>JGI994J12354_10000276_pt1 | contig 50594 bp, 55 predicted proteins | sample IntmicLarv3ML3BL_FD_12354 | JGI IMG/M metagenome (IMG submission 12354) | reverse complement strand
ACATTCAGTACATCCGGGTATTGAGTGAAGTAGCGGTGATAAACATTTTCAATGTCCAATTGCTCATTCATAATCGTTGCCTCCTCTCTACAAAGAATCAGACCCCAAAGCGGTTTGCTTCGAGGTCTGACTGCATTATAGGAGAAGGATTAAGCTGTGTAGGTTCAGTTTGCGCTGGGGAAGTACTAGACCTTTCAATATATTTAAAGCTCTTTACTTTAAATATTCTTCTTGCATGTTAAGAATCTTACATTTCCCACCACTTTGCTCATACTTTTTCTTCATTAAGAATTGCTTATCATCTTCATGAGTAGATAAAAGTATCTGAGTATCGCCAAAATGTTCAGAGAGTAAATCAATTAGGGAAATAGCACTTATCTCATCTATTGTCTGCAATGGGTCATCAATTAATAATGTATTTAATGAACTACTAGTTGTAAACACTTCTTTTATGGCCAAGAGGAGAGAGATTACAACACCATTGAGTTGTCCGGTACTCAAGTTGTTAAATATATCAGATGCCATATCTCCAGTTTTAAAAACTACCGCATTATTCTCCACTTGAATAAGAACCCCTAAACCAAGTGGATAATTTTGAATTATTTTTCCACTAAAAATAAATAATGGAATTGCAATGTTTTCAACAATACTTGACTGATATTGCTTTTTTGCGGCATCGTACTTTTTTACGATTGTAGAGACAGTTCCCCAAACATCATTATATCGAGACTGCTTACCCTTTATTTCTGCATCTAATACAGCATAATTATTCTCTGCTATTTTCAACTTGATGTTTAGCGAATTCGAGAATAAAGCCGCAATATAAAACTTCTTTTTAATTAAAATTTGCTCATCATATGGTTCAATCTGCGGATAATATTCAAGCGATATTCTTAATAGCTTTGTGTATAGTTCCTCGGAAACTATTTCGGTTTCCGCTCTCAGACTAGCAGACAATTTGTTTGTTAGCTCTGAATGTTTTTCTTCAAACCAATCGAAATTCACACCATCAGCTTCATTGGAAAAAATGATATTTTCTTTTTTTAATTTATCACTTAATTCACCTACAGATATTTGTAAGTACGAAGACAATAAATTGTTCTTTTCTATGATTTTCTGATGCAATTCCAAAAATGCATTTGCCTTTTGCAGGACAAGTATGTCGAAAAGAGCTGTCAAAGCCTCTATTACAGCAGCTAATTGTGTAGCAATTAACCCTAAATTTGATTTCAGCACCGATTCTGTTTCAGAAAATAATTTTGCCAGTTCTCCCGACTCTTTACCGCACAAAGGACACAGTCTATCTGATAAAATAAATTCTGTGACCGAATCGTTAACGGCAACTAAAAAATTAGACCTCTGCTTCAAAAATTTTGACAAAGATTTTTGAGTATCATTCATACCGTTTTCAATTAAATTCTTCTGTAATATCAACTCACTAATTTGTTGAAGATTTTCATCTGTCAATTCAAGTGTTTTAATGATGTTTTCATTTAAATAAAAATTCTTCTTCTGACATGAATTTTTCAATTCAAGGAATTCGTTTGATAACTCAAGTATTTGCTTTTTACTTATACACTCACCGATTTCTTTATTAAAGAATAATGCCGCATAGATTTTTTTATCAAATGCAATTATTCCCTTGATTTCCATATTGCGTTTTTTAATAATAAAAGCTTGTTTATACTTGCTGAATTCCATTAAGTCGTTTACTGGAGAAATTACTGCATCATAAGTTTCTTCCTGAGCAAAAAATTCTTTATCAAATGTATATTTTTTGCTTTCAAAAAGTCGTGTATAAGGAATATCTTCTTGCGATAATTGAAGTGCTTTAAGCGCTTCCCCAATTTTCCCTCGTTCTCCAGCGAGCTTAGTTAACCTGTTTTTGTTTGATTTTTCTTCTTCTTCAAATTTATTCTTAAGCAATTCTTGGATTTTTTTAAGCTCATCATATCTGCTCTCAATATACGAACTATCTAGTATTCCTGTAATCGAATCTTTCCGTGATTTATATTTGCGTTGCAAAAAATTTAATGAATCAATTTGTGAAATATATATTCCTAGCTCAAATAAATCTTTACTAATGCCTAATATTGAAAATAAATTTTCATCGCCAACAGGTTCGTCATTCACCAGCAATGAGGAATCGAAATTGTTACGGCTAACAAATCTTCGCTGAACTAGAATAGTTGCATTATCCGATGCAAATTCTGCCTCAACACAAATGTCACTATTGCGGTCGTTAGCTAGAACAGAAATACTTTCTTTACCTCTATTAAGTAGATAGGCATTAAAGTGGCGAATTCCGCCAGTAATTAGCAGTTCCAGTGCATCGAAAACAGTTGTCTTACCATATCCATTGGGGCCGCCCATAATTAATGACTCAGCATTAGGCAAATCCAATTTGATTTCCTTGTCTTTAGCCACATATTTAAAATTACAGAAACTAATCGATTTGATTTTCATCATCAATTCCCCCTATAATTTCCCCAAATAGAGTTTCTGCAATTTCGTCTGCCGAACGATTTTTCAATTCATTTGCAAGCCTATCGTAAGTTTTGTGAACTTCATCTTTGTTTTTTCTTATCCCATCTAATTGTGCATCTAACAAATTGTCAAAATTCGCCAATTCCATTTTTTTGAATTCCAGATTTAGAAATGGAATTTTTATAATTAATCGGAGTAAAAAATCAATATACTCTTGCCCTGATTTTGGGGTGCATTCTTCTGTCTCCAAGATTTTTGACAGTTTTTTTTGTGAACTTATATTAAACCATTCGACAAAACTTTTATACTCTTTCTCAGTATAATAAAATACATATTTTTTATAGAAAAACTCATTTTCTTCTAGTCTAATTATTTTTTTAGAAACTTCTTCATCGAAAGAATTGATTTTATAAAACAGAATGAGATAGGAATTATTTGGACGTATATCTTTCAATTCCCTTACTACCTGGTTGCTTTTTATGCTTTTTTCAATAACATCATAGTTTTCTTGATATTCTGATAAAAAATAGTGTTTACTATTTGTATGATAGAGTTTTAGATTCGCTTCACCTAGTAGAATCTCCGTATCGACGTCATTTTTTTCGTAAATTACGGTGCCATTATTTAAACTTGAAATGATGTATACAAATTCATCTAACATCATTTTACTCCTCCAATTTGTTGGATAAATTCTCGACTATCGATAATTTTAATATAACTTTCATTATCCGTAATATGGTTATCATTGTCTTTCTCAAAAAACAGTATCGAGTCTTTCTCAGTGTTATATCTTTCGCCTTTTGTATCAGCCGTGATTGCGCAACCTGTAATAGAAGATGACCATAAAAAACTATTCTTCTTTATTTTGTTTAATATATCGCTGATGGACTTTGATACATCATTAAGCCCAAAATCAAAATTAAGCAGAGTTGGAATGACTTTGTTGTTTGCGGTGTCAAACATATCAGTTTCATAGTAGATAGTTTCAGCATCAGTATGCAATCGCTGTTCATGGACACTATGAAAAACAGGGACGAGTAGCTTTTGGAAATCTTCTTCCCTTAATCTTTCAACATAGCTAAGCTGCTGTTCCCAGCCTGTAATAATATGTGGATTAAGATATTTGCAGTATTCCCATATATTTATCTCTAATAAATAGTCATAGCTAGTTGTTAGTGCGCATGACCCATATATATCTTTTTGGCATGTACCCATTTTCTTGTTTTCACATTCATTATTGCAAAAGCCATCAATAACATTCTTGAAATTTTCTATGATATGATTGTATATATCTTCTTTTTGCGTGGCTTCTTGTTCAGCCACATAATCCAAATTGGCAGAAAATATAAAATTTGCCATTTCTTTAAATACCAAATTGTAATTTCTCTTTTTCGCTTCTTGATTGTGCATTTCGACTACTTTATTGTCAAGAAAGCTGCATAGCCCAAGATAAATATCATTTGTTTTTTTGCTCGATAATCCCAAGTATGTTAGTGTTCTTTCTAGTTCAGCTTTTATCTTTCCTGCTACTTCTGTAACATGAACTGGTTTGGCATCATAAAAAAACTGTTTAATTTGGTTTTTATATGTATTGCTTGCATTATTCCAATCGGAAATAGATAATGGCGTACATATGTAGCATTCGGCAGTAAGTGAATTTAAATCGTTGCGGTGCTCAATCAACTTCTTCATAGCTGTTGAGAAAGATGATACTTTATCTGTCGACAGATAAGCTTTCACCTGATATAATGACTTAATATTTCCTTGTAGAAATAAAACAAAATCCTCTGTTTTTTCAATTTCTACATAGCAATCATCTAATAAATCTTGATTGTAGCCGTTAGCAATTAATTTGTTGATTTCTATCAAAGAACATAGCAATGTAATTTTTCCTTGATAATTAAATCCACTCCAAGTTGGAATCGCATCGTTATCTCGCTTTTTTCCAGACATCCAGTGCCACCTCATTTGAAACAATTTTAATTTTGTGCTCACAATGCTTTTATTTGCGAATAACAAAAGTTCATTAAAATCGATTACCCTCGATTAAACACATACTGCGTGTACCGGCCACCGCCGATTTTCAAAATAGTTCCTTGTTTTATTAAGTCAGCCAGAGCTTTCTCCACTGTGGTCTGGCTAATATCAGGGCAGAGATTCAAAATTTCTTTCTTTGTAATTTTCCCAATCTTATTCTCAATCACAATCTGTACTCGCTCCATTTTGCTGAGTCCTTTTGTGTTAAGAAGTTCAACACGGTTGGTGAACTCTCGATAAGCATTGAGAACTATTCCAAGATAATACTCTACAAAAGGCAAGTAGTCATTTCGAGCATCATGCCAGTCGGTTGAACTATTCTGCAACACATCATAATACGTTTCTTTGGTTTTCTCGATTAGCATTTCGAGACTGATATACTTGCCCACGATATAGCCAGCGCGGTACAGAAGCAGCAAGGTCAATAGCCTGCTCATGCGCCTATTACCATCGTTAAAAGGATGGATACACAAAAAGTCAAGAATAAATATAGGAATCAAAAGCAGCGGATCAAGCTCGCTTCGATTCACTTCCTCAATAAAGGTATCACAAAGACGTTCCATCGCCTCTGGCGTTTCAAAAGCTGATAGCGGCTGAACTCGCACCTTCTTGTTTCCTTTGGCATCAGTTTCTTGGATAATATTATCTGCGTTTTTATATCTACCACCAATTGATGTGGGATTATAGGCATACAAATCTCGGTGAAGCCGCAAAACCACATTCGCACGAGGGGTAATATAATCATAGTTTTCATAAATCATTGCGAGCACATCACGATAGCCGGCGATTTCTTTCTCATTCCGGCTTCTCGGCACAGCCTTTTGCTGAACGATTTCCTTTAGGCGAGCCTCTGTGGTGACAATCCCCTCGATTTTATTAGAAGCCTCTGTACTCTGTATTCTTGCAATATCAAGTAGATGCAACAGCATATCAGGCTTTGCTTCAACGAACAAATCCTGCTTGCCTTTATATTCGTGGATAGCAGCAATAAGATTGACTACCTCCACGGTGAATAGCTTCGGTGCAGTCTTTGCATAGTCAAAGTTTCTCAAGTTCATGTCCTCAATTCAATTGCGAAATTTCATTTGCATCATTATATCATCAAAATGTGTAGTTGTAAACAATGAAGGAGTAAAAAACCCGCTAATCTACAACGACTCAGCGTGTTCGTAATATTAGGATATTTGAATTTGTAAGCAATCGTTGCAACTTGCCCTTAATTGATATTTTTCGTGCTGTCCTAATCCAGTCACTTATTGTGACCTTGCATTGATTCATAATACCTGTAAGGACTTCACTTCCTATATCGTTTATAGCGCCACTTACTGTGCCATATCATTAAATGATTGCCCAGTTAAATTGCGGCTAACTTAATGCTCAATTGCCTCGAAATTGAGGTAATTGAAATTTCGATTATACATTTCCCTAAAGACTGAAGTGCTCAATAGCACTTCAGTCTCTCTTTTAGTTTTGTACAGTATCACTTGGATATTTTGCATTTTTGTATCGCACTTATATCCGTCAAGGATATAAACTCGTTCAGAAAAACCTCCGTATATAGTGTGCATCTTTTATGGTGTCATTTACTGCGTCATCGGTGTCACATCTTTATTAAAATGCACTCATTTATTAGTGGACGCAACTACAAAAAGTATGTTTATATGATTCAATTTTCGTAGTTGCCACTTTTTATTGCCACTTAGCAACAATCGCAACTCGGCCAAAACATCAGTTTGCGATGTTTTAGCATACAGAGCAAGGTTTTGTTTTTCTAAAGCACCACAAAATTGTGCTTTGGAATGCTACTAACCTTGTTGCGAAAGATTGCTCTCTATTTCCGCCAACGGGTATTACATTCTGCCAAAGGGTTTTTAACAGCCTCCCTCGAAAGGAATTGCGAGAATACCTTGGCTTATCAGAAACCAAGATGGCTACTCTCATTAAATATAAGGTTATTCCATGCGTTTGGATTGGGCAAACAAGATGCTACACAAAGTCCATGATTGACTTATGGTTATAAAATGGAGGCACAAAATTTCCGCTTTGTACCTCCGACAAGCAGTAATGCTTGTCGGGTTATTTGTTTTAAGCGCTACTGTATAATTATCATTTCGAAATAACTCTTGTGTTTCAAATCCAATATGTTATTATATTATTTATAGAGAGTTGTTAACAAACATCGGATAGCCCTTTAATTTTAGATATTGCTAATTATTGTTGAGGTTTTTCTAAGGAATAATATTGAGTGAAAGATATACTTAATATTTTCGCCATTGTCTTATCCCCTATTATAGCTGTAATAATCACTCTTTAGCTACAAAATCGTATTGAGAAAAGAAATGAAAAAATAAATATAATCAAAACTTTAATCGGTGCAGGTCATTATTTATATAACGATGAAATTATTCGTTCATATAGCCTTATCGACATAGTATTTAAAGATAATAGAGATGTCAGAGAAAATTGGAAATTGTATTATGAATCTCTGTACAACGATTCTTTGCGGCATCAAATACGCGTTGAGAAGAAAACGGATTTAATATTGTCAATGTGCAAAGTGGTAAATTATACCCAACTCTCGGCTCAAGATTTGCAATGTGTATACATACCACAAGGTTTCTCTAACGATGGCATGAAGCAATGTCAGTATGCAGATATGCAATTTGAAGTGTTAGGAATGCTTAGCCAAATGTTAAACATTCCTCAACAAGAAAACAAAGAAGACATGTAAAGGGCTCCTCTTCTGCCATAAATTTAAGGGCTTGTTCCTAAAAGATAATTAGAAAACTGTTGAAATATACGAAAATAACTCTTATAATGGTAACGAAAAGTAGCGTGTGGTTAGATTTTGTACTTGTGTTTCGCAAGTGTTGACGAAAATGGTAAAACCTTCTGCTTATTATAGTTTACTGCCTGAAAGGAAATTTACTTAGAATTTTCATATTTGCCTCGCATAATGAGTTACCACACGCTTGCTTTTATTTAGGAGAACTAAAATGGCGCATTTTACAGATATCACCACACGAAATGAACTAGCTGATTTTCTGAGAATCCCAAGAAGAAAATTAACTCATATTCTGTATGTTGAAAAAGTTGATAATTTATATACTTCATTTGAATTATCAAAGAAAAGCGGTGGAACTCGACAAATAAACGCGCCGACCAATGACTTGAAAGCTATTCAAATACGGCTTGCAAACGCATTATGGCTACATCAAAAAAATATTTGGCAAATAAAAGGGATACAGCCTAACATATCACATGCGTTTGAAAAAAATAAAAGCATTATTACTAATGCTAAAATTCATAGAAATAAAAGGCTTGTCTTAAATATTGATTTAGAAAACTTTTTTGATAGTTTTCATTTTGGACGCGTTCGAGGTTTCTTTGAAAAAAATCATGATTTCAGTGTCCCTATCGAGGTTGCAACTGTCATTGCACAGCTTGCTTGCTACAAAGGCTGTCTTCCACAAGGTGCCCCAAGTTCACCAATAATAACCAACCTTATATGCCAAATACTTGATAATAGACTATTGAAACTTGCAAAATTGTTCAAACTAGATTACACTCGTTATGCTGATGATTTAACCTTTTCAACGAACAACAAAGACTTTTTAATAAATTATCAGACTTTTTATCAAGAAGTGTCAGAAGAAATTATCCACGCTGGCTTTAAGATTAACAGTAGCAAAACTAGATTGCAGTACAGAGATTCTAAACAAGAAGTTACAGGACTTGTTGTAAACAAACGTATAAGTGTTGATAGGTGTTATTACAAAAAAACTCGCGCTATGGCTCACAGTCTATATTCAGACAATATTTTTGAAATTGATGGAATTGGTGGGAGTATAACCCAGTTAGAAGGCAGATTCTCTTTCATCAATCAAATTGAACGTTACAACAACGAGCTCGATGAGAAATCTCGTAATTTCAGATGCCTAAACGCTAGAGAAGAGCAATACCGAAAATTTCTCTTCTTCAAGTACTTTTTTGCAAATGACAAGCCTCTCATAATAACAGAAGGCAAAACAGACATTGTTTACTTAAAAGCCGCATTAAAAAAGTTTTCTACCAATTATCCTAAATTGCTTTCTACCATAGCCACATCAGAAATTGAGTTTAATGTATCATTTTTAAGGAGAACTAAAAGGTTGCGTTATCTTTTAGGAATTAGCTTAGATGGTGCAGATGCAATAAAAAATATTTATAATTTTTATATGGGTAAAGAAAATCTTCCTAATTACCTAAACTATTTTAATCGCATATGTGCGGTTCACCCTCTCAATCCAGTAATTCTTATTTTCGATAATGAGCTTAAAACTAAAGATAAGCCTTTGTGTAAATTTGTCAATCACATACGACTTAATGAGAATGACAAGAAAAGCTTATCTGATAAATTGCATATTAAGATTTCTGATAATTTGTATCTAATGACTAATCCATTGGTTAACAATAAGGATGAATGTGAAATTGAAGATTTGTTTGATGGCAAAACATTGTCCCATGACATAGATGGTAAAAAATTCAGCCCTAAAAGTACCTTTGATACCAATAAATTTTATGGAAAGGAAATTTTTTCAAAATACATCTCAGATAACTACAAAGACATTAATTTTGACGCATTCACCCCTCTTTTAGATTCGTTGAATGAAATAGTCTGTACATATTAATAAATCGGAATATTGATTACACTCCCGATTACAACAGTTAGAAGACCTGCTGAATTGCCTTTCTTTACAGAGCTTTTTTAGGTGCCAAATTGTTCGAGTCCGACCACCGGCACCAAGACCTCTCGGTCTTGCTATAATATCCGCAAGCGAATATTATAATTAATTTAAGTCCACGACGCAGAAGCACCGTTCGGTCAATTATATCCTGACCTCGCGGTCATGATATAATAAGCAAAATTCACACTTTCAAAGGAGAAGCACACACATGCCACATATATTAGAAATGCCATCTTTTAATCTTAAAAAGGGAATATCTGAGGCAGATTTTTTGCTTGCTCACGAGAAATTTAACCGCGAATTTATGTCTAAACAAAAAGGTCTTGTTTCTCACAAGTTAATTAGAGATGGCGATAAATGGTTCGAAATTGCCATTTGGGATTCAATAGAATCTAAAGAAAAAGCATATACGGATATATATAAATACGACGGCATTGAAGAATACATGTCATTTATAGACCAAGATGGAACCGATGATGATATTCCTCTCTATACGGTTGTAAAAACTTATTAGCCCGTTGCCATGCCGCTATAAGCATATCATGATTTGTGTGGTTGTTATTTCTGCTCTATAATATTTATAGAACATTTTTATTATTTATATTTGGAGCCGCCTCTGTAAACACCATCACTTGACAACCGTTGAACTATTGATTATACTATATTTACTCAAATGGTGCCGCAAGGTTATCAGCACCAAAAACTGTCAAGAGAAGCCGATGAGCTAAAGCATCAGGCTTCTCTTGAGTTTTTGATTTAGCCCTCTGCGGTGGGCAAGAGTTTTTCGCTCTTTTAATAACCATTTCACAAATATACAGAATAAAGGACGTAAAAAAATGACAAACATTTGGCACAACATAAGCCCCAGCCGTATCACAACGGACGATTTTATTGCCGTAATCGAAATCACAAAAGGCTCAAAGAACAAATATGAGCTGGACAAGGAAACCGGTCATATCATCCTCGATCGCATCCTTCACACCTCCACACACTATCCCGCAAACTACGGCTTCATCCCACGCACCTTTGCCGATGACGGCGACCCTCTTGACGTGCTGGTTTTATGCAGCGAAAATATACGCCCGATGAGCCTTGTACGCTGCTATCCCATCGGCATGATAAGCATGAGAGACGGCGGCAAGCTTGACGACAAAATCATTGCCGTTGCCTTTGATGACCCCACCTACAACGATTACCACAGCATTGACGAGCTTCCGCAGCACATCGTTTCCGAAATGCGCCACTTTTTCTCTGTGTATAAAAGCCTTGAGCTAAAAGAAACTCTGGTAGACGAGCAAAAGGGCATAGCCGAAGCCAAGGCAACAATCGCCGAGGCGCTAAACAACTACATCGAAAAATTCTGCCGCTAATATCAAAAATCGTTTTCATCGCAGGCGCTTTGTGCCCTCGTGGAAACGATTTTTTTGTGCCGGCATGCCCTCGGGGCAATTTCCGAAAGCATTGTCTCTTGACAGCCTCTAAATCATTGACTATACTAGGCTTACTCAAAAGGTGCCGCAAAATCATCGGCACCGGGCTGGTGCGCTTGTAAAAACCGTTCGTTTTTGCAGCGCGGCAAAATAAAAAAAGACAGGAGCAACATGCTATGCTTGAAGAATTAAAACAGGGCGGCAGCAGCACTGCCTTTAAACGCTCTATCTGCGGACTGCTTGGCGCAGGCGCGTTTTCGGTGATCATCTTTTTCAATCTTTTCGGTCTTGACGAAGAAGCCATAAGCCGCTGGAGGGGGATTGCGCTTGCCATGTGTGCACTTGTCGCCATCGGCTCCATCGCAAACTGGCTGCGCGCAGCCAAGGCAGGCGCTGTAAAAGATATCGAAAATTTTTGCAAAACCACAGATAACCCCTCTGCCACGATGGCACGCCTTGATAAAACATGGCGCGAGGGCAACCGTTTTAAAACCGTCCGAATGGACAGCGAATATGTCATCTGCCACATTGGTATGAGGGCAGAGGTCATTTCCCTTGGCGACATTTTCTGGGCATATAAATATGTGTCAAAAACCAACAATGTGGAATATGCGCGCCTTGAAATTGTCCCACGCGCCGGCAAAAGGCAAAGCTATAAGCTAAACCACGACCAGGCGGTTATCGACGCCATAGTAAAGCACATCGCGGAAAATTGCCCAAACGCCATAATGGGCTACAGCGACGAGATGGAGCTTCTTTATCGCAAAAAAGACTTGGCAGGACTTCGGGAATACGCTCTTAGCAAAAAATTCGGAATGTAGTGCCCTCGGCTCAAGTGCGGCAGATGAAAAAAATCGCCTTTCTCATCGCGCGCAGATAAGCTTTGTCGACCGCGGCAGGTGAAGGCACGCTCAAAAAATTAAATCTATTTTCAAAAAACAGGCAGTGCCCCGGACGCGAGGGGCTTGCCTGTTTTTTTGCGCTCCTCCACTATGTTTTTAGGATAAATTTGTGCAAGCTCTCATATCGTTACAGGAGAAAGCATATTGGAGATGTGAAACCATGATAAAAAGCTTAATTCTTTTCATAACCGGGCTTCTGCTGCTGTACAAGGGCGGCGATTTTTTTGTTGACAGCGCGGTGGAAATCGCGCGGCGGCGTCGCATTCCGGAAATGATAATCGGCGCAACCATCGTCAGCATTGGCACAACCATTCCCGAGGTGACCGTTTCGGCTCTTGCCTCCGGCGCGGGCGAGGCAGACATTGCTTATGGAAACGCCATTGGCTCTGTCATCTGCAACACCGCGCTCATCGCCGGAATTTTGCTCTGCCTGTCGCCCACGCTTGTGCGGCGGCGCGCGCTTGCCTCTGGAGCGCTTTTCCTTGCGCTGTCTTGTGTCGTTTTTTTCATTTTTGCCTACACCTTCGGCGTGATAAACTGGAGCACGGGGCTTTTCCTGCTCGGCGTGTTTTTGGTTTATATCCTGTACAGCGCCCACAGCGCCGCCAAAGCGCCAAGAGAGGCGCCCTCTCCCCCACAGCACGCCGGAGCGACTGCGGCGCCACTTTGGCGCTCGCTCGCAAAGCTTGCGGTAAGCGCCGCTGCTATCTTTTTTGGCTCGAACCTGCTTGTGAATAACGGCGTTTTAATCGCCGGTGCCTTGGGCGTTCCCGACCAAATCATCGCGCTGACCTTCATCGCTCTTGGCACCTCGCTTCCGGAGCTTGTAACGGCAATCTCTGCCGCCTTAAAGAGACACAGCGCAATTTCGCTCGGAAACATCATCGGCGCAAACTTTTTTAACCTCACGCTCGTAAGCGGCTTGTCTGCCGTTATCTCCCCAACATTCATGCCCTCGCATCAGGTGATTCCGGATTTTTTGACCGCCGCTCTTGTCATGCTTCTTCTAACTGTCCCGGCGCTGGTTTTTGGAAAAACATCCCGGCTTCAGGGCGCGGCGCTTCTCGCTGCCTATGCTTTATATATCATGTTTCTCTTTAGCGGCGCACTTCGCCCGGACGCTGTCACAACCTTCGCGCCATATATAATCTCCTAAGCTGTCGAACCCTCCGCTGCGCCACCGAATAGAATGGCTTCGGAGGTATATAACCGATGCATCTATTAACCATTGTAATTTTGGCGATTGCCACAAACCTCGATAATCTCTGCGTGGGCATATCATATGGACTATCAGGCAAAAAGCTCTCCCTTGCGCAAAACATAATTATATCCGCTGTTTCGGGCATTTTGTCCGCAGCGGTTTGCGCCGGCGCAGAGGTTCTCGGCGAAATAACCGGCGATTTTGCAAACCGCGCCGGCTCCGCTCTTTTAATAACCATCGGGCTTTACTGCATTTTTGAATGCCTGTTAAAGCCCCAAGGCAAAAGCGCTCCCCCACGCATGGCGCAGACACACTGGGGCACCCTTGCCCTTGGCGCGATTTTGGCGATAAACGGCGTCTCTGCCGCGCTGGGCGCAGGACTTTCAGAGGTTTCCGCAATTCCGCTGGGCATAGCAATAACGGCATTTAGCGCCCTTTTTATCGCTCTGGGCGCATGGCTCGGAAACCGGCTCGGCTCACAAAAAAACGAAAGGTGGCTCGGCGTGATAAGCGGACTTTTGCTTTTAGGCATTGGCATTTGGGAATTTATCGTTTAAATCCGGCTTGCAAAAAACCAGACAGCTCCACAAAAAACAATGGAGCTGTCTGGTTTTTTATTGTCTTAAAAGGAATTTTTATCGGGGAAACTTAACCTGTGCATGCGCCGCGGCAAGGCGTGCAATGGGCACGCGGAAGGGCGAGCAGGAAACATAGCTAAGCCCGTTTTTGTGGAAAAATTCAACGCTGGAGGGGTCTCCGCCGTGCTCGCCGCAGACGCCGAGCTTGATGCCCGGTCTTGTTTTGCGCCCAAGCTCGCAGCCCATTTCAACAAGGCGGCCAACGCCGGTTTGGTCAACGCGCTCAAACGGGTCGCTCTCGAAAATCTGCTTGTCGTAGTATGCCGGCAAAAACTTTGCGCTGTCATCGCGTGAGAAGCCAAAGGTCATCTGCGTGAGGTCGTTTGTGCCAAAGGAGAAAAATTCTGCCTCCTGCGCAATCTCGTCCGCCGTTAGCGCGGCTCTTGGAATCTCTATCATCGTGCCAATCATATATTTGAGGCTTGTGCCGCTCTTTTCGATGATTTTGTCTGCCGTTGCCTTTACAATGCCCTTGACATATTTAAGCTCGCGAACCTCGCAGACAAGCGGAATCATAATCTCCGGAACAAGGTCAAAGCCGCACTCGCGCTTAACATTTATCGCAGCTTCGATAATCGCCGTTGCCTGCATAACCGCAATTTCGGGATAAGTAACAGAAAGGCGGCAACCGCGGTGACCCATCATGGGGTTAACCTCGTGAAGCTCGGCAATTGTGGCTTTAAGGCTTTCCATCGTAAGCTTCATGGTCTTTGCGAGCTCCGCAATTTCGTCCGGCGTGTTCGGCAAAAATTCGTGAAGCGGAGGATCCAGAAGGCGGATTGTGACAGGGCGCCCCTCCATCGCTTTGAAAATCCCCTCAAAGTCGCTGCGCTGAAGCGGAAGAAGCTTCGCGAGCGCTACCTCGCGCTGCTCGGTTGTTTTCGCGACAATCATCTCGCGCACAACGGGAATTCTTTCCGCGTCAAAGAACATATGCTCGGTTCTTGTAAGTCCGATGCCCTCCGCGCCAAAGCCGATTGCTGCCGCAGCGTCCGCCGGGGTGTCGGCGTTTGTGCGAACCTGCATGGTGCGAATTTCATCTGCCCAGCCCATAACGGTTGCAAAATCGCCGGAAACAGTAGCGTCCACCGTCGCAATTTTGCCCATGTATACGTTTCCGGTCGTGCCATCGAGCGACATAAATTCGCCCTCATTGACCCTTTGTCCGTTTATTGTGAGAAACTCTCCGCTCTCGTCAATTCTGACAGCGGCGCAGCCGGCAACGCAACAAGTTCCCATACCGCGCGCGACAACGGCAGCATGACTTGTGCGCCCACCTGTGGCAGTCAGGATGCCTTGGGCTGCGTTCATGCCCTCGATGTCCTCGGGGCTTGTTTCGTTGCGAACGAGAAGAACGGGTCCGCGCTTTGCCATCTCCTTGGCTTTTTCGGCAGTGAAATATATAGCGCCGCAGGCAGCACCGGGAGATGCGGCAAGTCCGTTTGCAACAGGCTTTGCAGCTTTAAGTGCGCTCGACTCAAACTGGGGGTGCAGAAGGCTGTCAAGCTGCTTTGCGTCTATCTTGAAAATTGCCTCCTCCTTGGTGCACATGCCCTCAGAAACCAAATCAACGGCAATTTTGAGAGCGGCGTGCGCCGTGCGCTTGCCGTTTCGCGTTTGCAGCATGTAAAGCTTGCCGCGCTCAATGGTAAACTCCATGTCCTGCATGTCGCGATAGTGATTTTCAAGCTTCTGCGCGGTTTTTGCAAACTCCTCGTAAACCTCGGGGTTTGTGTCGCGAAGCTGGTCTATCGTCTGTGGGGTGCGAATGCCGGCGACAACATCCTCACCCTGCGCGTTCATCAAAAACTCGCCATAGAGCTTGCGCTCGCCCGTTGCCGGGTCACGGGTGAAAGCGACGCCGGTTCCGGAATCGTCGCCCATATTTCCAAAAACCATGCTCTGCACGTTTACAGCCGTTCCCCAAGAACCGGGAATGTCGTTCATACGGCGATAGGAAATCGCGCGAGGATTGTTCCAACTGCGAAAAACCGCCTTGATGGATTCAAGAAGCTGAACTCGCGGCTCGCTCGGAAAATCTTCGCCCTTTTGGGCTTTATAATATGCCTTGAAGGCTTCCGACAGCTCCATCATGTCCTTCGTCGTAAGCTCTGAGTCAAGGGAAACTCCCTTTTTTGCCTTTTGCTCTTCGATGATTTTTTCAAAGTCGTGCTTTGAAAGCTCCATAACAACATCGGAAAACATCTGTATGAATCTGCGATAGCTGTCATACACAAAACGGGGATTTCCCGTAATTTCTGCCATAGATTTTGCGACAGCATCGTTAATGCCAAGGTTTAAGATGGTGTCCATCATGCCCGGCATGGATGCGCGCGCGCCGCTTCGCACGGAGACAAGCAAGGGATTTTCAACATCTCCAAACTTTTTGCCGCAGATTTTTTCCATCTTCTCCAGATAGTCAAAAATCTCCGTCTCAAGCTCGGCAGAAATCAGCTCGCCATCCTCATAATATTTTGTGCAAGCCTCGGTGCTAACGGTGAAGCCTTGGGGCACGGGCATTCCAAGCACGGACATTTCCGCAAGGTTTGCGCCCTTGCCGCCGAGCAGCTCGCGCATTGAGCCGTTGCCTTCAGAAAACAGGTAGACATACTTTTTGCTCATCAGAGTTCTTCCTTTCTTTTTTGCGGCGCAGAAGGGTTCTCGGCGCAACTGCGCCGGAAAACACTTTTCGTCGCTTTTTGCAGCGGAAAATCTTCCGTGCCGCATTTTGCGGCAGAAAACACCTCACGCCGCGGAAACAATGCCAAAATGCAGTTATTAATAAAATTTGTCCCAAAACCATTTGGGCTGGTGAAAAGAGCTTCTGTGCATAAAATGCACTTGCTTGCTTAACATGCGCTTTGCTATGTCGTGAAATTATCGCTTTTTCGATAAGCCAAAACAAAGGCTTATTTCACATATGTTTCATTCTACCAAAAAAACGCTCACAGTTCAATGAAAAAGAATCATGCTAAGCCCACAAATTTCACACGGAAAATTATGCAAAACGTTGGTTGTTTTTTTATTTACCCACGCAAAATCTCTCAAAAATCCGCGTCGTTATGTCCTCGCGGATTGAAGCGCCGGTCATTTCGGAAAGCGCACCCATCGCGTCCTCGGTTGATGTTAAAACCGCGTCCGGCGTTATGCCCTGTGCAAGGGCACAAATCGCCGCCTCAAGCGCTGCTGCCGCGCGAGAAATTGCTTCAACTTGCCTTGCGTTTGTTAAAATTTCGCCTGCCGCAATTCCCTCCGGCTCGGGAAAATGCGCGCGAACGGCAGCCTCAAGCTCATCAAAGCCCTCCATCGTCACATTGCTAATTTTAATGGCTCCCGGGATTTGGCTTTTCGCTTCGCCAAGGTCGGTTTTTGTCAAAACGATTATGCTCTTCGGCGCTGCCTGCGCCATAGAAATTATCTCGCGCTGCGCCGCGCTCAGCGGCTCTGTGCCGTCCAAAACCGCGATGACAAGCGCTGCGCCGCGCGCTGCCTCGTGCGAGCGAGAAACGCCGATGCGTTCAATCTCGTCGCGCGTTTCGCGAAGCCCTGCCGTGTCGATAAGGCGCAGCAAAACGCCGCCTAAGGAAATTTTTTCTTCAATCGTGTCGCGCGTGGTGCCGGGAATGTCCGTTACAATAGCCCGGTCATATCCTAAAAGCGCATTTAAAAGCGAGGATTTGCCGGCATTCGGAAGCCCGATTATCGCCGCTTGTGCGCCGCTTTTCAGCACATCTCCGTGCACCCGGCTTTTTAGAAGCGTTTTTAAATCCGCCGCGGCAGCCTCCATCGTTTTTTGATACTGCACAAGCTCAAACGGCTCGATATCCTCGTCCGGATAGTCTAAAACGGCGTGGTAGTGCGCCGAAATGTCCGCGAGCGAGTTGTAAATTCTCTCCGCCTTTTTAAAAATTGCACCGCCAAGCTGCCCTGCGGCATTTTTTGCCGCCTCGGCAGTTTCCGCATGGATAAGGTCTATAACAGCCTCCGCTTGGGTAAGGTCCATCCTGCCGTTCAAAAAAGCTCGCTTTGTAAACTCCCCAGGCAGTGCCTGGCGTGCTCCCGCTTTAAAAATTTCAAAAAGCGCCTGGCGCAGCATCGCAGGCGAGCCGTGGCACTGAAGCTCTGCCGTGTCCTCGCCGGTGTAGCTTTTCGGTCCGCGCGAGATGGTGCAAAGGCAAAGGTCCAGAACCTCCCCCTGCGAGGAGACAAGCCTTCCATATGTCAAAAGCCTGTCGGGCGCCGCGGACATTTTTGTTTTATTTAAAGGCTCAAAAAGCTTGTCAACCACGGGGAGCGTCCCCTCGCCCGATATGCGGATGATGCCAATCGCGGAGAGCGCCGAACCTGTTGAAATTGCGGCAATTGTGTCCTGCATAAATTTTGCCCCTCTCTTTTTTGGGATAAATATTTTTTGCTCCACATAGCAAAAGCGAGGCAATGCCTCGCTTTTTATTTTCTTTTTTATGGCAAGTCTAAAGTTTGCCGCAGATCCGCGTCAAACATCCGGCTCATAATTGCCGCAACCTCAGCCCTTGTGATAGTCGTTTCTGCGCCGAAAGCTCCCTCGGCATACGGCGGCGTTTGGGTATAGCCAATTAAGATACCTGCGCGGTAAAATGCATAAATTTTGTCAGCAAAATCGTCTGTCATTGAAACATCGGGGATTGCGCCGTCCGGAACAAGGTTTATCTCCGCATATTCCGTGGCAGGAAGCGCGTTGTAGAAAATGTCCACAAACGCGGCGCGCGAAATTGGCGCATCATACATCGCGGCACTTAGGCTTGTGTAGTTCTCTGAAATTATGCCGTGCTCTGCGGCATAGCGCACATACGGCAAATACCAGCCCACGCCCTTGCCCTCGAGCGTTACTTTTCCGGTTTCATAAAGCTCGTCCATGCAGGCGGCAAGCTTTATCGCCTGCCCTAGAGTCAGCGTTTCGTATGGCTCGAAAGTTGTTTCGCTCATGCCATCTACAAGGGCATTTTCATAGGCGTTTTTAACATCGCCAAAATACCATTTGTCGCTTGGCACATCCGTAAACGGAAAATACTCTGAAACTGTGGCACCGCTTGAAATTGCCGCGCGCGAGGAGGTGTCTATGCTTATTGTTATGCTTGAGTTTTCGCACACAATGTAAAGGCTGTAAATGTTTGCGTTTCCAATGCCTGCCTCATAGCCAACCGTGGTGTTCACAACAGCGCCCGACCGCTCCGTTATGCGCGCCGAGCCAGACAAAAGCATGAAGCTGTCGCCCTGTGTCAGAAAAACCTGCGCACCTCTCGCAAGGCTGAAAACCTCGCTGGAGGCAGTGCCTTTGTTTTCGGAGAGCCGGTCGGCTGCTGCCGAAATTTTCGCGGAAAAGCCTCTGACAATTTCCGGCGCATAGGTTTCCTTTATATAGCTTTGGGTGATAAATGGGTCGCCCTCGCTTCCGGGAGCGTCTGCCGCGACCGGGCACGCGCCGGCAAGAAGGCTTGCCGCAAATATTACTGAAATAATGCTTTGTTTCACAAAAATCTCCTTAAAAAATGCCTATTTAATCATCTGCCAGGGTATAGCTGAGCGCGAGAAGGCTGTCGGAAAAATAGATGTCCTCAACCTGCACACCGGAATCTCCGACATCAATGAACGTGTCTGTAAAATTCCAGATGGCTTTTATGCCGCTTTCTATAAGCCTGTCCGCCGCAGCTTGGGCGCGGCGCTTGGGAACGGACAAAATTGCAATGTCAACCGCATTTTCGCGAATAAACTCGTCCTGAGTTACAGCGTCCATAACCGGGAAACCGGAAATGTCACGACCCACAATGTCCCGGCTGATTTCAAAAGCGCCCAAAAACCGAAAACCATAGCGCACAAAGTCAAAGTTTTCGATAAGAGTATGCCCAATGTTGCCAACTCCTATAAGAACAACGGATAAAGACCTGTCCATGCCCAAAATGCTTGCAATTTCGCTCCTAAGGGCTTTAACGTTGTAGCCGTAGCCCTGCTGCCCAAACTCGCCAAAGCAGGAAAAATCCTGACGAATCTGCGAGGGCGTAAGCCCCATTTGGTTTCCAAGACCGTTTGAGGACACGCGCTCCACATCGGCTGCGATAAGCTCGTCAAGCCGGCGGAGATAGCGCGGCAGGCGGCGGATTACATTTTTTGAAATGTTGCTTCTTCTCATAAGGTAATGCCTCCCGGATGAGAACAAATTTTTATTACATTAATTATTTTAGTATAGCATTTTTTTTGAACTTTTCAAGTGAAAACCGAAATTTACTCTAGTTATAATACAAACAATATGGTTAAAATTTAAACGCCTGTTGTAAAACATGGTTTTTTTTGTTAAACTTATAAAATAGCCAGATAGGCTAAATTTATATATACTACCGTGCCATGCGCACGACGACAGGAGGACAGTTCCGTGCTGGAGCTTAGAAATATTAACTATAAAGTTTCCACGCCGCAGGGCGAAGCCAAAATCATAGACGATTTAAGCCTTTTAATCGCGCCGGGCAGTCTTACGGTTTTAACAGGTCCAAACGGCGGCGGAAAAACCACGCTCGCAAAAATTATCATGGGTCTTGTAACACCGACAGACGGCAAAATTTTCTGGATGGGCCGCGACATCACAGCCCTTGACATCACAGAACGCGCAAAAGCCGGCATCAGCTATGGCTTTCAGCAGCCGCCCCGGTTCAAGGGCATTCGCGTTCGCGACCTTCTCTCCATCGCAAGCGGTCGCCGCATGCTGCCCAAGAGCGAAGCCTGCGACTACCTAACCCAGGTCGGTCTTTGCGCGAACGATTATCTCGACCGCGAGGTTGACACAAGCCTCTCCGGTGGCGAGGTTAAGCGCATCGAAATTGCAACCATTCTAGCGCGCGGCTCCGCGCTCATGATTTTTGACGAGCCGGAGGCGGGGATTGACCTTTGGAGCTTCGGAAAGCTCACAGAAACCTTTCGCTCGCTTCATGAAACGAAAAATTACACCATGATTATCATCTCACATCAGGAGAGAATTATAAGCCTTGCCGACGAAATTGTCGTTGTCGGCGGCGGTCGCGTTACAAACCGCGGCGGTGCTTCGGAAATTTTGCCAACGCTCTTGTCCGATTCTCCGCGCCGCTGCGAGCTAAGCTCAGGAGGTGCAGATAACCTATGCTAAACAAGCTTGACAACAATCTGCTCGAAAAAATCGCCGACATCAAGGACGGCGAGGTTACGGGCGCATATAACATCCGCAAGGATTCCGGCTGCGCCTCGCGCGAGTCCACAGAAAATATAACCATCGAGTCCAAAATCGATAAGGCGGGAATCGACATCACCATAAAGCCCGGCACAAAGGGCGAAAGCTGCCACATCCCCGTTATCATCACGAAAAGCGGCGTTTCGGAGATGGTGTATAACGACTTTTTCATCGGCGATGATTGTGATATAACCATAATCGCCGGCTGCGGCATCCACAACAGCGGCGACGAGGAAAGCCGCCACGATGGCATCCACATTTTCCACATCGGCAAAAATTCCAAGGTTAAATACATGGAAAAACACTATGGCGAGGGTGATGGCACAGGCGAGAAAATTATGAATCCGCAAACCATCGCATATCTTGACGAGGGCGCCCTTTTGCAGATGGACACCTCCCAGATTAAGGGCGTGGACTCCACAAAGCGCGACACAAAAATCGTCTGCGGCAAAAACGCCGAAGCCGTTGTGACCGAGCGCCTTCAAACCCACGGCAACCAGCTTGCCGAGAGCGTTATGGACATCATCCTCGATGGCGAGGATAGCCGTGGGCGCGTTATCTCGCGCTCGGTTGCGCAGGATGATTCTGTGCAGGTGTTCTACCCCAACATTTCGGGCAACGCAAAATGCTTTGGGCATGTTCAGTGCGACGCGATCATCATGAACCGCGCCACGATAAAAGCCATTCCCGCAATCGAGGCAAACTGCACCGACGCCGAGCTTATTCACGAGGCTGCCATCGGCAAAATTGCCGGCGACCAGCTTTTGAAGCTTCAAACCCTCGGACTCACCCCGGAGCAGGCAGAGGAGCGGATTCTGCGCGGATTTTTGGCATAAGCCTCGAATATAAAGAGTTTTCCCCGGTTCTGTATTATCATAGACAACCCAACCGGATATATACGCAAACTTTAGCGGCCCGTTCAAATAAAACCCCCAGAGCCTTGCACAAGGCTCTGGGGGTTTTATGCAGTTTAATTTTTCTATTTTGCGGTCTCTGCCATGTCTTGCTCCGTTCGGGACAGTAGCACCGCTTTTCGGTGCGGATTTGCCTTGAAATAATAGAGCGCTGTAACCACGCTGCTTAAAAGCCACGACAGCGGATAAACGATGAAAACCGCCTGAATCGTGCCGAAAACCGGCAAAACAAAAATCAGCCAAGCAACGCGGAAAAGGCAGATGCAGATAGCAGAAATTATCGTGACCTGCATCGGGCGCCCCGAGCCTCTTATCGCGCCGCCCAAAATTTCGGCAAACACAAAAATCCAGCCAAACGGCGCCATAAACCACATCATGGAGATGGTAAACTCCACCACCTCCGGCTCGTCGTTGAAAATTCTCGCAAGTTGCGGCATGAAAATGATTGCAAAAGCCGCAAGCGTCACAATAAGCCCGACGCCGCCGAAGACGCAGATTTTTACGCCCTTGCCGATTCGCTCCAGATTTCCAGCGCCTGTGTTTTGGGCAACATATGTAGAAATCGCAAGCCCAAGCGCGAGAATTGGCATATATAAAAAACCGTCCACCTTGCCGTAAACCGTGACGCCCGCCATCGCGACCGAGCCAAAGGTGTTTATCTTCATCTGCACGATTAGGTTTGCAAAGTTAAACATTGAGCTTTGCAAACCGCAAGGAACCGAAACTCTCGTGATGTCCCAAGCAAAAACCTTGTGCAGGCGCATTTTCCGAAGCCGGAGCCGATATTCCTCCGGAAGGCGCGTCAGATGCCTTATGATAAGCAAGCAGCTAAAGCTCTGCGCCAAAACCGTTGCCACCGCAGCGCCGGAGGCGCCCCATTTCATAATCACGACAAAAAACAAATCCAGAATAAGATTTAAGACGCCGCCGATAAAAAGATATATAAGCGGAGTTACGGAATCGCCCCCGGCGCGAATCATACCTGCGCCGACATTATATAAAAGTATCGGAACCGTTCCGATTAGTAAAATCCGAAGATAGGCGGTGGACATGCCGATTACATCGTCCGGCGTTTGCATAAGCCGCAGAAAATGCGGCGCAAAAATAATCCCCACGGCGGTAAGCGCCAAGCCTGCAAAAACGCTTAAAATGAGCGCGCCGTCAATTATCTTTTTAAGTCCCGTACGGTCCCCGGCGCCATAGTGCATGGCGTATAAAACGCCTGTACCTGTTGAAATTCCAAGAAAAAATCCAATGAACATGTTTATGACGGGACCGGTGGAGCCAACGGCGGCAAGCGCCTCGCGCCCAACGAAATTTCCAACCACCGCGCTGTCAACTGCGTTAAAAAGCTGCTGAAGGAAATTTGAAAGCATCAGAGGCAGCGCAAAATAAAACAAGCCCTTTACTATCGAGCCTTCCGTGAGGCTTCGCTTCATATTCATAAAATTTGCGCCCCCTTCCGCCTGTCAGAGCAAAAACGCTCAATAACTCATTAATAAATAATCTTAACACAAGCTTAACCAAAAATAAAGCTACAGAAGAGCGAAAAAGCTTAGGAAATCTTAATATCTTTTTAGCAGAAGCCGCCTTCGGTATATTTTGTAAAAACAAAAACCACCCTTTCATTTTTAAAAAACGAAAAAGGTGTAAAATTCTAAAAAGCCTTGAAAAATTCAAGGCTTTTTGGCACCCCCGGCGCGACTCGAACGCACTACATTCCGCTTAGGAGGCGGACCCTCTATCCTGGTGAGGTACGGGGGCATATTATTTGTGCAGCAAAGATGATTGTAACGCCGCCGGAGAAAAAAAGCAAGAGCATTTTATCCAGCACACAGGTTTTAACCTCGCGCAGCGCTCAGAAGCCTTCAAAGCGCTGCGCATTTATTTTCTTATTTGCAGTCCGTCTTGTGCATGTGTTCTATAAGCTCAAGGCACTTGCTGGAATATCCAAACTCGTTGTCATACCATGCCACAACCTTTACGAAGGTGTCGGTCAGGGCAATTCCAGCGCGCGCGTCAAAAATTGAAATTCGCGCATCTCCGATAAAGTCGGAGGAGACCACAGCCTCCTCGGTATATCCCAAAATTCCGGAGAGCTCGCCCTCGCTTGCCGCCTTCATTGCGGCGCAAATCTCTTCATATTTTGCAGCTCGCTTGAGGTTTACGGTTAAGTCCACGACAGAAACATTAAGCGTTGGAACACGCATGGACATTCCCGTGAGCCGTCCGGCAAGCTCGGGAATAACCTTGCCAACAGCCTTTGCCGCGCCGGTGGAGGAGGGGATGATATTTCCTGCCGCGGCGCGTCCGCCGCGCCAGTCCTTTGCGGAGGGTCCGTCAACGGTTTTTTGTGTTGCTGTGGTTGCGTGAACTGTTGTCATAAGCCCATCGGCAATGCCAAAATGGTCGTTTAGCACCTTTGCAATCGGCGCAAGGCAGTTTGTTGTGCAGGATGCGTTTGAAACAAAATTCATGCTCTTGTCATATTTTTCGTGGTTCACGCCCATGACAAACATTGGTGTGTCGTCCTTAGACGGTGCGGACATCACGACTTTTTTAGCGCCTGCGTCGATATGCGCCTGTGCTTTTTCCTTTGTCAGGAAAAGTCCGGTGCATTCGAGAATATATTCTGCGCCGACTCTGCCCCAGGGGATATTTTTCGGCTCGCGCTCGCAAAAAACGGGGATGTCCTTGCCATTTAAGCAAATTTTGCCATCGCCGCCGGAAACCTCGCCGGAAAATTTGCCGTGTACAGTGTCATATTTCAGCATATACGCCAGATAGTCCGCCTCGCACAAATCGTTTATGCCGACAATTTCAATGCCCGGGTGCGCCGCGAGAGCGCGCACCACCATGCGACCGATGCGACCAAAGCCGTTTATGCCAATTTTAATCGTTTCCATGCCATAAGCCTCCGAATAAAGATTTTTATTGTGAGCCGCGCCGCGCTATGTAAGCTTTGATTATCTGAAAAATACACGCGTCATTTTTCTGCGCCTTTGCTGTCAACGCTTCGGGAAAACGAAACGCCGTCCTTATGAAGATGGATGTCAAGCTTTGCACGGTCTGCGCGCATTAGGCTCTGCGTAAATTCATAAACCTGCCCGGACTCTGCAAATGTGCGCCGCTGGATGAAAAAGCCGCAGGCTCCACTTTTGCAGCCCAAAAGCTCCGCCTCCTTGCGGTTCATTGTGACAGCCTCATAGCTGTCTATCGCGTTTGACGGAACGATGCCAACTTCATACAAAAGGCTATAGAAGCTGTGTGTTTCCAGCATCTCGCGTGTTAGGCGCGGGTAAATGTATTGTGGATAAAACGAGGTTTCGAGGATAAGCGGCTCGCCGTTTACATTGCGGATTCTTGTGAATTTATACACCTTGGTTTCAGGCGTGTTAAGCTCCAAAACCTTTTCAATGTCCGGCGTGGGCGTTATAATTTCAAACTCCACCAGAGTGGACGAGGGGGTCATGCCCATCGAGCTTATCTCGCTTGTAAAAGAATACACCATTTCGGTTTTTCGCCGCACCTTTGGCTCGGCAACGAAGGTTCCGCGCCCTTGCTTTCGCACGACAAGACCATCCGATTCAAGCGCGCCGATGGCCTGGCGCACGGTGCTTCGGGAGATGTCAAAGGTTTTGCAAAGCTCAGTTTCGCTCGGCAAAAGATCCCCGGTGGAAAGAGTTCCGGCGGAGATATTTCGCTTTACAATGCTCACAAGCTGGGAATAGAGCGGAATGTCGCTGTCTATCGACAGGGTGCTGAGTAGAATGGGGTTTTTCTCCATATCCAAGGCTCCTTAAAAAACTCGCTTTTTTGCAAAATGGTGCTTTGAAATTTGTGCTTATATTTATGATGTGCTCATCTTAGTCAATTTATAGTATAGAACACCCACTGCGTTTTTGCAATATAAAAAGACCTCGCAAAACTCTCAAAAGTTTCGGTTTTTGGGATAAAATGCTTGTCACATTTTAAGCATTATTTTTATATTTTAGCTCGTCAAAATGCTTGACATATCGGTTAAGGGCTGGTATTATGTTTAAGCGCTCCAAAGACAGCAGGTGGCTTCGTGCCTTAAACTTCCTGCCGAGGATGGCATCAAAATTATTGAAATTTGATTGCTTTCGTTTCTCGTGTCTTTCGACATGGGAAATTTTTGTTTTTCAGGGCGCTATATTTACCCGGAGGTGAAAACATGCCAAACGCAACAATTCTAAGCGAGAAGCAAGCAATTGTCGCCGCTCTCACAGAGCGTCTTAAAGGCGCAAGCTCCGGTGTTTTCGTCGATTACAAGGGCATCAACGTCGCACAGGACACTGCACTTCGCAGTGAAATGCGCAAAAACGATGTTGAGTACACCGTAGTCAAGAACACACTGACGCGCTTTGCCATAGGCAATTGCGGACTTGAGGCTATCGACCCCGTTCTAAACGGCACGACCTCTCTCGCAACCAGCACCGGCGACCCCATAGCACCCTTCCGCATCTTGAACGACTATGCCGACAAGATGGACGGTTTCTTCACCGTCAAGGCAGCCTTCATGGATGGCAAGGTTCTAAGCGATTCTGAAATTCGCGAAATTGCCGCTCTGCCCTCTAAGGAAGCCCTTTATGCACAGGTTTTCGGCACCATGCTCGCGCCCATCACGAGCCTTGCAGTTGTCCTGAACCAGATTGCAGAAAAAGGCGGCGCCACAGCCGCTTCCACAGAAGCAGCCCCCGAAGCACCTGCCGCAGAAGAAGCCCCGGCAGAAGAAGCACCCACAGCCGAGGAGACCCCGGCAGAAGCAGCCGAATAATTCGGTCTGCCCGAAAAACAAAATTTTAGGAGGAAATTATAATGGCCAGCGAAAAAGTAACCGCTATGATTGAAGAAGTAAAGGCTCTAACAGTTCTAGAGCTTGCAGAGCTTGTACACGCTCTTGAGGACGAGTTCGGCGTTTCCGCAGCAGCCGCTGCTGTTGCTGCCGCTCCTGTTGCTGCCGCAGCAGAAGAGAAGACCGAGTTTGACGTTGTCATGACAGACTTCGGCGCAGAAAAGATTAAGGTTATCAAGGAAGTTCGCGGAATCACCGGTCTTGGTCTTGCAGAAGCAAAGGCTAAGGTTGAGGGCGTTCCCGTTGCTCTTAAAGAAGGCGTTACCAAGGAAGAGGCTGAGGAAATCAAGGCTCAGCTCGAAGCTGTTGGCGCAAAAGTCGAGATTAAGTAATTTAACCTTACTTTACGCTTATAACGAAAGAGGACACGATATCGTGTCCTCTTTTTATTTTTGCCCTAAAGCATCAGAAAAATTCATTTTGCCGCTCTCCCTGCCGCTACAAAAAAGAGGGGAGCGCAAGGCACAAAAAGTCTCCCACATCACGCAGTACATCTGTTTTGTGGCTATCGCATGCGCCCTCAGTCGCACGGCTTTGCATGAGCTTAATCAGTCTAATCATGGCGAAGCCGCAGGGCACGCTCTGCCCAAGGTTTTTTCCTCGGCAGCTCATATCGCGAAAAACTCGCCTTACTACCTCGGCCAGTCCAAGCCCTTTGGCAGCTCCAATATATAATCGGCAGACACCTTGTAAATAAGACACAGCCGCCGCAGAGCTGCGGTTGGTATGTCTCTTTGACCCTGCTCATATCGAATATATTGCGTTTGCTGCATACCAAGCATCAGCGCAATTTCTCTTTGTGTAAGGTCGTTGTCCTCCCTCAATTCTCGCAGGCGCGGATAATAGCTCGTCATGTTAATACTCCTCATGATATCCAAACGGTTATTGACATGATATTATTTTTTGTGCTAACATGCATTTATAATAACCAAATGGCTATCACCGCAGCCAAAAAATACATGAAACGAGGCAACATTTATTATGGACGGCATTTCTGACATCCTAGCAAGAGCAAACCTTCAGCAAATACGCGAATTTATTTTATACGGCTCCGAGCCCTTGGAGATAAGCAAAAAAGATTATTTCCAAAGAATCGCCGAGGCACGCGAGGTTGCCATCGCGGCAGTTGAAGAAAAAGTTCCGAACGCTGCCGATGCCGATGCTCTCACGGAATGCATGTTTGCATATGCCTCCGCAGTCGGGGAGGTTTATATGGAAATTGGTATGCAGTGCGGCGCCTCACTCTCCTCCCAGCTTTTATCAAAAAATGAATTTACCACCGGGCAAAAGACTTAAAAGCTTTGCCCGGTGGCATTTTTTAACGCACGCTTTTAGCTCATAACGCGTGACAACAGCCGCCTTAAAAAGTCGCGGCGCTCGCGCGAGGCGTTTGCCACTTTTAAATATGTATCTCGCAGAGAGCCGTCCGCTTCGTCTGCCGCGCCTTCAAGTTCGCGCGCACTTGTCTGCTCGCTTATATAGAGCCTGCGCATTGTGGGCAAAAAGCCTTCGCATTTTTTTCCCTCCGGTGACGGCGCGAAGCTGTCGCCGGAGAGCAGAAACAGCTCAAGCTCAAGCTCTTTTAATCCCGAGCCTGCGCTCTCGCACATTTTTGAAAACATAATTCTGGTTCCGCCGCGGCTTTGCTGCGCCAGCATTTCATAAAGCCTGCGTTTTGCTGCCTCGCGCTCTATAAAATGCCGGAGCGCCGTCTCTGCCCTCGGCTCTTCCTTTGCGCCGCCGGAACGAACGCGCTCCCAAACCGCTTCAAAATTTGAAAGCCCCATGCTAAAATCCTCATTCACCGCAAATTCCCCCTTTCATAGCACTTTATGCGCCCCTTGAGCAACAGGTGCGCCTTTGTCATAGCGCTCTTGCAATTGGCGCGACGTTGTGACATAATGAGGGTTAGCTCCTTGCGATTTCGCAATTCACAGGATTTTATCTTTTACAGGAGGCGCAATATGCCAAGATTTTTTATGACAGGCAGCAGCATTGGTCGTGGCGTTGCCATCGTTTCCGGCGATGACGCAAACCATATAAAGGTCCTTCGTATGAAAATTGGCGACAAAATCGTCATTTGCGATGGCGAAGGCAACGACCACCACTGCCGCATTGCAAGCATCAAAAACGGCGAGGTGGAAACGGAAATCTTAAAAACCGAGAAAAACCCGGGCGAGCCGGAGCTAAAATGCACCATCCTCGCCGGACTTCCAAAGGGCGAGCGCGCGGATTTCATCGTGCAAAAATGCACAGAGCTTGGCGCTTCGGAAATTATATTTTTTATGAGCGAGCGCTGCGTGGCGCGGCTTGACGAAAAAAGCCTTCCCAAAAAAGTCGCTCGCTTCTCTCGCATTGCGGAGGAAGCCGCAAAGCAGTCCGGGCGCGGCATAGTTCCGACGGTTTCTGCCCTTGGCAGCTTTGCGGAGGCGCTTGATGTGGCAATGAAAACCGATTTAAAGCTTTTCATGTATGAAACCGGCGAGCGAAAAACCATGAAGGCAGCCATCGAAGCCGCAGGCGATATCAAAACCGCCGCAATCATCACAGGTCCCGAGGGCGGCTTTGAGCTCTTTGAGGCAGAGCTTGCCGCAAGACTGGGCTTTGACACCTGCTCTATGGGCGCTCTCATTTTGCGCTGCGAAACCGCGCCGATAGCAGCGCTCGGCGCGCTTATGTATCACAGCGGCAATTTATAGCGCGCATCGCGCCAAGGCGCAAAAAACGCACTCGTGAAAGCAGCAAAAGACCCTGCGCAGAGTTTTTCTGCGCAGGGTCTTTTTGTATCCAGCGTGAAACGTCCGGTTTATTTCAGCCGGTCTTTGGTGGAGAAATGCTCTCTCGTCAGGCGCACAACAACGCCGCTTAGTCCGAGAAGCGCAATAAGGTTCGGGATTGCCATAAGCCCGTTGAGGGTATCGGCAATCTCCCAGGCAAGGCTGATTTCCATTGTCGCACCGACGATGACGACAATTACGAAAATAATCTGATAAATCTTGATGGACTTGCTGCCGAAAATATATTCGCAGCAGCGAGTGCCGTAAAGACCCCAGCTCAAAACGGTTGAAAATGCGAACAGGGTTATCGCAGCGGCAATTATAATGCTGCCAAACTTGTCGCCGAAGGCCGTTCCAAAGGCGGCGGCGTTTAGCGCGATTGTTCCCTCTGCCCTGATGCCGTAGGGAATTGTAACGCCGCTTATGAGAAGCGTTACGCCGGAGAGGGTGCAGATGATGATGGTGTCCATGAAAACCTCAAAGATGCCGTACATGCCCTGCTTGACGGGGTTAGACTCGCTCGAGGCAGCGTGCGCCATCGGAGCGGAACCAAGACCAGCCTCGTTCGAGAAAACGCCGCGCTTAACGCCCCATTCGATGCACATCTTAACCGAGAAGCCGGCAGCGCCGCCGACAACAGAAGCCGGAGCGAAGGCGCCCTGGAAAATCATCGCAAAGGTCGCGCCGAGATTTTCTATGTTAGCAATGACAACAACGATGCTGCACACAATGTAAACAACACTCATAAAAGGAACAAGAAGCTCGCAAACGCTGCCAAGTCGCTTAATTCCACCGAGCAGAACAAGCGCCACAGCGATAGCAAGTCCGATTCCGAGAACGAGGTTTATCGTTCCAGAATTAGCTGCCATTTCGGGCGCAAACGCCTGAATGGCTGTGTTTACAGAGCCTGTGATGTTGCCAACCTGAACCGCGTTTCCGATTCCGAAGGCGGCAAAAGCGCCGAAGATGGAAAACAAGAATGCAAGCCATTTCCAGTTTTTGCCGAGACCGTTTGTGATGTAATACATCGGTCCGCCAACCCAGTCGCCAACGGCATTGCGCTCACGATATTTAATCGAGAGCAGAACCTCGGCATATTTTGTACACATGCCGATAAGCGCCGTAATCCAAAGCCAGAAGATTGCGCCGGCGCCACCAAGGACCACCGCCGTTGTAACACCGGCGATGTTGCCCGTGCCGACTGTTGCGGCAAGCGCTGTTGTAACTGCCTGAAAAGGCGTAATCTCGCCCTTGCCGACCTCGTGCTTTTTGAACATTTTGCCGAGGGTGTTCTTCATCGCATAGATAAACCTGCGAAACTGAACGCCCTTTGTGAGCAGCGTCAGGACAATGCCTGTGCCGACAATCAGGACAAGCATCGGGATTCCCCAAACAATGTCGCCGATAAAGCCGTTTATTTCTGCTATTTTCTCAATCATTTGCTCTCTCTCCTTTTTTCTTTTCCTTTTTATAAGTGACGCCGTGAAACGCTCCGGCGTGAGCTTATCAAAACTTTGCTTTGCTTTTTTAGAACATTCTACCCAAACTCTCTGGCGAAATATAACGAAAAACGGAAGCTTGCCAAAAAGGCACACTCCCGAAAAAACAAAACACTCATGAATTTTTGAAAATTCAAACCGGGCAGCTTGCAAAGCTGCAAAATGTTCTGTCCTTTTGCCTGAGAGATTCGGCGCTTTATGAAAAGCACCTTGCACCTTCGGCCCCCGCGCAAAAAATGCGGGCTTCTCCAGAATTCCATCCGCTTGCAGTGACTTCTTTGTCGAGCGTTCTGCAAGCTTCGCTTGGCGGTATAAATAAAAATATTAATTTTTAGTGAAAACACTTGATTTTAAGCCACGTTGGTTTAGAATGTAATTAGGTAAATAAACCTACAGGGTTTTAAATCACTAAAATATGTTTGTTATTTTACTACACCCTCGCACAATTTGCAAGCTGGCAAAAAATATAATTGATGCCCTGTCGCGTCTAAATTTTTGTGCAATGCGCCGATAGTGCAAGTTTACAAAAAGTATGGTTTTTTATGATAAGCTTATCCCACTCGGTGCGAATGCGCTCGCCTTCAGCCGCATAGGCTACTAATAATATCAAAATAAACCAGTCTTTTTCTTTGGAAAGGAAACTCAAAATGAAAAAACTTACATCCCTTCTTCTCTGCGCGGCAATGCTTTTGTCCTTCTCCTCCGTCTTCGCCTCAGACAATCTAAATCCGGGCGAAGCTAGAGCCGTTATCGGCGCAAACCTCTCGGATGCGCAAATCGAACAGGTTTATGAGCTTTTCGGCATCTCGCGCGGCGACGCGCCCGAGCTAAAGGTCACAAACGCCGAAGAGCGCACCTATCTTGAGGGTCTTGTTTCCGATGCCGTCATCGGAACGCAGTCCATCTCCTGCGTATATCTCGAAATTTTGCCGGAAGGCTCGGGTCTTGAAATCGCTGTGTACAACCTGAACTGGTGCACCCAGGAAATGTTTATAAACGCGGTTGTAACCGCCGGAATTTATGATGCACGCATAATCGTTGCCGCTCCCTATGAGGTTTCCGGAACTGCCGCACTAACCGGCATTTACAAAGCCTATGAAGACATAAGCGGCGAGCAGCTTGACGATATCGCAAAGCTAATCGGCGCCCACGAGCTTGTCATAACCGCCGAAATTGCCGAAGCCGTCGGAAGCTTTGATGCTGCGCAAATTGTAAACGAGCTAAAGCTGATTTTGAGCGAAACCACCGGCATGCCCGATGCCGAGCTTCGCGAGCGGATTCTCATCATCGCAAAGGACTATGACGTAAGCCTTACAGACGGTCAAATCGCCCAGCTTATCGAGCTATGCAGAAGCCTTGAGGGGCTTAGCTCTTCCGAGCTTCAGCAAAAGGTTGAGCATGTCCAAAACACCGTCAGAAAGCTTGCCGAGGCAAAGGAAACCGTTTCCGTAATCACAGAAACCGTCCGAGGCATTGTTGACGCAATCTCCGGCTTTATTGACAGGGTTGTTTCCCTTTTCACTCGCAAATAGCTTTTGGCTCACCTCTTAAATTAGATATTTAAAACCCAAAAGGCTTCCGAAATAAATTCGGAAGCCTTTTATCTAGCCATTTTAGCCTAATTCAAAATCGGTGGCTTTGGATAGCCCTCGTGCGCGGGCGCTCGGACAAACATTATGTTCAAATCCACATCGCCCTCAATGCCGGGAATGCTTCCCGTAATGCTGTATTGCCAAATTTGATGCTTATAATAAAAGTCCGGATAAGAGCCAATCGCGCCAACCCACAAATCATAATCTGCAAGCCTGCCCATCTCATATAGAAAATAGCCTATGTATCTGTAAAGATAAATCATCGGGTTATACCCTGCGTCCTCTATCACATCGCAAAAGGCAATTGCAAAATCCGTTAGCTGCGCGCCGGAAACGCCGTCGGTTCTCGCAGGCACTGTTCCAATCTGCTCCCAGTCAAACACAACGGAAAGGCTGATATCATAATCGGAAATAAGCTCCAGCAAAAACTGCGCTTCCTCTCGCGCTTCCTCGGTTGTCACCGCCTGCGAGAAAAAATAAACGCCGACATCAATACCGTTTGCCAGCGCACCTTCCATGTTCTGCCGAAAATAGGCATCCTCAAAAAGTCCACCGGCGCTATATCCGCGATAGCCTGCCCTTATCATCGCAAAATCAATGCCTGCCTGCGCAACCGCTCGCCAGTCTATTTCATGCTGATGCTCGGAAACATCAATTCCGCGCCTTGTATAATATCCCTCGCCGCTAAACTCTATAAATTCGTCAGCCTTGTAAAAATCCTCAGCCTCAAATTCGTTTAGCTTCACATTTTCAAAAAACGGCACCCACATCAGCGTTCCCATTCCGCTCGAAACCTCCACCATGCCCTCGTGTGGGTCTATCGGCGGCAGCGTCGGCTCCTCGCTTTTTTTACAGCCGCCAAGGACAAGGGCTAGGGACAATGCCACCGCCGCACAAACTCCTGCAACAATTTTTTTCTTCAAACAATCACACCTTTTAATTTTCTTTGTCCTTATACTATATAGTTGATGCATCTTTTTTGCAACGAAAATCTGCAAACTCCCATTAATCCTCCTCATCCCCAAAGCTCGCCCCAAGCCCATAGCAAAGGCTTCTCTGAAGCTTCTCGCGCGAGCTTTTAAGCGCTCGGCTCACAGTGGACGGGTTTACACCGAGCATCTGCGCTATATCTGCCATAGAGTGCTGCTGCAAATAATACATCGATACCATCTGCGCCTGTCTCGCCGTCAGCGCCGCAGAAACTGCCTGCGCAAGAGCGCGCCCCCGGGCGCTCTCCATGTTCCCGATACTGCGCAGCGTCCGCCGCCAGCTCAAATATTCCTCCTGCGGATTTTTGCTCTTTATGTTGTCCATGCTTTTTCCTCCCATCATAATAATGCGCAAGATGTTTTGAAATGGCTGTTGCCTCTCGCGCCATGTCGTCCAAAATAGTTATTCTGCGTCTTAATAAATATTTCTCGCCCTCTGCCAAATTTTGCGTGCAAAGCGCGCGGCGCAGCTCATAAAGCCGCTGTCTGCATTTTTCGCCGGAAATTCGATATTCCTCCGCCATCTCAAGAAGCCCCATTGCCCTTCTATCCCCTTTCAAATAAAAAAATCATCGTAAATCTGTGATAAACAAAAAAACATATTGACAAAACCCAAAGGTTTTGATACTATAACAGAGCCGCAAAAAGTGGCGCAGGTTCTGTGAAAATGTGCTGGTGTAGCTCAGTTGGTAGAGCAGCTGATTTGTAATCAGCAGGTCGGGGGTTCGAGTCCGTCCACCAGCTCCACAGTTCCAAAATTTAATATGGGAGCGTTCCCGAGTGGCCAAAGGGGGCAGACTGTAAATCTGTTGTCACCGACTTCGGTGGTTCGAATCCACCCGCTCCCACCAAATTAAACTACTGTCATTGATACCACGAAAAGTGTCACTTGATAGTAGTTTTTTCATGTGGTAAACTAAATCGCAAGGCGATTATCAGCTTGATTTAAACTTTATACCATCTAAAGCTCAAGCAACCAAGCTAAATCAAAAGACCCAGCTTTAATTGATTGACAAACCTTAGCAGATGAATTTACCTACGGACAATAACCTTGGAGGCTATACAATGCAACACATTTTAATTCATGGACTAGGCGGTCTGGGTCAAGCTTCGTCAAGCTGGCAAAGCACCATTTCCTGCTTAAAAAACCCCAAAAGTGTTAAATGCCCGGACTTATGGACCCCACTGTCCGGCAAAGCACTTACCTATGCAAATGTTTACGAGGGCTTTGCGGATTATTGCAATGGCATTTCGGGAAAACTAAATCTGTGCGGACTTTCTTTAGGCGGAGTGCTTGCATTAAATTATGCAATTGAGCACCCGGACAAGGTTCAGTCACTGGTTCTGATAGGCGCACAGCACAAAATGCCCAAGAGCTTGCTAAATCTTCAAAACATTATCTTTGGCTTGATGCCCAGCCGTTTTTTCGCAAAGACTGGCATGAAAAAAAGCGACATTATCGCGCTGACAACTTCGATGATGGATTTGAATTTCAGCGCTCAGCTAAAAACTATCTCATGCAAGACCCTGATTGCTTGCGGCGAAAAGGATTATGCCAACAAAAAAGCCTCAATCAAATTGCAACAAGGCATACCAAATGCAGAAATCACATTTATAGCCGGTGCCGGTCATGAAGTAAATCTTGATGAGCCTGAAAAACTGGCAGCAGCGCTGAATGCTTTTTGGTGATTGGCAAAAAAGCTAGTGGGTTAATTTTGCCGCTTACCTCGACAAGCTCCAGCTTGAACGGCTTTTCATTGCTCTCCAAATGCACCCTTCCCTATCCTCTAACAGCCGCCGCGCCAAACCATCAATTTNTACCAGATTTCACAAAAACAACTGTTAATTCAGTTGTTTTTTTATTTTCCCCCCTCAAGCAGCGGCTAAAAATTTGGCTGCCTCTTTTTTCTCTTTAGCCGCGCGCCACATCAGCCCCTCTTCGCCGCTCTGAAAAGCATCGCACAAATCTCCTCGCGCGTCACAAAGCTCCTCCAGCGAAACTTTCCGTCACCATCACCGTTCACAATTCCGGCGCTCACAGCCCAGTCGCGCGCGCCCTCGCTCCAGTCTCCCGGCTTCGCGCTCGCTCTCTCTCCCTCAAATCTTGACATAAATTCGTAAAACTGCTCATAGCTCATTTCCTCTTCCTCCTTTTCCTCCGTTACAATCTCATCAAAAGGAAACCTAGCCCCCGGACAAGCCGTTGTCCCAAGCTCCCGATGCCGAAAAACACAAATTCCCGGATATCTCTCGCGAAGCTCCGCAACAAGCGCCGCGCCCGCCCTTTTCTGCGCCTCGGGCATGTCCTCAAGCTCAAAATGGCCCTCAAAGCAAACACCCAGGCTACCGCCGTTATATCCCGTGGTGTGCGCGCCAACTGCCGTTTCAGGTCTTCCCCTGAAAACCTCGCCGCTTTTGCGCACATAAAAATGATAGCCAATCCCCGACCAGCCGTTTTTAAGGTGCGCCGCGTGAATTTGCGAAACGCTCGCCGTCCTCGCCGCCGCATGGTGCAAAACAAGCCTTGTCGTTGCGCCCCTCTTATTCAGCCCTCCTGCCCAGCTAAAACTCTCTTCAATAATCTTCAGTCCTATTTTCTCTTACCTACCCTTCAAAAAAATCCTATTTCCCATCCTCATGTCTGTCTCTTTGTGTTCCAAAATAAAAAGCTATAACCATCGAAACGATTATCATCACATTCTCCGAGTCAATCTCCCCGGAAATCGCAAGCACCGCAAAAATCGCAATCACAACAAATGTAACAATAGTTTTAACCTTCAAAAGCGCTGCCAAATTTTTAAACATCTCAAGCCTCCTTCTTTATTCGTTTGCGTAGTTCAATTTACATATTATATGCATAAGCATAATTTGTCAAGGCAATTTTATGATTTTGCATATTTTTATATTGACGATTATTCAAAAGCGTGCTATCCTTCAACTAGTTAAGTATAGGGGAGGACAGGTTTGTGATAGGACGCACTCTAAAAAACATCCTGGAAAAAAAGAATATAAATGTAACCCAGCTATCGCGCGAAACGGGCATCTCGCCTCAAACGCTCTATAGCGTAATAAAGCGCGACAACATGAAGATAGACTTCGATGTTCTGCTAAAGCTCTGCCGCGCTCTTGATGTCCCGGTTCAAACCTTTTATGGCGAGTCTTACGAAACTCCCGACATGCCAACACCCGAGGAATGGCAAATCCTTGCCCAGCTCCGCACCCTCGACCCCCACGGTCGCGAAGCAGCCCAGGCAATCATAAAACTAGAAAACGACCGCATAAAACAGGAGCAGGAAAAAGAGCAAGAGCCAAAAACCGCAAAAACTCGCATAATCCCACTCTATTACACCGCCGCCGCCGCGGGCTACGTTTCCCCGGCAATGGGCGAAGACTACGAGCCTTACGAAGTGTCCGACCAAACAACAGCCGACTTCGCCGCAAAAATCCAAGGCGACAGCATGGAGCCATATATAGAGGACGGGCAAATCGTCCTAGTCCGCCGCGAAGGCGTCACAAACGGAGACGTCGGACTTTTCTTCGTAGACGGCGACATGAAATGCAAGCAATATTGCCGCGACAATTTCGGAAACACCTACCTCTTCTCCCTAAACCGCGACCGCGCCGATGCCGATATAAGCATCCCATCCTCGTCCGGCATAACAGTCTGCTGCTTTGGAAAGGTGCTCCTCTCTCGTTGTCCGCCGCTTCCCTAAAATAAATCATTCTAAAAAAACCGACAGTCAAGCTTGACTGTCGGTTTTTTCGCTTAGCCCCAGCTCAGCTTCCCCTGCCCTGCTCCAGCTTTTGCAGCCTGATTTCACAGCCGCGAACCAACTCATCGCTTCGCGCCACCCTGTCCCAAAGCCTTGCATGCACCGCGCTGTTTTTGGCGCTGGTGCTCTCAAGGCTCTTTTCAAGCGTCTCAACCGCTTGCGTAAGCTTCACAATAGTGCTGCTAAGCACCAAAACCGGCTTCAAAACCGCCGTGCAAAATCCAAAAAGCACAACAATAACCGTCACAACCGTCCATTCGTTCATAACCTATATCTCCGCACCGTCAATTTTTTCAAGTTCTCTCCAGTTCAAAACCGCACTCTCAAGTCCGCCCCAGCTCAAAAAAGCCGCCTCAAGCTCTCTCCAGCTAACATATATAAAGGTATACAAAATCTCAAGATGGCAGGGCAAAATTTGCTCAATCTTCGCCTTCAGCTCCTCAAAGTTCTCCGGAACGCCCCTGTTTTCAGGAAATGAAACCAAAACCGACTGTGTGCCCAAAAGCTCCTCCGCCCGCGCATAAATTCCGCAGCCCAAAATCGCATCCCCCAGCGCCTTCGGCGTAAAAGATGCCCCATCTATGCGCAAAAGGCTGCCAATCGCCTGCCTGCGCCCCTCCACCGTCAAATGCGACGGAACATAAGGCAAAAGCTCCTCATAAGCCCGAAAGCCAAAATCCAAAGCCGTCGCCAAAAGCATCTCCCTCTCGCTCTCAAAAAAAGCCTCCGAAACCCGGTCAAGCTACGCGCCAACAGCAGAAATCTCCGCCGCAGAAATGCCCTCAGACAGCTCATAAATTCCCAAGGGCAAAAGCAGCTCTTTCAAATACTCCGCATAAGCCATCAAAGCACCGCCTCACGAATCACAATACTTCCCAAAGTGGGCAAGACATCGCCGGAAAGCAAAACATCCGCCCCCGGCGAAATGATTTTATAATTGGAAACCCCGGGCACAGCAAACACAGCAGCCCCAATCGCCGCAAGATAAACGCTCCTTCCGAGCATCCTTCCGCCAAAAATCCCGGAGAGAGTCTCTCGCGCCGCCTGCTCCACTGCCGCAAAGTCAACCCCGTCCTCAAGCCAAAGCTCAATCTCCAAATCAACAGCCCTTGTCTCCGGCGCGCGCACCAAAACATCAACGCAAATCTCACGCTCCGCCTCCAAAACCGCTGCAACCTTCTCAACAAGCTCCCCGTCCGGAACACCATAAGCTGCCGAAAAAACAATATCAACCGTCCCAATTCCGCGCTCCTTTGGCAAAACACAAACCGCCGCAACATCCGGCGTGTCCAAAACTCGCGAAACATAATAAGCGCTGTTCGCCCCATTCGGAAGCAGCCGATAGCTCGAAACAACACGCTCGCGAAGGCTATCGTCGCTCTCCTCGTCCGCGCCGCCAAAAAACGCCTCGGCATTTTTAACAAACGAAACCCCAATCGGCGCAAGCTTAAAAAACGCAACACTCCCCACCGCCGCGTTTCCAGAAGCCCCCGGCAAAACCGCCTCCGCAGCAATATCGCAAAAGGTTTCCCCAGCCAAAATCACAGCGTCCTCAGTAGTCAAAAATTCCATGCCCGCCTGTGTCACGCAGTAAACTCCGCTCGAAATCTCAAGGTCCACATCCCTCGCACCGCTAAGCGCAAAACGCAAAATTCCCTGAGCGCGAAGCGCCGCGCCGCGTCTAAGCCCCCGAAGCTGCGCATGATGGTCAAGAAACTCGCCACTTGCCGTCTGCGGAAAAGCCTGCCGCCTGACAAAATCCGACTGCGCCTCAAGCGCATAAACCTCGCTTGCCACAGCATAAAGTCTAAGCGCCATATCTCCGCCCCGGCTGACGCGAACCCCAGATGCCTCAGAAAAGCTCTCACAAAGGCTCTCATAAATTTCATCAACAGTCCTCATAATCGAACACCTCCAACCATAAGCGTAAGCTCCTGCGGCAAGCTCTCGCCGTTTACCTCAAAAAACACCCGAACCTGCCCAACATCTCCGTCCTCAGAATAAGAAACCTCGCTAACGCTAATTTCCGTCTCCTCGCAAAGTGCCTCGTGCACAAATTGCTGCGCACAAGCTGCCCTCTCCGATTTCTTCATCCCACAAAGCTTATAAAGCTCGCTCCCAAATTCCGGCATCGGCAAAAAGCTCCCACGCCGCACCGAAAGCCGCAGCAAAACTCGCTGCACAAGCTCCTGCGCGCCCGAAAGCGTTTCAACCCCACCAAACACATTCTCCGCATAATCCCGACCCCTAAGTCTAAATTCCAAAATCCATCACTCTCCCTCGCCGCTCGAAATCCCAAGCGAAGCCAGCGCCCTGCCAACATCAATCCCATCCACTCGAAGCCTTCCAAAAACCGAAACATCACCAAAAAGCTCAATTCCGCCCCCTGCCTTCAGATGAATGCCGGCATTCTTGGTTTTCAAAAAAATCTCACCCTCCGCAAGTCCCTTCGGAGCCTCTCCAGAAGAAAAAGCCAAAAAGCGCTTCCCCTCCGGCGTCGAAAGCGCAACAACCTCATCCCCCACCTCCGGCAGCCAAAAAACGCCGCCGCAGGACAAAACCTCCATGTCACGAACCTCGCCGGAGAGCATAACACTCGGCGTACCGCCGCCAATTGTCACAACCCCTGCCTCCGCCGCAAAATCTCCGGGTGTCTCCCCCTTGGACAAAGTCCTAGATAGCCACATCCTCAAATCCCCCCTTATCTCTTCGCGGAAAATTCAATAACAGTCCCGGCACTCTTGCCGTCCGCCCAGCATCGCGTTTTCCTAACCAAAAAATCCCCCACCAGCCCAATCGGACTGTCCGTAATCGTAAGAATATCACCCGGAAAAGCCGCAAAAAGCTCACAAATCGTTATAGAGCAGCTCTCAAGCCCCTCCATAGACTTTTTAATCTGATATTCCCCTGTATACCGCATAACATCAAGCCCCGTATATTTCGGAACGCTAACAACCCTCTCGCATCGTCCGCCAATGCCTTTAAAAGGCGCATTTTCGCAAACATAAGTTCTTCCCGAAAACCGGCTCTGCACAGCAACCTCGGACAAAACCCCATAACGGTCCTGCCGAAGCCTCTGCGAGCTAATCGGAGTCTTCGCCGACACAAGCCGAGTCTCGCCCCCAGCCTCGCCGTTTAGAACAAGCACCCCCTCACGCGAAAACCGCGCACGCACACCTGCACTAAAAGACAAAAAATCCGACAAAACACTCCAGTGGCTCCGTCCGCTTGAAACCGACATCTTAACACCCCTCGCCGAAACTCCACCGCGGTCAATGTCGCAAATCCCAAAAGGAATCACATGCCGCTTCAAAATATAATCAAGGTCAGCCGCCGCATAGTCCGATGGCAGCGCCTCGCTGTCCATCAAAAGCGCCTGCATCCCCCGTCCGCGCGCACAAGCCACAAACCCCTGATAATCCGCAGAAATCTCAACCTCGTCCACAATCCCGAAAAAAACCGTCCTCCCGTCATGCTCCGCGCGAAAACGCACCGCCCCCTTCAAAGCTTCCAGCATCTCCGGGCTGTAAACAAAGCTAATTTCAAAGCTGTCGCAGCTCGTCGCAAACCCATGCAAAAAATTCCAAGCCGCAAGCGGCGGCGCCTGCCAGGTGCCGCCTTTAAAATCCGTCAAAAAAGCAGTCATCAAAGCCCCCTCCTTCTAAGCAACGCGCAAAACATCGCCCACATAAATCAAATTCGGGTTTCTAATCTGCGGATTAAGCAAAATCAAAGCCTCAACACTGGTTCCATAAGCCCTCGCAATAATCCCCAGCGTTTCGCCGCTTTTAACAGTATGAAACTTCGCCTCCTGCGCCGCGGCAGAAGCCCCACTCGCCGAAGTCTCCGGCTCCGCAATCCGCTGCAAGCTAAGGTCATAATAGTTATAGCACTCCCAAAACTCAAAACCATATGAAACATAGTCACACGTTGGCTCCTGCTTCAGCCAAAGCTTTGCAAGATAAGCCGTAGTAGTGTCCCAAAGCGGATGAATAAGCGTACCCGGCGAACTTTCATAAAAAACCGTAGCAAGCTTTTTAAAAGTCGCATAAGCCTCGCTGCCAAAAAACTCGCCCTCGCCGCGCAAAATTCTAAGCGACCGCCCCAAATCCTGCAAGGTATAAAGCCCGAACGGAATCTTAGAAAAAGCAAGCGGTCTCTTATATTCAATCTCGTAAAATTTCGGGTTATGCGGAAACACAAACCCCTTAAATCTCATCGGTGCAAGCGCCAAGCCCCCACCACCCCCATATCATTAAAACTTCTCAAACGGCGCATCATATCGCCGCGCGTCGCGCCGAAAAAAATCAGAAACCCTCTCCATCTGCGCAGCCCTCTCGCCGGTCAAATTCTCATAAACTGCTCCAGCGCCAAAATCATCGCCGCCGTCCGGCTTCCCAAAATCCTCATAACCCTCGCGCCCACCGCGCAAAGCTCTCGCGCCCTCAAAAAAACCAACACCCAAAGCATCCATCCCCTTGCGATGCTCCACCCGGCGCAAAACGCCGCGCCGCTCCTCGTCAATTTCGCCAAAAGCCCCTTGGGCGCGTGACGCCCCTTCACCGCGCCTCGCGCGCAAACCTTTCAAAAGCTCCAGATTCCCCGGCTGCGAATAAAGCTTCGCCAAAAGCTCTCCGGCGCTCTCCTCAAATCCGCGCCGCAAAAGCCCTCCAAACTCTTCAAAAAAAAGCCCTCGCTTTCGCTTCGCTCCCTCACCAAGCACCTCGGAAATCTCCGCAAAATCAAAATCCTCATACTCCGCGCCAAGCACCTTCACCGGGCGATCACCCGGTGAAAGCACCTCCAAAATCTGCCGCGCACATTCCTGAACCTGACCTTTGTCCATCGCAAAAACCGCCCTGTCAAATTCCCTCATTCATCACCCTCCAAAAGCCGCCTAAAGTGTCCCTCGTCAAAGCCTTCGTTCTCCTCATCCGCACCCCCAAGGTCCTGCAAATCCAAAACCATCTGCAATGCAATGGAAAAAACTCGCCTTTTAGACAAAAAAAGCGCCCCAAAAGAAAGCGGTGAAATTCCAAGCGCCCTCAAAACAACCCAGCGAAGCCGCCTCACGCTGTCGCCTCGCGCCTTCTCCAAAAGCCGGCTCATCATCAGTTTTTCGTCTCAACGCGCCCGGCAGCCAAAAGGGTAATCTTCTCCGCAACCATCTCAGAGAGCTGCCCGTCCTCAGAAATCGTGCTCCAGTTGCAGCCCGTGTAAACAATGCGCCTGTCCGGCTTCACAATAACAAGAGAAAAATCAGAAAGCCCGTGAAAGCTGATACCGTCCGCAATCGCCGCATCCGTCGCATAAAGCCTCGTCAGCTCAATCGTATACTCCGGCTGATTTGTAATCGTCGCAACAGGCTCGCTCTCGCCAAAAGCCTCAATTGTCTTGCCGCTCTTCTTCGCGCTCGCCCTATAACTTTGCACAACGGCAAGCTTCTTGCCGTTTGCCTCCAAATAAATGTCGCTGCTCGTCGGAAATCCCGCAATACCCATAAAATTACCCCCTTAAACAGTAATATAAGCCATAAGCTCAATACGGCTGAGTCCATGCGCAACCGCAAACCCAAAAGAAACCTCACAAACCGTCGGGTCCTCTGCCTTCGCCGCAACCAAAACCTCGCCATACCCATCAATAATCTCGCGCGCCCTTTTGCCCTCAAGCTCAATAACAACCTGCGTGCGAATCGCCCCACGCGCCTGCGCCGTGTTCTTGCTGCGCGAAAATTTGGATCTAAGGCTCTCGCGAACGCTCGAAATAACATCATCAACAATCAAAACCGTGTTAATCTCGCGCCAGGTCGCCTCCGCCCTCGTTGTAACCGCTCGAACAACGCAAATCTTCCCAGCCACCATTTCCAAAACCGAAACTCCGCCACGCACCAAAATCGAAAGCTCCGCATCCGAAAAATTCCTGCCAATGCCGGAAAGCCCCAAAAGCTCCGCCCCGTTAAAAGGCACAGCCGGGTCCCCCTCGCTCGCAATAGTCCCACAAAGCGCCGCAGCCACAGCCCCCGGCACGCCCCCCTCGTCAAAATGCGAAACCAAAACCATGCGCTCATGAGAAAGCCCCGAAGCCGCCTCCAAAAGCGCCTCACATTCCGCCGCGCCACTCTCAACAACCGCAATACGATATTTCCCAGCCTCGTCCGCACCCTTTATAGCATCGCAAATAGCCTTGTGAACCGCAGCCTCGCGGCTGTCGCAAACCATAAATTTAACCTCAGCCTTCGCCATAAGCGCCGCAATTCCAGCCTCATAATCCTCGCCGTCCACAGCAAAAGCATAAACCGCCGCCGCGCCATTTTGCAGCAAAAGCTTAACAAGCTGCGCCATGCTCCCGGCGCTGCCGAAAACACTCAAAGCCTCCGCATAACTCGTAACAAGCCTAACCTCACCAAACCCACTGCCGGCTTTCGCAACAATGCCAACAGCTCCACCGCCGCCGCGCCCCACAATAGCGCTCGAAACCTCAAAATCCGAATAAACACCGGGTCTCTCACTATTAGTAATCATCTAATTTCCCCCTTCAAAACAAAATCCGTAAATTCTCCCGTTTCCTCTGTGCCCTCGCAAATCAAAAACGCCACACCCGAAACCTCGCAGGCGCACAAAAGCAGCCCCGTGCCGCCGTCAAAGGAACACTTGCCGCGAGACACGCCACAAATCTTCATCCCCTCGCGCAAATTCCCCAAAGCCAAAACCACCCCGTCAAAAATCTCCGCGCAAAGCGCACCTCCGCGCTCAGGTCTCACAAAAATATCAACCGAAAGCGAAAAATCACATCTCTGCCCAAAAACCTCAACAAAAGCACCGTCCTCGCGCCTGCGAAGCCCCAAATAATCCGCAAAAGCCCCCTCTGCCGCCGAAACACTCCGCGCGTCCACACAAACAAGGCTCTCCGAAATCTCATCAATCGACACATCCGGAAAACTCCGCGCGGCATTAATTCCGCCCTCGCAAAGCGCCGCACAAACCGCCCGAGTAATCGCCTCAACCATCCGCCGCACCCCCTTTAAGGCGCAAAACGCCCTCCCAGTGTCCGCCACAAAGCTCCTCAAGCCTAAGCAAATAAAACTCTCGCCCCCGATAAAAAATCACAGCCCTGTCAGAAACTCCCGAAAAAGCCCCAGCCTCCGCAATAAGCAAAAACCTCCGCCCATCTCCCGTCCCTGCCGGAAAAAACCGCTTCGCCTCCTCCGGACTCGCAGCGCTAATCGGCTGCAAAAACCCACGAAAGCGCCGCTCCTCGTCTCCGCTTCGCGCCAAAATCTCGTCACCAAAGGAAAACACATCAGAAAAATCGAAAGTCATCCGCCCACCGCCCTAAAATCAAAGCCACAGTCGCGCAAATGCGCCGCAAGCAGCCTCTCGCCCTGCTCGCGAAGCGCCCCGGCGCTCGCACCAGAGCCTCCAACCGTCGCCGAAACACTCCCGGCACGAAAGGAGCTAATCGAGCCAGCGCAAGGCGCCGAAATATACATAGAAAGCGCAATCATCCCCACCGCCATCACAAAACTCTCGCGAATCTCCTCCAGCTTCGTTCCGCGGCGCAGTCTTGCAACAAGCTCCTCGCTTGCCGCTCCGCAAATTCTGCAAAGCGCCGCCTCGTCAATCTCCTTGCCGTAAATCTCCTTGGCACATTCAAAAATCTCCTGCCTAAAAATAAAAATCCACACCCTCTCCAGACGCCAATTCCGTCAACCCCCTCATAAGCTACCCACTCTCCAAATCCACAAACCGCCTCACAGAAGCCGGAGGCTCGCGCCCCCAACTCCCAAACCCAAAAAGCCGCCTAAGTCACAAAAAGCGCTCTAATGTCCGCTCTAAACCGCAAGCACCTTGCTTGCCCCGTCATAAAGCTTCGCAAAGCCGGAAATGCTGGTAATTGCCGCCCTCTCCATCTGTCTGTCAATAAGTCTGTCATATTCAACAGAAACATCCCCAGCACAAATCATCTCAAGCGCATAATTTTTATCAAGTCCAATAATCGTACCCTCCGGCATGGCATTGGTCTTAATAAGCTTCGCCCCAAGCGGATTGGAAAGCTCCCCAGTCCCCTGAAAATTCAGCCCCGTAAGCGGATTTTGAAATTCCGCACAGCCCAAAATTTTAAGCATAACATCCGGAGAAACCAGCATCGCGTTCATGCTGTATTCATCAAAGCTGTTCCAAAAAGCCAGCAAATCAGAGTAGCTAAGCGAGCCCACAGCGCCACCAATCACACCATCGCCAACGCTAAAACTCTCCGCCGCATTCCCGTTGCCATCGCCATTAATAAGAACATTAATGGCATCCTCAAGATGCATGCGCATAATCTGACTGCCAATCTGACGCAGCATAACAGAAAAAAGGTCAACCCTCTGAAAGCGAATCGCCTCATAACTTGCCACAAGCATCCTGCCGCGCTTCTTCAGCTCAACCAAGTTAGAACTAGCGCGAATCTCCGTCTGCGGAATCGCGGCACCCTCGCCAACAAAACGAAGCGCCTTGTCCTCGCTCGCCGCAACAGAATAAATGCTGCGATAATCCATCCCCTCAAAATTCGTAGTAGACGCAACAATAGAAGGCAGAATGTTCCCCTCATCCATACCCGCGCGAACACTTCGCGAAACATACTCCGGAAACAAAACCGCACTCTCGCTGGTGCGGAAAAATTTGTCAACACAGTCGCTGCCAGCCCCCTTAACCTTAATGTCAAAGCGCTTCAGTTGCCTCTGAAAAGCATCAAGCCCCTCAAAAGCCGTGCCCTTATAATTCTCATTCGGGTCAAGCCCCTCCAAAACCTCCGAAAAGCTCTTTCCGCTCTCGTTATACATCCCTTTTTCAAGTCTAAGCTCATTAAATGCAAAAGCCATCTTCCAATTCCCCCTTATATAATAATAGTAACCGTCCCAGCGCCCTCATCAGCACAAACCACAGCATATTCCGCCCCGGCAGAATCAAGCTTAACACCGCCGCTGCCATCCGCAGAAAGCTTCACAAATCCAGCCCCCGGCACAGCACCCGAATAAGCGGCAGTAACAAAACCACAAACCGCAACCGTAGCAAAAGCCTCGTCGCAGTCAAGCACAAGCCCCAAAAACCTATCCCCTGCCGCCGCTGCTGAAACCCTGCCATCGCCGGAAATCTTACAAATCTCGCCGCAAGCCGCACCATCGTTATAAAACCCGGCAACAATCTCGCCAATCCCCTCAAAACTTACCTTCATTTCGCCTTCTCCTCCTCATAATTTTTTTATAAAAGCACAAAAATTTAAGCCCTCCTCACTCCCTGCCACAATCTCGCCGCCAAATCCAAAAATCAAAAATTTCTCCCTGCGCACAGCGCTTTGGCAAAAGCAAAAAAGCTCAAAAATCCGCGCCTTATAAACTAAACAATATATTGCTCCCCATCAAACCGAACAGCCTCTCTAGCCTCAAAAAGCTGCGCCTTCGCCGGAAACCTCTCAAAAACCTTCGCCTCCAGCGCCGCCTTCATCTCGCAAAGCGCCGCAGCGTCCATTCCCAAAATAGCCCCCTCAAGCGATTTAAAAAGCGCCTTGTCCGTCAAAAGGCAAAGCCTCGAAACCTCGCGCCTAAGCTCAAAAACATACTGCCGCCCAAGCGCCGCCTCCTTGCAAAGCCCCTCAAATTCTCCGGCAAAAGCCGCCCCCTTCTTGCTCTCAACAAATCCACGAAGCCCCTTAGAAACCTCCAAAGCCTTGGTAACCCCCGCTGCCCTCTGCGCCGGCACCGCAACAAAACTCCATTCATAAGCATCCAAAGCCCCATCCAAAATCCCATAGCAAAAAGCGCCGCCATAAGTCTGCCCCCTCGTGTGTCCGCATTTTTCCATCTCCTCGCCACAAACGCTGCAAACACACCGCGCCATAGCGCAGCCAATGCTAACCTCTTTTTTAATCCCACCAGAAATTTCCGCAATAATCCCAGCATTTTCAGCAGTTTTCAGCATATAAGCCCAAGCCTTGAGATAAACATAAGCTCGCCCGTCCGCAGTGGTCTTCGCCCCATCGCGCAAAACCTCCGTCGCATAAATTCTTGCAATCTGGTTTCCGCTCTTCCATTCATGGTCGCTTATCCCCGTTTTCCCAATAAAAAGCTCACAAAGCTCCGAAACCGCCTCCTCAGAAAACGCCTCAAAATCCCGGTCAACCTCGTTGTCGCATAAAACAACCGAAAACGTAAAAACCTCCTCGGCACTAAGCGGATTTTTCGCAAAAGCGTTAATCATCTCCAGCTCCCCGAGAGAAACCTCGCAGCCCCCGGCTGCCTCGCCCGATTTAACAATTTTCATAAAATTCTCCTTCCTCCGGCGCAATCCCAAAGCGCCAAAATCTCTAAAAGCTCCCAAATCCCAATTCAAATCCCCCAACCCACAAGCGCCCCTTACCCTAAACCACGCACTCCGCCCCAGAACCACTCCGCCACCTATAACACCAACATCTCACCTTGCTCTATCTCTCTCCGCATTATTTCTCCATAATCCCTCACACCGCCGCGCCCACGCCGCCAACCGCACCGCTCTCAATCCTCTGCCAAATTTCCTGCGTCTGCGCACGATAAAGCCCTGCCTTCGCCTCCTCAACCTCATCCTGAAGGTTAATGTCATCCCACAAAATCTCAAAAGCCTCCGCATACCCATGCATAGCCATCCAAAGCGAACAAATCCTCTCAATAACCGGCGTAAGCGAGCGCCTAATGGCAGCAAGCTCGCTGGTCATAAGGTCCGCCTGCTGCGCGCTCATCCTCTCCGTGGAAGACCAAGAAATCCCAAGCATAAAAGGCGGAATCCCCGTCTTCGCAATAAGCTGCTCCAAAACCTGCCTAACCGGCACCTCGCTCGAAAGCTCCTGATTGTCCGCCCCAATAACCTTAATGTCAACATCCCCAAGCGCCACAAAATCGCGAATATTTCCACTCTTCCCGGAAACCATCGCCTCGCTCCAGCTCCTCGCAATCTGCTCTGTTCGCTCCTTGGCATAAGCCTTGTCCAGCCCATCCCCCTGCGGACGATAAACAACAGCATAGCGCAAATTCCCAGCACGCTCAAAATTCGACCCAATGCTGGAATAAATTTTAAGAAGTATGTCAGTCAAAAACGGCATACTGCGAAGCATACTAACCCCATAAGGACTATCCGTCTCCGGGTTATAGGGCGTAAACATCAAAAGCTCCTGCTGTGCAAAAGCCCTCGGCGCCCCACCCCCCACAGCGCTGCAAAGCTTAAAATCAAGCGGAGTCTCCCCCTCCTCAATCGCAATCTCCGAAACCTCGCCGCATAAAACCGCCGCAATGTCCCGGTCGCCGCGTGTCACAATCTCGCCAATAGCGCAGCCGCAAGTAATCATGCTGTCAAGATACCCAGCAATAAAAGCCTCAAGCCCCTTCTGCCCTCGCCCAACATCAACCAGCCTGATAAACTCCCGAAGCTCCCTCTGCACCCTCTCATTCTCGCAGCAAACCGTAAATCCTCCCGTAAGCCTAACAAGCTTCATAATCGCCGCGTCAACAACAGGCACAGCCTCCCGAATCGCCTTATAAAGCCTCGCCCCTCCGCCACCAAGCGGAACATACCCATCCAAAATCCCAAAAGGATGCGCCTCACCTCGCCGCATCTGCACCTTCAAAGGCTCCGCGCTGCGCGCCGGCACCTCCTGCCTTTTCCCAAAAAATCTCCCCATTTTTAAATCCCCCGTCCTTTCTCCGCGCCACAGCGCACAAAAATCATACCAAACCCTCGCCCCAAGTCCCTATGTCAGCCCAAACCCCGAAACACCATTTTCCGCCCATACCTGCCCTCTCAAAAAACATCTCCCAAAATTCCCTCGTCTCTCACATAAGCAAGCCCCGGCACCAAAATCCAGCCCACACACAAAATCACCGCTCAACACTCATCCCAAAAAACTCCTCACGCTCCCCAAGCTCAAGCACCGTAGAAACAAAATACCGAATATCATCCATAGCATGGTCGTTTTCCTTCCTCGGCGCATCAATCCCATCCGCCCCCTCGCGCCATGAATAAAGCGCAAATTCCCGGCGCGCCTCTTCACACTCCGGACAAATAACAACCCGACCGCTTTTAAGCGCCTCCGAAGTCCTGCGAATCCCGTCCAAAACATCATTGCGCGCCCCCAAAACCTTAAAACCCATCCGCCTCAAAGCCTCCATAAAACTAGCCGCCGAAGGGTCAACAACAACCGCGTCAATCCTCCGCCCCTCGCAAAACGCCACAAAATCTCGCGCATATTCAATGTCAGTCTTCTGAAAGCCCTCCCGGCGCGAATCAAAATAAAATTCACGAATCCGATACCAAACCCCGTCCCAAAGCCCCCAAAGCCCAAAAGAAGCCGGATTAACCGTCCCATAATCGCAAGAAACCACTAAACTCTCCGCCTCCCCCTCCGGCGCACTTTTCAAAAGCGCCTCCGAGAAAAAGTCATAAACCAATCCAATCGGCGCCGTCCACAGCCCCAAAACAAACCTCTGATAAAAAACCCCCGAAAACATCCGCGCATATCGCTCAACAATCTCCCGTGAAAGCCCTGGATTGTCCTCAAGCTTAAAATGAATATAAAGCGCCCTCTTCTCCTCAAGCTTGCAAATCCATTCCCGATAAAACCAGTGCTGCGGACCCTCCGGATTGCAGTTAAACCAAAGCTTCGACCCAGAAACCGAGCACCTCGCCGCCGCCTGCTCAACAAAAGAGCGCGGCATAAGCGCCGCCTCGTCAAACAAAGCCCCGGCAAATGTCAGCCCCTGCACAAGCGCCGCGCTGCTCTCGTCCTTGCCGCCAAAAAGGTAAAAGAAATTTCTCCTCCCCCGAAAAGAAACAGTAACAAGGTTTTTAGAAACCTTCTCCGAAACCACAAACCCAAGCCCCCGCAAATGCGGCACAATCCCAGCCAAAACATTTCGCCGAACCGCCGAAATGCTCCGCCCACAAAGCCCAAAGGTATGCCCGTCAAAGCAGCTCATCGCCCAAAAAAAGAAAGACAAGCCCATACAAACCGTCTTTCCGCTGCGAACTGCCCCATCGCAAATAACCGCGTCAAAATCCTTAAATCTCGACCCCTCGCTCCACCAACTAAGCACACGAAGCTGCGCTGCCGAAAAATCACGAAGCGCCACAGTTCTCAACCGCCTCGCCCGAAACCCTCTCCGCCGCCGCCGAAATCGCGCGAGCAAGCTCCTCTCCGCCCTCCTGCGCCTGCGTAACCGACAAAAGCATCTCAAGCAGCTTCACCCTGTCAACAAGCTTAACATCAACCGTCCCGTTAGAAAGCTTGTGCATCTCCACAAGCGGACCAAGCTCAAGCCGCCTAAGCTTCTTCTCGCTAATCTCATCCAAAAAAGCCAGCGAAATCGCATCATTAGCCTTAGAAAAAGCAAGCTCATAAATTTTGCCAATTATCTCGCTTCTCAAAATTTCCTTCTCCAAAAAATCACCCCTCACCCAAAGCCCCCAAACCCCCAAAAATTGCAGCACCTGCCGCAACAAACAAAAAAATCATCCA
>JGI994J12354_10000275_pt1 | contig 50624 bp, 44 predicted proteins | sample IntmicLarv3ML3BL_FD_12354 | JGI IMG/M metagenome (IMG submission 12354) | reverse complement strand
CAATAAGAACGTAAATAAATACTTCCTAAGAGGTAAGGCAACAATAATAGATGTTAAGCCTACTAGGCCCAAAATGGAATCAAACATTAATTGAGCGAAACAATAATACATTAATACACCAATCACTGTACCTAACATAGCCGAAAATAATATTCGCAATGTATATTGTCTTTTTAACTGAGTACGTTGGAAACCTAGTTTTCTAAATATTACCAGCTCTACATCATCTTTTTTCAAAGAAATGAGCGTCAGCAGAAACGATATAAAGGTTGTCATAATAATTGTACAAAGCAATACGACTATGGATATAAGGCGTATGCTTGCTTGTATGGTTGCTATTAAAGAATCACTACTCGCACGTCCGTTAATTACTGTAACATCTAAATTATTTTCTTGATATTGAGTAACAATAGCCTCAAGGTCAACTATATCCACAAATTTAATAGCTTTTTGTGATGATACTGAAGATTCGCTTATTAAATCATATCCACTATCTAACATTTGAATTTCCATGCCAAGATTATTAACAGTTTGATACAACCCTGCTATTTTAAATTTTTCCACATTCCCCTTAGAAGACTTTAGCTCTACATAATCACCTATGTTTTTATCTAATTTTGTGCTTAATAAAGTGGTTACTAGAATTTCTTTCTCATTATTGGGTAAATTTCCATTATTAATTATCATATCTGAAGAAATTTCACCATAAATCAATGCAATAATATTTTGTGATTCTATCTGAATAGTAGATTGGCTGAAATTTTGAAAATATTCCACTTTATACGATTTTTCCATACGTTGCTTAAGTGTTTCTACATTGTTTTCACTGGTCGAAACTAATATAAGGTCATGTTGTGGTAAACCTAAGATATTATATACTTGTTGTTTTTCACTAAATGCGTTTTCTAATGTTAGTGTGCTAAATAATAAAAAACTAAATAAAGCCGTAATTATTATTAGAGAAATATAATTTTTAAATTTATAGATATATTGTTTTAATGACAAACGTAAATGAAATGGAAGCCATCTATGAGCGTTTATGTCAAACATCTTTTTATCGTAGGCCGCATTAATTTTTCCATTCCCTATTGCCTGTATTGGTGATATTTTTTTAAGCTTATTAAGATTTGACAAAATAGTTACCAAAGCTATTAAAGTGAACGCAAACATCACAGGAATGTTTGATTGTACATCTATAGAAATTTTTGTGTCTAAGCCATTGAGTCTCAAATATAATACGTTTAATTGTTTTGTTAAAAGACTGGATAAAATATTCCCAAAAAACATTCCCGATAAAATGTATGTCATATTTACAAATATGTATTGTAATTTCAACTGGCTGTTCTTCATGCCTAAGGATTTTAAAGTTCCGATTTCTACATAGTCCATTTCAATAGCAGTTAAAATAGCATACCTTAACACGAGCAAAAGACCACTTGCAATAAACACTGTCGCTAATAATAAGATTATGGAAACAATAGTCGGAATCATCGTATATGCTGTTTTTATATAATCACGATCATAAATAAAGTCTGCTGAAAGAGAACCTGAAAATTCAGCTAATTTTTCAGACATTACGGTTGCACTATCCATAGATTTCAATTCACCAGTCCAACTTAAATATATCAAATAATTTTTGTCCGATTCTATCACACTTGTATTGTTAATTATTTCTTCAAAATCGGTTGTAGAAATAATCACTTGATTGTATCGCATAATTGGCGAACTAAAGATAGGGTCTTCAAAAAAACCTGAAATTACAAATTTTTTACTTATATTATTTATTTTAATGTGGACTACATCGCCAATACTATAATCTAAATTTTGTTTGAAATAATTTGATAAAAAAATACTACCTAATTTTATGTTTAACTCTTTCTCTGATTTTATTAAAATGGTAATATCATTTTCGTCTTTATCTTTCATTGTCGTTAATACGTTTTCTATTAACCTAATTTCTGATACACCATCAATATTTTCTAGCTCATTTATATACTCCTCATCAAAACGCATTCCATTAAAGCTTAGTAAGACATCAGGTGACTTAGTAGCCTTATATTTATCATCATAGATATTGCTATTATTGTTTAAGGCATTAATAACAGAACTCGCAGCAATAATAGACAATAAAGAAAAAAGAAAAATTGCAAAGGAAAAAATTTTTCTTTTTCCAATATTAGCCTTAATTAATTTCCAATATAACATCTTTTTACCACCCCATTTCTTTTAGCCAAGTAGTAACTTTTTTTTCACGCTCTATTATGTCATCATCGTTAAAATTTGATAAATGAAGTTCGTTTTTTATACTCCCATCAACTAAATAAATAATTCTATTAGCCCTTAGTGCAGCTTTAAAATCGTGAGTCACCATTACAATCGTTTGCCCTTTCATATTTGTTTCTGTTAAAATATCTAAAATTTGAATACCTGATTTTGAGTTTAATGCTCCCGTAGGCTCATCGGCAAATAAGAGTTGAGGTGAATTTATCAATGCTCTTGCTATAGCAACACGTTGTTGTTGTCCGCCTGATAATTGGCTCGGAAGTTTATCAAAATGCTTCTCTAGTCCTACTTGACTTAATAATTGTTTTCCAACATTAATGACATTTATACTCCGCTTTTCTTGTAATAAAAACCCCGCTATAGTAACATTCTCTAGTGCAGATAGATGTTCAATTAAATTCATATGTTGAAAAACAAAGCCCATATAGCGTTTTCTGAAATTAGAAAGCATGGAATCTTTCATTTTCGTTATGTGCATGGAATCAATCTCTACATTTCCAGTTGTAGGTTTATCTATACCACTTATGCACTGTAGTAATGTAGATTTTCCCGAACCAGAATTTCCCATAATAACTGTAAAATCTCCAGTATAAATTGTTAATTCTAAATTTTTTAATGCAAATTCATTAGCATTTTTTAAATTGTATTGCTTTGCTAAATTTTTGCATACAAGAAGCTCGTTCTTCATAATAATTCCTCCTCATTCAATAAAAATATTCACATTTAGTAACTTTTCAAGTATAATTAGCATTGTATGTTTACGTCAATGGCTGCGAATAAAGTGATACATATATCGTTTTATGTGTCATAGCAAGGAGGTATTAAGCAATATGGAAAATATTCCTTTAAATATTCCATTATCTAAATTTCTAATTATTGAATCATTATTGAGCTATATGAAATATAGGCATTTTTCTGATATTAGGATAACTGAGATTGTAAAAAAAGCAGGAGTTTCACGAAAAACCTTTTATCGCCACTTTATCTCAAAAGAGAATATTCTTGAAATACAGTTTGATATTATCTATCAAGAATATATTAATAACACGAAATCTGTAAATTCATATGAAGAAATAATAGAATTGTATTTCAAAACGATGAGTAATCATATTGAATTTTTAAAATTAATAAATGTACATCATTTATCGAATATTGCGATAAAAAAGTCAGAACATTATTTATCAACACTAAACCAGAACCCTAGATATAAAACGCTAGATAAGCCCATAACTGCCTACTGCGAAACTTTTGTAGCAACTGGTTTATGGCATATGTTTTGCAAATGGTTAAATAGTGGGCGAAAAGAGAGTACACAAGAAATGGCGGCTATTTATTTGCGCGTAGCAAGATGATTTGACTATTAATATGAGATAAACAGGAATACTGACCATTTTTAGAGTATCCCATGGATTGTGGTTTCTATTACTTTTAGGGGTGTGATATTAAGTTGTTTTTGGAAATCAAAAAAACAGCATAATCTATACACTGTTTTCTTAATTCACAAATGACTTTTTTCCATTTCCTAATAATTGAGGCGCATATTGGGCGTAAAAACTGTCTTTTTCACATTTTCTTATCTCTAAAAATGTGTCAACCACGCCCTCTACCACCTTTTCTATTTATCTAGTGTCTTGAGGGTGGGGAAAAGCAATACATCACGAATCGCTGGTGAATCCGTAAACAACATAATCATACGATCTATTCCGATTCCAATTCCACCGGTTGGAGGCATACCATGCTCCAAAGCATGTAGAAATTCCTCGTCCATGCTGTTCGCTTCCTCATCACCTAAACTCTTCAACTCTTCTTGTGCTTCAAATCTTCCTCTTTGATCAATCGGATCATTTAATTCTGAAAATGCATTCGCCATTTCTCTTTGGGTGATAAATAGCTCAAATCTTTCTGTGTAATCCGGATTTTCTGGTTTTCTTTTTGCCAGAGGTGATATTTCTACTGGGTGATCCATAATGAATGTTGGTTGTACTAATTCTTTCTCCACAAATTCTTCAAATAGAAGATTTAGGATATCACCTTTTTTGTGTCTTGCTTCATAATGAACATGCTTCTCATCAGCAATCGCTCTTGCTTCCTCTAACGTTTTTACTTGCTCAAAATCGACATCGGCATATTTCTTCACCGCCTCTACCATCGTCAGACGTTCAAAAGGCTTTGCCAAATCAATTTCAATTTCACCATAAGTGAGCAGCGTTGTTCCCAATACCTCTTTCGCAACATGACGATATAAACTCTCTGATAAATCCATCATTCCATAATAATCGGTATATGCTTCATATAATTCCAACAACGTAAACTCTGGATTATGTCGTGCTGAAAGCCCCTCATTTCTGAATACGCGACCAATTTCATACACTTTCTCCAAACCGCCTACAATCAATCTTTTTAAATATAATTCTAAAGAAATTCTAAGGTGCACCTTTTCATCCAAGGCATTATAGTGCGTATCAAATGGCCTTGCTGCCGCTCCCCCTGGATTAGAAAGCAACACTGGTGTTTCCACTTCCATAAAACCTTGTCCATCCAAATACCGTCTTACTGAACTGATTATCTGAGAACGCTTTATAAAAGTATCCTTTACTTCCTTATTCATAATCAAATCTATATGCCTTTGTCTATATCTAGTATCAGTGTCTCGCAAGCCATGAAACTTTTCTGGCAATATTTGCAGACTTTTAGATAACAATAACAGACTGGTCGCATGAATGGATATTTCCCCTGTCTTCGTTTTGAAAACAGTACCTTTGATACCAATAATATCACCGATATCCATTTTCTTAAATTCTTTATACTCTTCTTCCCCAATACTATCTCGTGCTACATAGGACTGGATATTTCCCTGTAAATCTTGAATGCTACAAAAGGAAGCCTTTCCCATAACTCGTTTTGACATCATACGACCTGCTACCGAAACTTCCGCTCCCTCTAATACTTCAAACTCACTTCTTATTTCTTCACTATGTTTTGTTACATCGTACTTCATAATCTGAAAAGGATCTTTTCCTGCTTCCTGTAACTCTTGTAATTTTGTACGGCGGACTTTCAATAATTGATTGATATCCTGCTCTTGAATCTGTGTATTATTTTGTTCTGACACGCCCATCACTCCTCTTTAATTCGCTCTTTGTATTTTAAGCACTTTATACACCATGGTTCCTGCTTGAGTCTCCGCTTTTACGGTATCACCAATCTTTGCTCCAAGTAGAGCTTTTCCGACTGGTGATTCATTCGAAATTTTGCCCTGTAAACTATTCGCTTCGGAAGAACCAACAATGCTAAATTCTATTTCTTCATCAAACTCCACATCAAAAACAATCACCTTACAACCGACATTGATTTTACCCAAATCAACTTCATCTTCCACGATTACTTCCGCATTCTTAAGAATTTTTTCTATCTGCTCAATACGCGTCTCAATATCACGTTGTTCATCTTTTGCTGCGTCATATTCTGCATTTTCCGATAAATCCCCTTGTTCTCTTGCTTCTTTAATCTTTCCTGCCACTTCTTTTCTCTTTACTACTTTTAAATCATGCAGCTCTTCTTCTAGCCTTTTCAAACCCGCATAGGTAAGTAAATTTTTCTTTTCCATCTTTCTACACCTTTCTTTTATATATTTTTTGCTCTATACTAAATGTCTATTTTTTCATTTTCATTTCTTATTTTAACAATGTTTAGTATTATAATGTAAACTACAACTATTGTCAAGAAGTATCCTTTTTAAATCTTAAGTTGCAGGCTTTCCACATGGATATCTGTCTTTTTCAAATCGGCATTAATATGCTCTATTCGGGCACTATCCATATGTCGAAAACCGCCACATAAAATTGCCTGTAAAAGCTGATTATCTATGATTTCCTTGCCTTTCTTCAAGCAAAGCTGATTATAATACTTCACATCAAATCTTTCACCTATTATTTTCCTCGCTCTGTCCACATTATAAAAAAATTGCATCACAACGGCCTTTTCAGGATAATAACGATATGATTGTTCCGCTTTCGTGCTTAGATCCAGCACGATATTCCCCTCCACCTTTTCCTCTATTTCACTCGGCAGCACTAAGACAATCAACCCTGTCTGTTCATACATATACTCTACATAGCTATCAAAATAGGATGGCCGTGAGGTGATAATCGTTAAATAATTCAAGTCTTCCCCCAGATTATTCAGCACAAATCCCGTCACCAATCCGCCCGTATCATTTAACACGATATGCTGTTTTTTCGCAACAATATCATATTTTTCTCTAATCCAGTCCAATATCTCACCGATATAAAACAAGGGCACCAAATTTTCTTCTGCCATTCGCATTTTTGGTAAATAAGCATGTAGTCTCTCCTCAGCCACAATATTCTTCACCGCTTCTCTTTCAATTATACATGCAAATATATCTCGCACCTTTTCCACGTCAAATTGCTGCAATTCATAAAAGGTATGGGGTATGATAATCTTTATTCCGTATTCCCCTAAATATGTAACTTTTTCTTTTATTATTGGACATTCTTTTTGAATATATTTTTCTATTTTCTGTTTACGCCACTTCTTAGGTATATACTTCAGTCTTTTGGGAAGCACTATCTCTTTCTCTTTAGTCGCTGTTTCCATTATACAAAACTTCTCATTTGCCTCCATATCCTCACCATCCCTATTTGATAACTAAGTATATGTGTGCTGGATATTCCCTATTACAAAAATCGAAGTAAATCCTCTAATTCGTCCATATTTTCCACCTCATTCACTCGTTGACGCAACCTTGCTGAATGAGGATAGCCAGTCGTATACCACGCTATATGTTTACGCATTTCACGGATGCCAATATAGTCACCCTTGTATTTTAATTGTAAACTCGTATGACGCAAAATCATTTCTTTCACTTTTGAAACACTCGGTAATGGTTGTATTATTCCCTCTTCCAAATAGGTTTGTATCTGTCGAAATATCCAAGGATTTCCCTGAGCACCTCGACCAATCATAATTCCATCACAACCTGTTTTGGCGATTAACTGTTCGGCCTCTATCGGACTCGTCACATCTCCGTTTCCAATGACCGGTATCTTCACCGCCTCCTTTACCTGACGAATGATATCCCAATCGGCCTTACCGGCATAATATTGCTCTCTAGTTCGCCCATGAACCGCAACTGCGGCTGCACCGGAGGCCTCTATAATCTTTGCAATCTCCACCGCATTTACCGTATCCTCTGTAAATCCTTTTCTAATCTTTACGGTTACTGGCTTTTTTATGGCTTTCACTGTCATTGTCACAATCTGTTCTACCCTTTTTGGGTCTTTCATCAATGCCGAACCCTCTTGATTATTTACTACTTTAGGTACCGGACACCCCATATTAATATCCAAGATATCAAAAGGGCGTTCTTCTATCTGTTTCGCCATTTCACTAATAATGACCGGATCGGAGCCAAAAAGCTGTAATGAAACTGGCTTTTCTTCTATATCTATCGCCATTAAAGCTTCGGTGTTTTTATTATTAAATTGAAGTGCTTTGGCACTAATCATTTCCATACAGAGCAAGCCTGCTCCTTGCTCCTTACATAAAATACGAAACGGCAGGTCCGTGACGCCTGCCATCGGTGCTAATATTAAATTATTTTTTAATTCTACATTTCCTATTAGAAGCTTCATTTTCTGTTCCCTGTACTCTTTTTCCTATTTATTTTTATTATAAATTAAACGCATTCCATTTAATGTTAAGTCCACATCATAAATATCAATGGAATCAGTGCTTTCCGCAATAATTTTTCCAAGCCCGCCAGTGGCTACCGTCTTTATATCTGCTATCTGTGTTTCTTCTTTTATTTTACGGATAATATACTCCGCTTCTCCAATGGTTCCATATACTAGCCCAGCCTGCATACTGGCTATTGTTTCTTTTGCCAAAATAGATTTCGGTTTTTTAATCTCTATCTTAGGCAACTTCGCTGCATCCTGCCATAAAGCCTTGGCTGAAATGCCCATTCCAGGAGCAGTAATTCCGATTGAGAACACACCATCCTCAGTGATTAAATCATAGGTGGTTGCCGTTCCAAAATCAATCACAACCACTGGCCCGCCATAAATTTCATAGGCCGCCACCAAATCTATGATGCGATCCGCTCCTACTTCTTTAGGATTCTGAGTCGCTATCTTAATACCTGTTTTTGTCCCTGGCCCTATTACAAGGGGATTGATTTCAAAATACTTTTTAAAAGCATTTGTCAATGAATGCATGATATCGGGAACAACAGAACCAATAATCACAGCCTCTATTTCTTTCACTCGTATTTTTTGCCTCTCTAGCATCGCACATATAACAATTCCAAATTCATCAGAAGTCCTTGACGCTCCAGTGGTCATTCTGAATTTACTAATTAAAACTTCTTGTGCAAACACACCCAAAGTTATATTGGTATTTCCTACATCAACTACAAGTAGCATACTATTCCTCCTCTCCTACCTCTTCGCCAAGAAAAAACACTTTGTAAAACATTTCTATTGCCTGCAATAGCTCTTCTTTTTCTCTTTGCAGTTGTTTTATTTTCAAAGCACTTCCGATTTCATCAAACATAAAGTCTGTTTCTTTTGACGCTACTTTAAAATATAAAAGGCCATCTTCCTCAAATTCTAAGGTCAAAATCCCACCAATTTCTTCTGTATATAGAACACACATAACCTTTAACTCATCTTTTATCATATCCGGCAATGCGCTAAACTCTTCATTTAAGTAAAACTTTTTTTCATATACATTGGAACCACAAAGAACCATGTTTTCTTGTTGATACATATTATCCTCCCCTTGCTCTTAAATATAACCATCCATTCCTCGAACCGAAACTTCTCCTGAATAAATCGTGTGACGAACACCGTCTGATCCCTCCACCAAAAGCTCCCCTCTTTCATTTATCCCTAAAGAAGTACCGATATATTCCGTACCTAAATTCAATACTCGAACCTTGTTATTAATACCAGCCAAATTGGCATTATATTGCTTCATTAAAAATTGTACATTACCAGCCTCCAAAAAGACTTGGTAATTCTTTTGAAATTTTTCCAAAATACTGACCGTTAGCTCACTTCTATTCACTTGCTTACCGGTTGCCATCTTAAGCGATATCGCCTTATTTTCCAACTCACTTGAAAAACTTGTTCCATTCACATTGATACCAACCCCAATGATGATATAATTCACATAGTCTATTTCGGCACTCATTTCTGTGAGAATGCCGCAAACTTTTTTGCCGTTTACCAAAACATCGTTCGGCCATTTTATCTGTGCTTCTACTGCTAATGTTTTTTGACAGGCCTCTAATATGCTCATTCCCATCACTAACGTCAACATCGAAGCGATATTCGGCATGATATCAGGTTTTAAAATAAGACTCATGGCAATCGCCGTTCCGCCTTCCATCTCCCAATGTCTACCCCGTCTGCCTTTACCTTGATTTTGTTTATTGGCAATAATTAAGGTTCCGTTTGTCGCTCCTTCTTCTGCCAGTTTTTTTGCCTGCCTATTCGTAGAATCTATTTCCAGATATTCATATATGCTTTGGATAAAAGTATTCTCCGATAGGCTCGAACCAATTTCACTTTCCGAAAAATTTTCTGGATAGGAAGCAATGTAATATCCTTTATTTTGGATTGCCTCAATCTGATAGCCCTCTTCTCTAAGCTGCTTGATCACTTTCCAGACGGCCGTTCGTGACACTCCTAGTCTTTCACACAAATCTTGACCTGACACAAACTGTTTGGTTTCTCGCAACATTCGTAAAATTTTAGTTTTCATTCTATCACCATTCCTACAGATATATATTGACAGCCAAAATTATCGCTAAACTCAATAAAGTTACACTCGCTATAAAAAAGATAATTCCTACAAAAGCATTTTTAACTTTAAAAAATTTGCAGGCAATCAAAAAATTAGATATACCACCTAAACCAAATATTATTGGGAAAAAATGTAGTTTACTACCATAATCATAAAAAGAATATAATGCTATAATTAAAGTTATAATACTTAATCCAATATCTACAAAATTAAAACGAATACTTTTTATTTTTTCACTATTTTCCTTATTAACTGCCATCTCCCCCTTTTTCTTTTGGTGATTGCTTACTTATTCTCCAAGCGTTGCTACCATAACTGCTTTAATTGTATGCATTCTATTTTCTGCTTCATCAAAAACCACAGATTGTCCTGACTCAAAGACTTCTGCTGTCACTTCATTCCCCCTTACCGCTGGAAGACAATGCATGAATATCGTTTGTTCTTTTCCTGTTTTTTTCATCAATTCGGTATTTATCTGGTAAGGTGCCAATAGGGTAATTCTTTCTGCTGCTTTATCCTCTTCCCCCATGGAACACCATACATCTGTATATAGGATATCTGCCCCCGATACTTCTTCTACGCTATCCGTTACTTGAAGTTCACAACCACTCTCATTGGTCAATTCCTCACACAAGGCAATTAATTCTTTTTGGGGCCATAATTCTTTTGGGGCAATTATTGTGCAATGTATTCCCATTTTCGCACAACCTATCATCAGGCTATTCGCCATATTATTACGCCCATCTCCCAAATAAACAAATTTTAATCCTTTCAATGTTTGAAATTGTTCTTTTATCGTTAAAAAATCCGCCAATATTTGAGTCGGATGATAATCATCGGTCAACCCATTCCATACTGGAACACCGCTATACTCAGCCAGTTTTTCCACTTTTTCATGAGCGAACCCACGAAATTGAATCCCATCAAACATACGCCCTAAGACTCTTGCGGTATCTTCTATCGTTTCTTTATAACCCAGTTGAATATCATCCGCTCCCAAATATTCGGGATGTGCTCCCTCATCTATACAGCCTACTGTAAACGCACATCTGGTTCTAGTTGAAGGTTTTTCAAAAATCAAAGCGATATTCTTCCCTTTCAAGCTATCCCCTAATATACCTTTTTTCTTTTTTGCTTTTAATTCTGCCGCTAAATCCACCAAATACTCAATTTCTTCGGCAGTAAAATCTTTTAATGTTAAAAAGCTACGCCCCTTTAAATTCATAATTGCTTCCTCCTAACTGTTCTCGCAAATATTCTCTTCTCCAAATAATACCACTCTTCTTCTTTTTGTTCAATATCATATATGTTCATTTTTTCTAATATCAAAGGGAAATACTCGAATGGCATTCCATTCTAGTACCTCCCTCTCTTTTTCTATGTATCGTAAATCTATTCTTTCCCTACTTCAGTAATAGATTTTACTAAGCCCGCCATTCCTTGTATTTCAGATGGAATAATAATCTTGGTCGCTTTGCCATCCGCTGCTTTTGCAAATGCTTCTAAACTCTTCAAACGTAGAACCGCTTCATCAGCACTCACTGCTTTCAAGAAACCTAAGCCCTCTGCTTCCGCTTGCTGCACTTTTAGGATCGCTTCTGCTTCACCCTCTGCTTCTTTAATACGTTTTACTTTCTCCGCTTCTGCACGTAAAATCGCTGATTCTCTTTCCGCTTCCGCATCTAAAATTACAGATGCTTTTTTACCCTCAGCCACCAAAATCGTGGATGTCTTCTCACCCTCAGCTCTTAATATCGCTTCACGACGTTCACGTTCGGCTTTCATCTGTTTTTCCATCGCATCTTGAATCGCTGCTGGTGGAATAATATTCTTAAGCTCAACACGATTCACTTTAATTCCCCAAGGGTCTGTCGCTTCGTCAAGTGAAGCACGCATACTCGTATTGATCATTTCTCTTGATGTCAATGTCTGATCAAGCTCCAGCTCACCAATAATATTTCTTAATGTTGTAGCTGTTAAATTCTCAATCGCACTAATCGGATTTTCAACACCATAAGTAAATAACTTAGGATCTGTTATTTGAAAAAACACAACCGTATCTATTTTCATTGTAACATTGTCTTTTGTAATAACTGGCTGTGGAGCAAAGTCAGCTACCTGCTCTTTTAATACCACACGCTTTGCAACTCGATCCATAAATGGCACTTTAAAATGTAAACCTACACTCCAAGTCGATTGGTATCCTCCAAGACGTTCTAATATAAATGCTTGTGCTTGTGGTACAATTTTAATACAAGATGTAATGATTGCCAATATGACAACAACTATAAGTAAACCTAAGAATAATTCCATTTTACATTTCCTCCTTTTTCTCTTTTACAATTAATTTTACACCACTCACTTCTACCACTTCTACTAACGTATCTTCTTTAATCGTGATACTGTCGTTTTTACTTCTTGCGGTCCATTCTACTCCTTGTAGCATGACCTTTCCTTGTGCATGTATATTATTAATTTCTTCTTTCACCAAACCCGTTTTTCCGGCAATCGCATCCATATTGGTCTTTGCTCGTGAACCATTTAAGTATTTCACAGCGAGCGGTCTTGTGAAAAATAATAATACAAATGACACCACCAAAAAAAATAATAACTGAATCCCAAAGCCTGCTCCTAATCTAGCCGCTAGAAATGCTACCAGTGTACCTCCTGCAAACCATATCGTTGTCAACCCTAAGGTCACAAACTCTATTATCAAAAGAACAAGAAACAAACCTAGCCAATAAACTTCATTCATCTTTTTCCCTCCTTTTTTTATCCTTATTGTATTTAATATATACATATTACATCATTTTTCAAAAAATTACAAGAATTACGATGATTTTCTTCTTATTAAATGGTTTATTTCTGCATATAATAAAAAAAGAAGCGTAGACCCCATATCTACACTCCTTTTTTTCATAAAATTATTTTTCAAATTCTATGAACTAACTATTCACTTTTAATAAAAACTTTGGTTTCCGATGGTTATACTTCCAAATCCCACCCCAGCGTGGAAGAATAAGCATCCTCCGATTGTATTCGCTCCATTAAGTACATCTTGAGCGGCTTCGTAACAATCACTTCTGGCTCCCCTTGCCAAAACTTGTTGAAACCATCCCATACTCACTGGTTCAAATTGACCGCTTTGGTAAATAACCTCACTTATCGTATTTGGAAATAATGGACTATTTACCCTATTCATTACTACTGCACCGACTCCTATCTTACCTTCATATGACTCGCCTCCAGCTTCACATTCAATAATTGCTGCAAGTATGTCTAAATCACTTTGGGAAACTGCTGGTGCTTGATACACCGGTGCTTCTGGTGCTGGTGTCGCTGCTACTGGTGCTGCTACTGGTGCTACTGCTACTGGTTGAATTGGAGCTATCTGTATTGGCTTCGCTTCTTCCAACCTCACTTCTACTTCTACATACTCTGCACTGACATAAGCAATTCTGTCATTTTCTAACTGAATGGTAATCCATCCTTCAGTTTTTTCTTCGTCTTTTTGGTCTTTCACTACTTCTAGTTCATTACCTTCGTAGACTAATTTTAGAATTGTACAATCTGTATTTGGCTCCTGTCTTACATTCAGAGCATCGCAAGTTACTGTTGCTACTACTCGCATATGCTCTTTCGCTAATGCCTCTGCATCCCCGTCAAATGCCAAATATTCATTATAAATGTACCCTTCAATTTCTCCGGATTTTATCTTTGTCCATTCTTCCCCTCTTTCAAGGATCTGAGCAACCCCTCCGTGAGCTAAGGTGCCTAATCGTGCAGTATCGGTACTTTCACCTTCGCGAATATTGACTACTGTGCCTAATACATCCGCGATTGCTTTGTCGTTCCATTCCGATTCATTTGTATTCTCGCTTTCCTCCTCTGTTGCGAGGAACGCTTCTACTTCTTGAATTTCTGATTCTGTGGTTGTTACAGCTTCTGTTTCCACTGTCTCCGCCACTGCGACTGGAATTTCACTTGCTTCTGTAGGAAGAGAAGCAAATAGTGATAACGCTAATGTTGCTACAGCGCATCCAATCACCGTTCTCATTTTACGTTTCATTGCTACCTCCTGAACAATTAAATAATTTCACCATATGGTGATTTTGATTTTCTTAATTTAAAAAAATCTTTAATTGTTACAAAAATATTAAATTTTATTACGAAGCTATTGTACCAGTTTATTTTTTATGTGTCAACCCCTTTACCCTATTTTTGTTCGACAAAAAATGTCCCCAGTGGGGACATCTTATTGTTTTACCTATGTTTTCACGCTCATAATGGGTGAAAACATACTTTTTAGAATGCTTTTCTCTGCTTATGCGTTTCATACATCAAGATCGAAGAAGCAACCGCCGCATTTAATGACTCCACTTTTCCTGCCATCGGAATTTTTATCCATACATTTGCCTGTTCTGCTAACTCCTTACTTAAGCCCTTACTTTCGTTTCCAATAAAAAAGGCCGTTCCGCTCCTATAATCCGCTTCGTCATAATCAGATTCCCCCTGTAAATGCGCTGCATATGTAGTAATCCTCTGATTTGCCAATTCAGCTAAAATATCTTCTATTTTTTCGATATATATAATCGGCATTCGGTAGATGGAGCCCATCGTGGATCGGATGGTCTTCGGATTATAAATATCCACCGATGTTTTACTTAAAATAATGCCATCAAGACCTGCACCCTCGCCAGTACGAATGATCGTCCCTAAGTTGCCGGGATCCTGCATATCTTCTATTACTAGAAGAAACGGATTTCCTTTTTTTATGATATTTTTTAAATGATATTGAAATTGTTTCACCACACACAAAATTCCTTGTGGTGTCTTGGTATCAGACATAAAGTCAAACACCCTATCTTCTACGATTTCAAACTTGATATCTTTTAAGTATTCTCGATGAGCCTCTTTGTCATAAAAACTCTGCGAAATAAAAGTATTCACCAATCTATCTTGCGGAACTTCCAAAAACATCTTTAAGCCCTCAACCACAAACACACCCTGCTCGTTTCTTGCCCTAGCTTTTTTTTGTAGCTGCACAACATTTTTTACTTGTCCATTACTATTACTGCTGATCATATTATAAACCTAAAACTTTACTCATTGTATATTCATATTCTGAAATTCCTTTTTGCATAGCCAAGGCTTCATCCATATCAAAATCTGTANATTTACCNTTTTGATAACCAACTACGCGATTCGCTTTGCCGGCACACAATAAGTCAACTGCATACCCACCCATCAGACTTGCACACACTCTATCCCTACAAGTTGGACTTCCGCCTCTTTGCATGTAACCAAGAATCGTCGCTCTTGTTTCAATTCCTGTTGCGGCTTCAATTCGCTTTGCCATACTCGCTGAATGTCCGATGCCCTCTGCATTGATAATGATATGATGTTTTTTACCTTTTTTTCTATTAGAAATGATATTATTTATTATTTTTTGTTCGTCGTAATCATAGTTTTCAGGAAGCAAAATATCTTCTGCTCCATTTGCAATTCCACACCACAACGCGATATACCCTGCATTTCTTCCCATCACTTCAATAATACTACATCTTTCATGAGATGTTGATGTATCACGCACCTTATCTATCGCTTCCATTGCGGTATTCACCGCCGTATCAAATCCTATTGTATACTCGGTACAAGCGATATCCAAGTCGATTGTTCCTGGAACGCCGATGGTGTTCACCCCTAAAGCGGCCAGCTTTTGTGCCCCTTTAAAAGAACCATCTCCGCCAATCACTACAAGGCCATCAATACCGTGCTTCTTACAAACTTCGGCACCACGCATCTGCCCCTCTGGAGTTCTAAATTCACTACATCTAGCAGTGTATAATATCGTTCCGCCTTGCTCTATTGTATCTGAAACACCCCTTGCATTTAGATCAATGATTTCTTCATTGATTAATCCATTATATCCTTTTAAAATACCTTTTACTTTTTTCCCATTATATAAAGCTGTACGCACAACTGCACGTATCGCCGCATTCATACCAGGTGCATCGCCGCCACTGGTCAAAACTCCTATGGTATTCACTTCTTTTTTCAATGATAATACCTCCTTCTTTTTCAATACTATATAATTTTAATGCATTCTTCCTGTCTTTTCAATAGCTTTTTCTACTACCTTAACGTTTTCTCTGCCATAATCTTTTGCTAATCTATCTATCAATTCGGCGTTTATTTGAATTGAATGACTATTTCCCAAGCGTTTTACCGACTTTGGAGAACGAATATAGATAACCACCTGTTCCCTGCCGTCACTATTTTTTATCGTTTCATATAGTTTGCTTTCCTGCTGGACAAATTGTTCCTTAGTTTCAAATTGCACCCAAAGCTCTCGTGGAATATCTTGAAATGGTATGATTTTTTCACAGACCAATTTACTATCCTTTTCCTCTTCTGCATTGACACGACCTAACACAAAAACTTTGCTGTCTTCCACCAGTAATTTTGCATGTTTTTCATAATCTCTAGGAAATATTACCACTTCCACTGTGCCGACCAAATCCTCAATGGTGATAAATGCCATCATTTGATTTGTTCTTGTATACTTGGTTGTTTTTGACGTGATCATTCCGCCAATAATAACCTTTTCTCCATCTCGCACTTTTGTTTCCCCAGTTTCTTCCTGTTGGATAAAATCCAAGGTGAGAGCGGTAATATTTCGCTTCCAAGTTGCTTCGTATTCCTCTAACGGATGTCCGCTAATATATATACCTAGAACTTCCTTTTCAAACCCTAGAAGTATTTCTTTTTCATACTCCCCAACCTCTGGATATTGCACTTCGTACTCGCTTTTTTGTTCCTCTGCTACGATATCAAATAGACTGATTTGTCCAACCATTGCATTTTTTTTATTTTGACTGATGCCGTCTAATACTTGAGCATAAATCGTCATCATCTGTTTTCTTGTCGCACCCAATCCATCCAATGCACCTGCCTTGATGAAACTTTCTATCGTTCTTTTATTCACTTCTTTTCCAGATAAACGCTCAATAAAATCTTTTAAGGTCTTAAACAAACCATTTTCATTTCGTTCTCTCACAATCGCCTCAATCACAGGCCGTCCCACACTTTTTATTGCTGACAAACCATATCGAATTGAGCCATCACTCACGGAAAAAGCCCCCTCTCCATGATTAATATTCGGCGGCAGAATTTCAATTCCCATCTGCCTACAGGTCAATATATATTCTGACACCTTTGTTGTGTGATCCATAACTGATGACATCAGAGCCGCCATAAATTCCACCGGATAATAATACTTTAAATATGCTGTCTGATAGGATACCACCGCATAAGCGGCCGCATGCGACTTGTTGAACGCATATTTGGCAAAGGCTATCATTTCATTATAAATTTTATTTGCCACTTGCTCACTAATCCCATTTTTTATACAGCCGATAACGCCCTCTTCCTCATTTCCATATACAAAATTTTGACGTTCTTTTTCCATAACAGAGCCTTTTTTCTTTGACATCGCACGCCTTACCAAGTCACTTCGCCCCATCGTGTATCCTGCCAGTTCACGAACAATTTGCATAACCTGTTCTTGATATACTATACAACCATATGTCGGCCCCAAAATAGGCTCTAATTCTGGACAATCAAAAGTTACTGCATCGGCATTGTTTTTCCCTTTAATATATTGGGGAATAAAATCCATCGGTCCCGGACGATATAGCGAAATTCCGGCAATTACATCTTCTAGGCTTTGTGGTTTTAGCTCTTTCATAAAGCTAACCATTCCAGCACTTTCCAACTGGAAAATCCCCTCTGTATGCCCTGTTCCAATCGAAGACAAAACATCTTTATCGTCAAAGTCAATGGTATCAATATCAATTCTTTTCCCATTTGTTTGCTCTATTAATTTTACTGCATTTTGAATAACTGTTAATGTGCGCAGTCCTAGAAAATCCATCTTCAACAGACCCAACTCTTCTAAAATAGTCATCGTAAATTGGGTCGTAATGGAACCGTCTGAGGCTCTGGATAAAGGCACATATTTATCCGCTGACTCCTGACTAATAACCACCCCTGCGGCATGCATGGAACTATGTCTTGGCAGCCCCTCCAAACGCTTTGCCATATCCATCAAATTCTGGATTTGGCTATCCCCCTCATACTGAGAACGCAGCTCTGAATTGATTCTTAAGGCTCTTTCAATGGTGATGCCCAACTCATTTGGTATCATTTTAGCAATGCTATCCACTAGAGCATAAGGTAAATCCATCACCCGACCTACATCTCGAATCACTCCTCTTGCTGCCAATGTACCAAAGGTAACAATTTGAACTACCCGCTCTTTGCCATATTTCTCAACTACATAATCGATCACTTCTTGCCGTCTTTCATAACAAAAATCAATATCAATATCTGGCATGGATATACGTTCTGGATTTAGAAAGCGTTCAAACAGTAAATTATATGTAATCGGATTAATATTGGTAATTCCCAGCACATAGGAAACAATACTCCCTGCTGCTGAACCCCTCCCCGGCCCGACCATGATATCATGGTCTTTTGCATATTTTATAAAATCCCAAACAATCAAGAAATAATCAACAAATCCCATTTCAGCAATGGTATTCAACTCATATTCCAAACGTTCTATTAACTCTTCTTTCGCTTTGGGATATCTTTCATGAAATCCCTCATAACATACTTTACGCAGATATTCTAAAGATGTCATATCATTTGGCACATCATATTTGGGTAATTTCGTTACCCCAAATTCGATTTCTACATTACAACGTGCTGCAATTTTATGAGTATTCTCCAACGCTTCTAATGCATAGGGAAATAATTCTGCCATTTGTTCCGGCGACTTAACATAATATTGACCACCCTCATAACGCATACGATTTTCGTCTTCCAGCTTTTTCGCGGTTTGAATACATAATAAAATATCGTGAGATGCTTCATCTTCAGCATAGGTATAATGCACATCATTCGTCGCTATTAGTTCTATACCCGTTTCTTGGCTCATTCGCAGCAGTTGCTGATTCACTGTTTTTTGTTCTGCGATACCATGGTCTTGCAGCTCTAAAAAGAAATTATTTTTTCCGAAAATTCGTTCATATTCAAAAGCGGTTTCTTTGGCAGTATCATACATGCCTCTCATGATGAACCGCTGTATTTCTCCACCCAAACAAGCACTGGTACAAATCAAGCCTTTGCTATATTTTTCTAGTGTTTCTTTATCCACCCTCGGTTTATAGTAAAAGCCTTCGGTAAATCCGATGGAAACAATTTTCATCAGATTGTCATAGCCCTCATTGGTTTCTGCCAAAAGTATGAGATGATGATATCTATCCTCTCCCCCAGTCAGCTCTCTATCTAATCTTGAGCTCGGAGCCACATACACTTCACAACCAAGAATCGGCTTTATACCAGCCTCTTTTGCTGTACGATAAAAATCAATTACCCCATACATAACGCCGTGGTCAGTGATAGCTGCACTATCCATACCCAACTCTTTTACTCTTGTGACATATTCTTTTATTTTATTTGAGCCATCTAATAAACTGTATTCTGTATGTGAATGTAAATGCGTAAAATTCATAATGCTCCCTTTCCAAGATGTATCATGTTATATTCGTTTTTCCTTAATCTTTCTTTTACCGTTATGAAAACTGTGATACTAACATTGTAAAGATATAATATATGATAAAGAGGATCAGACAAGGAGTTATGATTCGATTTTGCCACTTCATCTCTTTTTGTGTTAATATCGTTTCTTGTGCTGCTATGCTCTTTGAGCCTGCCCGTTCTTTCACTGAAAATATCTTTTGCAAATGTGCTCTCGTTCCGTGTATTCTTAACATTACGCAATATAACCCATATGCTCCGGCACAAGCAACCACCACCAGCGGCAACATTGTCAAAATAGCCATCATTAACTCACTTTGCGTGGCTGCTGCTGCCGTTTCCGTTGCCGTTTCCACTTCCGCACTATTGCTTGCAAAGTGGAGAATCACTATATTTGTACCATTCAAAACAAAGTGCATAATCATTGGAATAACAATATTCCCTGTCGCTTCTAATGCAAATACAAAGATTATCCCTAAAACAAAAGCATATATAAACTGATTCAAATTTCCATGAAATATACCGAAGAGAAAACTCGACAAAAGCAATGCCTTTATTGGACTTTTCTTGCGATATGCTCGATAAACAATTCCTCTAAAAAATAATTCTTCTCCAACACCGGGTAAAAATGCTATCATAAACAACTTCGCCGCCAAGCTAAGGCTTTCTATCTCTCCCACACTTTCTGCTATTACGTTTTCTGTAAAAAACATTGATAATGCATTGATTACCGTTATCAGCGGATACAATAAGAATGTCATCAAAATCGCTATGAGTATGCTCGCTATCTTCATTTTCTCGAGAGGGATTGTTCCTTTTTCTTGGTTTCTAAAACATAATAGATAGATAATAGCCGGACACAATATGATGGCCTGTGATACGATTATAGTGACTGCCATTCTTCCAGTTGTCGATGAATCTATACGGCTGTATATTTGAAGAATATATAGTGCTGGAATAATACTTAATAACATACAAATCAACAATCTATTGACTCTTACAATTCTCTTTTTGTCCGCTACTCTAGTCTGATTTTCCATATCTCCTGCAAATTCCATTCCTTTTTCTCCCTCTTCTTTTTCTATAAATTATAGTGAAAACTATCTATTGTAAATAATTTCTTGCAAATATTCATAAGTTACTGCCAAATCTGGAACTAAAACCTGCATTCCACTAATAAGTGCCGCCTGAAATCCTCCATCTATAGGTATTCTATAGCTTTCTATTCCAGTAATTCGATTCACCAAGATACTCGTCGTATAAGCAATCATATCGCCATGAGTTAAATCTGTTGTCAACAATGGGAAAATTTCATCCACTAAACCTACTAGAGCCGAAATCCCTGCATTCTGCATTTTGTCAAAAACGGTCATTACAACTCTTCTTTGCCTATCTGTTCTCTCATAATCACTATTACCAACATAACGGATCCTAGAAAATGCCAACGCTTGTTCGCCTGTCAAATGATTTACTCCACTGATTAGATTCCAACCATTCTCGGCATTCAAATGAAGTGCTTCTTCTTGATTTAATTCCATTTCAATACCACCAATCGTATCTATGGAGGCAATAAAACCATTAAAATCAATCTCAATATTTCCATCTATTTCAATTCCAAAATTAAGCTCTACTGTTTCTTCCAGCAATTCCATTCCACCAAATGCGTATGCCGCATTTATTCTATTATCACTATACCCTGGAATTTGCACATATAAATCACGCATAATCGAGGTTAACTGAATACTCTTTGTCTTTTTATTAATTGTCGCCAAAATAATCGAATCCGCTCTCGCCCGACCTTCTCCCTCTCTTCTATCTTGACCAATCAAAAGAATGTTGGTGATATCTTTGTCATACATAATATCTTTTTGCGCATCCCATTCCACCTCTTCTGGCTTCAACTGCGGCAAATCTTTTAATATATCTTCGACTGCTTCTGTTTCAAAATATTCACTCTCTGGTGGAATCACTTCAAATTCGCTCTCACTTGCTTGATTAATCTTCCCCAACTTACTTTTTACAAGAGCAAATGCTGTTATTCCCACTATTAGTATCAGCACTATAATTGTTATGATGATTTTTAGTCCTATGGATATTTTCTTTTTTTTGTTTTTTTTCATAATATGTCCTTCTTCCTTAAAACGGTGTTGTGTATTTTGTATTTTTACTTAGCTCTGTTCAAAGTATTTTGCCAATTTCTTTTTATCTTCTTCTTCATACCCAATAATTTGTAAATCTGGAATTTCTTCATTTGAAAAAATGCTTGCAACTGAAATATATTGAGATAATTTTGACTTTAAGTTCAAACAATCGCCCTCACCTGTTACTAATTCCACTTTTCCAATACAAGATTCCACTACTCGAAAAAAACTTTCGGTATCTGCAATTTTTTTTACTTTCATACTGATTTCTCTCACTCTCACTCTTTTATTCTGATAATTCTATTTTCTTTGATTTCTACTTTCCCTTGCTTCAATAACCTGCCCACCGCTCTTTTAAAAGCGTTCTTACTCAGGCCAAATTCCCTTTTTATCACTTCGGGCGATACTTTGTCATTAAATGGCAGAACCCCCTCATATTCATCTATTACATGAAGAATGTTCTCAGCATCTTCGTCCATTTGCAAATAAGATTTTTGTCTGGTACTCAAATCTAGTTTGCCATCTTCTTTTCGTGCGGCAACCCTCGCCTCTATCTCTTCACCGACTTTATAGTCACCAGCCGCTTCTTTTCGGGGAATCAAACCCGAATACTGCGCATCAACGGCTACAAACACGCCAAATTCTTCGCTTATTTCATAGATAATACCATTCACCATATCATCTTTTTGATACTCTGAATCGGTTGATAAATACCCCATTCACCATATCATCTTTTTGATACTCTGAATCGGTTGATAAATATTCATATACTTTCATTGTTGCACAAAGTCTTTGACTCTTATCTATATACAAGGCTACTAAATATTTTTGCCCCTCTTTCACTCTCGCGGTCTGCTCTTTAAAGGGCAATAATAAGTCTTTTTCCAAGCCCCAATTTAAAAATGCCCCAATTTGTCCTACTTCTACCACTTCCAAATATGCTATCTGCCCTAACACTAAGAAAGGCTCCTTTGTGGTTGCAATAACTCTATCGCTGGAATCTTTATAAACAAATACTTCGACTTCCGTTCCTATATCCGCCCCCTCCGGAACTTGTTTTTTAGGCAGAAGCACCTTATCCTCTGCATTTCTTTTATCCGCTAAATAAACACCAAACTCAACTTTTTTAATTACTTCTAATGTTTGTTTTTCCCCTAATGTGATCATATTTCCTCCATTCTGCTTAATAAGCCCTATAATTTCCGGCTAATTTAAAAACTCTACAACGGCAAAGGTTTTTCCATCTTCACCACTCAATTCGACGATATAGCCGTTTTGTACTTCCCCGACCTTTGGTATCACAATGTTTCCATATATTGCTGCTTTTTTATATTCTGCACGCATTTGTTTTATTTTAAAATCAACTGGAATAAATTCGTTTGCCATTTGAATATACTGTCCATTATTTACGTGGTCATTTGTATCAATATGGTATCTTCTTACTGCAAATCTTTCTTTTTCGACTAAATTAGATGGTATCGTTATTTTTCTTGGTGCATATTCCATATCTAACTTTTCTTCCAATATGTAACCCGCTATTTCTTCTTCTGTCACTTTTGTTGGATGTCCCGTTTTTAAATCCACAAAAACCCATGCAGTATTCGCATATGCTACTATATTTCCCGCTTTATCCTCCATTTTGAAGTTTCTCCACCCGTAAAATCCTTTGAAATCATAGGGCCATGTGGATACTGTGATTTCTTCTCCCATTTTCGGATAACGCTTGACCACTATCTGCCAAGATGACAGTAGCCAAACATATTGCTGCTGTGCCAAATTGTCGATGCCAAGCCCTATATATTCTGAATGAAAGGTACTGCAATCCTGAAAATAATTCACTATGCTATTTAAAGTTAAACATTTATCGGAACCTATTTCACTATATCTTACTCGACTGTCAAATTTATAAATCATTTTTTCCCTCTCTACTTTATTGTGACTGACATTTTTCATTGTTTTTTTTATTATAGCAGTTATTTTATAATTGAACAATTCCTTTTGACTAGAACTGTTAAACATCTAAAAGAGCTTATCATATCGTGATGAAATAACTCACTGATGTGATAAGCTCTATGGGGTTAATTCTAACTCTTCTGAATATGGCTTTATTATTTTTCCAGTAGTTGCCATCCACCCATCTTCTTGTTGTGTAAAAATATTTCTCTTGATTTGATTTTCTTAATAGGTACTCCTACTCTATACAAAGTTACTCAAAATATCTCTTTTTTATTAGCACCTGTTTATTCCCAAGTATTAATATTAATCGGAATCTTATAAATGTAAATTCTTCTATTCTCATTTTTGCATCACATATCCACTCATTCCTTAGACCTAATTAAAAACAGAAGCAAATATGTGATTAGACCTGATGATATAATCACCAAAATATCCACTGGTGCAAACGGACAAGTACCTATTGGTTCAAAGAAAAAACCATTTCCAAACTTAAATAGAACACCACCCATTAAAAAAAGTTCTCCGATATACATCATAAAAGTGGTGATTGCAGCAACCAGTGCTGGCACTAGCCGTGAAATTATCGGTCGTTTAAAATATAATAAACTGCCCGCATAAACTCCCGCTGTCAATCCAAAAACGATAAAAAATAGACTCATCAACCAGCTTGATAAAGCGGCAAGATTTAATTCTCCGGTACGATAAAAAGCAGTAAAACAGGCCCAAATACAAAGACTGATAAAAACACTAACTGCTGCCGTTTGAACAATGATTGATTTCTTTTTATTGTAATTGTTATCCCTAACCATTTTGGCAAAACCATATATAACACCGAGAACTGCAAGGACAATCAACATTGCAATCAAATAAAAATGCATTTTAAACATTGGATTATATCGCTGAGTCAATGATGCTCCTATCGTTTCTTTATATTCTATCGTTTGCATTACTTCCGGTGTCGCCACACAAAGAAAAGCCTGCCATGACCCCACGTCTGCCACCCCCTCCCGGATACTAAACACCGTAACCTGTTCAAATAAGATTTCAAATAACAGAAACAGTCCGGTAGCAAAAACTGAAATAATTGGCAATGCAAATCGTTTACACCGTTTCATCACCAACGGCAGCAACACTGTTGATGATATCAATGCTATCGCTATCGGTGTATAGGGAATTACATATTTGGGATAATCTGCGGCATTGACATACCCGTCACGAATATAGGCGATTAAAATCTGACCTCCCATCATCAAGGGGTAAATTGATAATATTAGAATAATACCTAATGATAATACATAAAAACGCTTATTTGTAATCCTTAATTTCTCCATATAAGCACTCTCCTATTCTTGCGGATAAATGATTTTATACACAGAACCAACCTTGGTAAAACCTAAGCTCGCAGATTTTAATGTCAGTGTATCACCATTGTCCGAAATTTCAAACGTCGCACCGATATTTTCACTGTATGAAACTTCCAACTCGCCGCTATTATTTATTTCATAATATCCCTTTTCAAAAAGACCAAAACTGCTAATCCGTGGTTGTGAAAGCTCGGCATCACCATTTTCATAAAGGGTAACTGTTGGCATAAAATAAAATTCATCCTCATCTGTCAATACATATATTCGAGACATTTCCTGAAAGATAATTTCTTGGTTATTCTCTCTTCTTCCGAATGTATTGCATCCCAAAAGCACAATACTAATGACAAACATACTCAAAACACCAGTAATAATCTTCTTCATTACCCTCAACCTCCTATCGCATTCGTCAACATCAACACAATAATAAGTATAAAAAAAGCTGCTGAACATATCGTTGATATCAATGTCAGTTTCTTATATGATAAAATATTTTCAATACGCAATTTGGTTTTTGCACCGCCAAACGCACTTGCATAATAGGTTTTCCCTGCTGAACAGGATAACAACGCGGTCGCATATGCCTTTTTATCGCTCTCTTCCAGTTGTTTTAATACACCAGCATCACATGCTATCTCCATATCCACAAAAAAGTATTTGAGAAAAATCCATATCAGCGGATTGAACCAATGAATACAGGCGGTAAAAACAGCCATTGCCCGCCATAGATTATCTCGTCGCCTAATGTGTACCTGCTCATGTTTGAGAATGTATTCTAAATCACCATCTGCAATGTTCATGGACAATACGATTTTCGGCTTAAGAATTCCATACACTGCCGGAGATAATAGCTTATCCGAGCGGTAGATATTCTCTTTCAAACATTCGGCCTCCTTTAAGGCTGACTTTGTATACACATAGAGTAGAACTGAACTAAAAATGGCTCCTATCGCTATTATTATCCATATCATACCAGCAGTATTAAACACTGCTTTTAGTAAATCCGTCTTGTATTCTATTGGAAAATAATCAGTCGCTGCCTGTATACTGTTCATCATTGAAAATTCTAAGGTGCTAGGCGCTGATTCCCAAACAGCAATGGGTCTCATTGTATATCGAGAAATAAAGTTTAATAAACTGTATTTATTCGCAATCCCTACTGCTAACCAAAATCGTAAGAACGGCGCCCCCCATAATAAATATATCGCAAAACGCGGCAATCCACGGATACGACGCAGNAATAANACNATGAGTCCAGCGACCGAACCTAAAATACTTACATTCAAAATCCAATAAAAAATTTCGCCCAACATATTTTACCCTTTCTCTTCTATCAGTGCCTTTAACGCCTCCACTTCATCTGAGGACAACTTTTCATCAGCAAAGGTTGCAAAAAAGGCTTTTTTTGAACCGCCAAATAGTTTTTCTATCAACGTTTTTGTTTCCGCTCTTTGCACATCACTCTTTTTTAAAATAGAGCTGCATAGAAATCCCGGTTCACCTCGGTGTAATACTCCCTTTTCGATTAACCGTTTAATAACGGTATATGTTGTGTTTTTATTCCAACCGAATTGCTCGGTCGTGATTAAACTGATTTCTTTTGCTGTTATAGGCTCATGTTTCCATATAATTTCCATTAACCGAAGCTCGGCATCAAATAATTTTTCCAAAACAAACCCTCCTTTTGGACTATCGCAGTAGTTTGTTTTTATACTACCACGATAGTCTACACTTGTCAATCCTAAAAAATCACAAAAAACGGCATAGCTTGACACTCTACACCGTTTTCATAATCGTTTCAATTTTTCTCTTCTTTAATCTGTTTCTTTTTATTTCACACAACCCCACGCCTCTATTTGAGTCAAGGCTGGAAATGGTGATTCATCTTCCGCTTTGATTAACTCTTTTAATCTCATCCAAGTAATTCCCTCTTTTTGTACTGGAAATGCCTGTGGAGTGCCTAACTTTTCTAAGGATACTGTTTCTTCACTGCCATCTGAAAATTCTATTGTCGCCTTTATCCAATAGCTATCATGAGGATAATCGGCTCTTAATGTTATGATAATTTCATCTAAATCAACTGGTACACCAAATTCAACCTTGAGCCAAGCATTGGGATCCCGATTAATTCCCCAACTTTGATATGGATAAAAATAATGTTCTGTATTCGCAAAAATACCATCAATCGCATTTCTCGCTACAAAAATCGTTTCATTACGAGTCACCACATTTGCTAGGGCATGAGGATACATTCCCGCTATCCCACTCTGGTCATGCGGATTATAAGCAAGATTTCTTCTCATTCTCACCACATTTTCTTCAGCTTTCTTCGCCGTTATTAAATGCTGTAAGCCAACAAATGCTCGCGGTGAATAACACCGTTTAGACGCTTCTTCTATTGGTATCTCAAACTTTACCTCCCCATTGATATACACCAATGTCGGTGGTAAGGTGTCCTCTAACTGTATCTGATAGAAGCCAGCCTCCGAACATTGAAGTTCTATATAATCACCACTGCAATATTCCTCTGCATAGACCAAGGTCGTCATATGATTTCCTTTGCTCTCACTTAAGATAGTGTCTTGATTCTTTACAGCAATTTTAATTTCCATTTTTTCTACCCCCTGTTTGCTCTTCTAATATTTATGTTTCATCTTCTGATTTTACACTTATATAAGGGGGTTTGTAAATATTCATATTCCTAAATTCATGTACATTTTATACTTAGTAGAGGTTTTCTTCTCCCTTTATCCTTTCACCGCCCCCGCTGTCATTCCCTCCATAACCGTTTTATTCAAAATCATATAAAGCACGAGCATCGGCATAACACTAATGCTCACAGAAGCAAAGATAGCTCCCCAATTCTTTGATCCAAACTCATCTTGAAAGTATAACAGACCAGTTTGTATCGTCTTGAGCCTCGTATCATTTAATAATGTCATTGAAAACAGTAAATCATTCCATTTAAAGAAAAACTGTAATACCAATACCGTTATAATGGCATTTTTCATCAAGGGTACAACGATTTCCCATAAAAGCCTATAAATTCCGCAACCGTCGACAACGCCCGCTTCTAAAATTTCATCGGGCAAAGACCGAAAATACCCCGTCACCAGATAAATCGACAACGACAAGCCAAATGCTACATAAACAATAATCAAACCTGTTCTCGTGTTAATTAAATTTACTTGACGATACATTTGAAACAACGGAATTAATGCAGTGGCAATCGGAACCATAATTCCAATCGAAAAGAAGCTCGCCACTCGCTCACGATTCTTCCATTCCATTTTGGTGAGCGCAAATCCCACTGTAATTGCAAAAATAACAATAAATATTAGTGATATCAGTGTATTTATCAAGCTATTTTTGAAAAATGTACTCATATTTCCCCGATTCCAAGCATCAGCATAATTCTGCCAGTGAAATCCTAAATTCAACGCATAGGATGGTCTATCAGAAAACTCTGCAGCAGTCTTAAAAGATGCTGTGATAAGCCAAAAGATAGGGTACACTTCTAAAAGCACTAAAAAAACCGTAAACACACCTAATGCAATAGAACTTGGTTTTAGTTTTCCCTTTTGTTTTTTCATCCGTTTCCATCCCCTTTCTAATCCTTTTTATCAAACATCTTAATTATGCGCGAACCACCGATACAGATAAGGAAAATAATCACCGCGATTACACTTCCATAACCGACCCTATTATATGTAAATGAGACATCATACATATACATGGAAAGGGATTTTGTTGCATTTCCTGGCCCCCCTTTGGTCAATGCTAAGGCGGATTCAAACATCTTCACCGTTCCTGAAAAACTAAATACCAAACTGGTGATTATTACAGGTCTTAACAGCGGTGCTAAAACTCGTTTAAATAAATTCCACCCGTTGCTGCCATCAATGCGTGCTGCTTCAATCACATCTCCCGGTATATCAAGCAAAGCACCATAAAAGATAACTGAATGAAATCCCATCGCTACCCAAATATCCATAAAAGCTAAAGAGCCTAGTGCCGTAGAAGCCTGACCTACCCACGCTTGCACCATATTGTTCAATCCGGCGGCTGCTAATAAGCTATTGAGCAGACCATAATTAGGCTGAATTTCGTATATTTTAGAAAAGAGTTGACCTACTGCAATCGTCGGCAATACCACTGGAAAAAACACTAACGTTCGCACGAAGTTTTTAAAATGCTTTAAACCAAATCTAAAATATAAAGCTAACAATAAGCCCAACCCTGACTGCCCAAGCATCACCAAACCAATATATTTTGCATTGACTTCTAATGCCTTTTTAAAATTGTTATCACGAAATAGCCGAACATAATTATCAAAACCTGCAAACTCCCATTTTAACCCTGGACTCCCAGCATAAAATGAATAGTATAGCGACCATATTACTGGCAGTATTACCACAAGGGAATACAAGATTAGTGCCGGTCCAACAAATAATGCGATTGCTTTTTTATCCCCTAATACTTTTTTCATTTATTCACCTACCTATGCTACTTTTAATCGAATAAAAGAGGAGCCTTTCCATCATTGCAAAGGAACTCCCCTTTCTTATTATCTGAGTATCTTATTTCAGTTCTCTATGCTTATTTGCTCATATCGTGTGCATCTTGAATAGATTGCATATATTCTTCTGGTGTGAAATCGCCATTCAATAAAGTTTGTACACCCTCTTGTGCTGGCGTAGATATTTCGCTAATCATGTTCGCTTCATACCATGTGGTGGAACTCGTTGCCTTGCCTAAATGCTCGGCAACCATTTGTGTATATGTATTCATGTCACCCTCTACAGTATATTTATAACCTTTTACTGCTCCAAATTGACTCATCGCTTCATCGCCGATATTTTCAACAAAGAATTTCAACCAACCTGCGGTATTATCATTGTACTTTTCTTTATCAAATGCCAAAATATTACCACAGTTCATCGAATATTCTGTAATAGATGAAATCGCTGGATCCACTACCTGGTACATTAAAGAACCCAATGCCATCTTCGCCGGCTTTATTAGCCTCTGGATTTGTTAAATTCTCGGTAAACCAGCTACCGTTATAATAGATTGCCGCTTGCCCATTCATTAACATTTGTCCTGCTGTTGTACTATCTACTGTTGTTACACCCTCACCAAAGTAACCCTTATTTGCAAATTCTTGGATTTTAGCTGCCGCCGCTACATACCCCGCGTCAGTATACTTCGCTTCATCTAAAGAAGCTTTTTTCATCGCTTCCGCTCCTAGACTTCTAAAAGTATAAGCATTTACAAGACGAGTCGCTGGCCATGAATCCGCACCTGCCGTTACAAGTGGTTGAATGCCTGCTGCATCTAATGCTTCTAACGCTTTTTCAAAATCAGCCCATGTTTCAGGAGCTTCTTTTATGCCCGCTTGCTCAAATAATGCCTTATTATACCAAAATCCCTCTACATTTAAACCTAATGGAAGATCATATAACTTCTCTGTTCCAGATAAAGTCGTCAACAAGGAAACTGCTCCTTCGTCAACTAAATCTCTCACTCCTAAGTCTTCTAGTGCTGCACCAACATCTAAAAGTTTATCTGCTGCAATCAATTCTTTAATCGGTGCTCCTGATTCATATACAAATACGTCTGGCAAATCATTTGACGCCAATAACGTTGCTATTTTCTGTCTTAAATCTTGAGCGGACACTAATTCAAATTCATAAGTGAAATCAGGGTCTTGTTCTGCGATATAACGCTCTGTAATATCCATAATTAATTTCCCGTTATCCTTATCTTCCGCCCATATGGATAAAATCTTTATTGGTTTTTTCTCTTTCGTGCTAGAATTTTTATCATTGCTACAACCAACTAACATAGTCGCCGCTACCATTATCGCCGCCATTACAACTGCTATTATTTTTTTCTTCATACATTTCCTCTCCCTGTTCCTTTTATTTTGTTTCTTTTTGGTTTCCGGAAACCGCTTATATCTATACCTTATCATATCTTCTCATTATATCTAGTCCATAATTTTTTATATAATGTACGGATTTTTTAGATTTCTTCCCAGCCCAATTCTTTGACCATCGTCAAGACTAGAATATTCCAATTTAAAAACCCGCCATTCATAATTGGCTCTCCGGTAAAAGGATCATAGTATTCATGTAAACTTCCCGTTTTTTCTAAATCGCCCCCTAATAGCTGCAATGTATTCAAGCACATTTCCTCTGCTTCTTCTCGATATCCATAATTAAGCAATCCATGAAAAACAACATAATTTGCAACCAACCAAATCGGTCCCAACCAATTCGAGGGATTATTGGTCACTTCCAAATTAAACATCTTTTCATCTTTTGCAAGTGTTGTGATTCCATAAGGACTCTTAAACGTTTTCTCATCCTGATAATGCCCGACCAGACTCTTCGCCTGTTCTTGACTGGCGAAATTAGCAAACAAAGGAATGAACCCTGACCACACTCGAATTTTTATCGGTAATGTCTTCCAAAATACTCCCAGACCAATATGAAACCAGTCAAAATCTCTTGTCTTAATATCCACATCCACAGAATAAAAAAATTGGTCACGATTATCCCAACATTCTTCTTGAATTGCTGCACACAAATCGGTCGCTTTTTGTTCGTAATACTTTCCCTTTTCTTCTTCACCAAACTGCTGAAGAATTTGCTGCATATGCTGTAGTTCCAAAACCATAAAACTATTTAAAAAGATGTTCGCCGTCGAACGGGGAGGTCTTCCAAATGTCGCAGGATCATTATCCATGCCAATCATAATATCATCTTGCCACACATACAGTTTACTATTTTCATGGTAATAATTATCATCATAACATTTAAAATATCGTTCTAAAGGTTCAATATATCCTCTCACCCATTCATAATCATTCATATATTCACTAATCAAGCAAATCTGACCACACAAAAAAGGTTTGTGCATATTCATCAACACTCCCTCTTTATGTTTTGTATTTAGATAAGGCTCTGGCCACTCTAAGACCTCAATCATCATCGGAATATATCCATCTTCTAATTGATGATCAAAAAAGTTTTGAACATTCCCCTTACTATGCTTTAAAATTTGCTGTTTCATATCCTCATCAAACAAATCCATAATTTCTAACAAACCATATACCGACCAATAAGTATCCCAATCCCATACATTGCCGTCATATACCGAACCGGGGTCGATAAACGGATATTGAATAAAGCTCCTCGGTTCCTTTAGTATGTTTTTTATATTCTGCTGCACATATTTCTTAAGTTCTTGTATATACTGCTCTTTCTTCTTACTCATCTTGGTTCCCCCTGTTCAATAATTTTTTATATTCATTCGGTGTTTGTCCTGTATGCTTTTTGAAAATATCGCAAAAATACCGATAATTACTATAACCAACTAATTCGCTCACTTTTGCCACTTTCTTCCCATTCCCCTCTATCAATAACTCTTTTGCTTTTTCCATCCGCAATTTTGTAAAATACTTCACATAACTTATTCCGACTTCTTCTTTAAATAAATTACTCAAATACGCTGGATTCATATCATACTTATCCGCAAGCTCCGCCAACCCGATATCCAAATGATAATTTTGCTGAATCTGAGCCAATATCGCTTTCACTGTCCGATGTATATTGCCCATACTGTTCTCTCTGATTTTGCGAAATAACGTTGTAAAGAGCGTGTGTACCAGCTCATCCACTTCTTCAAAAGTCGCCAGACGCTCCATATTGGCATATGACGGAAAATGCTCTTCCTCCGATAAGCCCTTTCTTTGTTCATAATAAATGCCCATGCCCATACACAATAGCTTATATATTTCTTTTTTGTATTCCTGTGTATTATCAGCATATGCTTTTAGTGTTTTTAGCACCTCGAACAATGCTTCTGAATATTTCTCATAATTTCCTTGTTCAATCATGTGTATCAGTTGATTGCTTCGTTTTTGATATTTGTTTTTTCGCTCCATATTTCCACTGCGAATACGGATTTCACTCATCGCCATATCTAATATTTCTCGAACTTTTTCAATCGTAATCGGCTTATCAATATATCCTCTTACGTTCAAATTCAGTGCCTTTCTCGCATATTCAAATTCTTGGTGACCACTTAACACTACAAATATCGTTTCTACGGCACTCTCATTTATCTTTTCAATCAATTCTAGGCCGCTCATACCGGGCATCCGAATATCTGTAATGACGATATCTGGCTGTTTTTCCATGATTTCTTTCACGCCGTCAATTCCATTATACGCGAAGCCCACTACGGTAAAATCGGCATTCTCTCTAGCAATCATTGCCTTAATACCCTCGACTACAATATATTCATCATCCACTATCACGATTGTTGGCACCTAGAATCCCCTCCTCCTTGCTCACTTTTGCGATTTTTATTTTTATTCTCGTCCCTTTCCCTGCTTCACTTTCAACCGATATTCCATAATTCGCTCCATAATATAAACGGATTCGCTCCATTACATTTGTTACTCCATATCCTGTTTGTAATTGCTTAGTACATTCCATTCCGACGCCATCATCTTCTATTATAAATAGAATTGCATCTTCTACCTCTTTTCCGATTACCTGAATAAAACCCTCCCCTAATTTGGGCTCCAATCCATGATACATCGCATTTTCTACAAATGGCTGCAAAATGAACTTAAGCATATACTGCCCTTTTAATGAGTCTTCTATATCTAGTTTTAATTGAAAACGCTTTTTATAACGATACATTTGTACTTCCATATAGGCTTGAATATGTTCAATTTCATGTTCTACCAAAATCAAACGATTGCCCCTATGCAAGCTCATGCGAAATGTTTTTGAAAGAGCCTCCACCATGTTTGCGACATCATCTGCTTTTTGAATAATCGCCATACAATAAAGAGAATCTAACGTATTATATAAAAAATGCGGGTTAATCTGCGATTGCAAAAGTAATAATTCCGCCTCTCGCTCACGCACTTCTCCTGAAAGCAACCGTTCACGAAGTTCCAAGTTGTTATTTACAATATACTTAAAACGATTTCCAATCACTCCGATTTCACTTTCGTCAAATTGCTCTGTAATGTTTCGATTTCCTCCGCCCATTTGTTCAATGGTTTCTTCCAGCTTGTGCAATGGCTCATAGATTTTTTGAGACACCAATCGTGAAGCCGGAACTCCCGCCAGTATAAGTACTATCAGAAGAACAACAATCATGACTCCTATCATACTGCTATCTTTTAGCAAATCCTCTTGCCTGACAAAACTCACCAATTCCCAATTAGAAATATTATTCGTTCGATAGGCATACACATATTCTCTGCCAGGAGTTCCCTCTGCTACATATTGTTCTTGAATATTTTGTTTTGTCGCTTCATCACCTTGAAAAAATGTAATATAATATTGATCCTCTGGTGCTACAATCATATATCCGTTTGTTTCATATCTATTTCTCCCAGTTCCAAAAGCAGACTCAAATAACTTCTTTCTAATATTTACTACCAGATATCCCCGTGAAACCCCTGTTGCGGGGTCAATTACCTGCTTCACCATTGATACAGTTCTTTGATTCTCTTCTTTTAACACATTTCTTCCATAGAAAAACTCTTTCCCTTTGTCCTTTTGAGCCTGCAAAATGAAGTCCGACTCCAAAATATTTTCATATCCAAAGCGATAATCAGTATTTTCTCTCGTACTTAATGAATAAGAATATATTTTTCCTGTATTATCAATCGCAACAATTTCACCTATCAGCAATTCTTTCTCCATTGAACCGCCTAAACTCGCGGCTAGTTTCTGCATGCTATTGGTGGAAAAATACTTCCCCTCACTTTCATTGGCGCTTTCAAGTGCCTCCATAAAATCCTTATTAATCAGCAAATTTCGAGTGCTATCCAACACACTTTTTAATTGAATCGTCATCACATGGTCGGCTATCCGTAAATTAGATGTAAAATCCTCAATGTAATTGCGCTTCATCAGATTCTTGGTAAATAAATAACTTGTACTGCCTAAGACCAGAATTGACAAAACAGACACCACAATAATCGCCCAGCGAATTTGTTCTTTAATGGTTGCCGTTTGATACTTTCTCAAAATGTGCTTCATCTTTATCTTCTCCAATTATATCAGATACTTAAAATGATAGGTTCCTGACCCTACACCGCTCTCTAAAATTCCGTTCACTAAGTCAAAAGAAATGCCATCTCCGTCAATAATCTTAGTTGCACCAATCAATCGAATGGTACTTGTTGTATTCACTGGAATTTTAACTGTCAAATGTACTTCTTCTTTTGAAACAACAGACCACTTAACCGCTATCTGTCCATAAACACTTTCAAACGCTGCATCAACCTCTGTTAATCCGCCACCGATGTGAGGGGCGATAATGCTTTTTTTGTATCCTACTGCTTGTGCTCCCTCTTCCCATTCAATCCCTGCTACCACACGATACAACCATTCTCCAATCGCACCATAAGCATAATGATTAAAGGAATTCATATCCGGACTCCACATGGTTCCGTCCGGTTTCATGCCATCCCAATGCTCCCACACCGTCGTTGCACCTGCTTTAACTTGATACAGCCAAGATGGAAAGTCATCTTTTAACAACAGCTCATAGGCTTCTTTCGTATATCCATTCTGACTTAATGCGTGACAAAAATAGGGTGTTCCCATAAAGCCTGTCACCAAATGTCCATTCTCTTTCTCCAATAAATCCACCAATTTTTCAGCCGTCTTTTTTACCCATTTTTCAGGTGTCAACTGAAAATACAGGGCTAAAATATGAGCGGTCTGTGTTTCTGCGGTCATACCGCCATTCTCGTCAAAAAAATGTCTGTGAAATGTTTCCACCACACTCGCATGTAAATTTTTATAATAAAGAGCATCTTCCTCTTTTGCTAAGACTTCGGCTACTTTTGTCATGATTTCCGTAGAGTAGGCATAATAAGCTGTACAAGTAAGCTCTAAAGGCGTCGCTCCAAAATAGCTGCCCTCTTCCGCATCCAAAGCTACCCAATCACCAAATTGTAAACGATACGTCCAAATACCGTCTACTGCATGCTCCGTCATAAACATAATCCACGCTTTCATACTTTCATATTGCTGTTCTAAAATCTTCTTATCACCATAGGTTTGATAAAGCATAAAAGGATTGATAACCGCCGCATCAGCCCAGCCTGCCGCTGAATGGGTACCTTGTTTCACTAACCAGTCAGTAGACTCTTTTCCTGTAATGATGTCCGGCACCACATGAGGAACACCGCCCTCTTCAGTTTGATCTGCCGCCAAATCCTGCAGCCATTTTGAAAAAAAGGTATAGGTATTCTTCAGATAACTAGCCGTTCTACAAAAAATCTGGGCATCACCAGTCCAACCCAAACGCTCATTTCGCTGCGGACAATCGGTTGGCACATCTAAAAAATTCCCCTTCAATCCCCAAACAATATTATGTTGCAGTTGGTTCAAATCCGCATTTGAACAAGCAAAGGTTCCGGTTTCTTCCATATCACTATGGATCACTTGGGCAATAAAATTTTCAGCCTGAGCAACCCCCGGATAAGAAACAATCTTGGCATAACGAAAACCTTGAAACGTAAAATACGGATGATAATATTCTTCCTCTTCCCCTTTACAAATATATGTAATCGTCTGCTTTGCTGTTCTAAGATTTGCGGTGTATACATTGCCATTTGCATCCAAGGTTTCAAAGCAGTGGAGTTCTACACGCTCTCCCGCCTTTCCTTTTACTTTAAAAGCAATTCGTCCGGTTAAATTCTGGCCAAAATCAACTACACTATCGCCCTCTTTCGTCACCCATACTTTTATTGCTGGCAATTCATTCATCACCTTGACTCTTGTGCCCGCTTGAGGTACTAATGCCGCCTTATCATATTCAACTATTTCTACTGCTCTCCATGCCGTTTCATCAAATGCTTCGGTTGCCCACCCTTGCTGTTCTTGACGGCTATCATAATATTCCCCATCATAGATATCGGAAAATAACACCGCGGAATCAGAAGCCCGAAAACATTCATCACTCACAACTATTTGTCGCGTTCCATCCGTATACCTAATACATAATTGCCCTAAAAAAGCCGTCTGCATTCCATAATTATTAATTTCTTCTAAAAATCCCATCTTACCTTTGTACCAACCTACACCCAGCATCGCTCCAAGGATATTTTTTCCTTTTTTAAGCTGATTAGTAATATCATAGGTTTGATACATCAAGCGATGATGATAAGATGTCCAACCCGGTGCCATTTCATCTTCACCGACTTTTTCTCCATTTAAAAAGCAAGTATAAAGCCCTAACGCAGTCGTATATGCGTAGGCCTCTTGAATTTCTTTTTCTTCCTCCACGAAAAACTGCCCTCTCACTAATGTGCCGTTCATTTGTGCGAAATCTGCTTTTNTTTCGGCTGAAATAAACTGTGCTTTCCACTCAGCAAGAGAAAGGAGTCCTGTCACAAAAGATGCTGTTTCACTCCATTCACTTTGTTCTTCACCATCTGAAATCTGTACCCGCACAAAATATCGAGTCGCCGATTGTAAAGACACTTGCTCTAAGACAATCTGAGCTGATTGTTCACTTTTTACCCATTCTGTATCAAATAATAAATGAGCAAACGAATTTTCTTTGGAAAGCTGTAAGCGATAGCTTTCTTGCTTTACATTTTTTTTATCACTTTGTACCACCCAATTAAACTGTGGCAGTTCAATCACACCCATCGGCTGTTCCAGATAATCCATTCCTATTTTCTTTACTTGTATCATCTTAAGCGCTCTCCTTTTATCATCATTTTTTTTGAATCCCCATTATTTTTCTCGCTTCTTCCGGTGTCGCAACCTCAAAGCCTATTCCATGAATCAAAGTTGTCAAACGTTCTACCAGTTCAAAATTATATGTTGCTTCTTCGCCCTCAGATAAAAATGAACTATCTTCAAAACCAATGCGGACAACACTTGCCCCCATCGCAATCGCAGCCGCTAAAAAATGCCAATTATCTCGTTCATAATGAGTGACTCCCCATAATGCTGTATCCGGCACGAAAGACTTAAATGCCACCAAACTCTCCATTGTGGGCTGCATACCACCGGAGTGCCCAAATACCAGATTGTACAAAATAGGCTTTCTAAATGGCACATCATTCACAATGTTCTCAACCGCATGTATCATTCCAATATCAAATACTTCTACTTCCGGAATTATGCCCGCTTCATANGACTTATTGGCACAGTATCGAATGTCTTCAAAGGAATTTACATAGACCGCTTCTCCAAGATTAGTAGTACCGCCATTCAAAGAAGAACTCTCCACCTTTTGATACTCCAGCGGCGTACAACGTTCTTCAATCGTTAAATTTGAAACACCTCCTGTGGACGCCTGTACAACTACATCCACCCGCTTTCTTATCTCTTCAAAACAGGTTTCTAAATAGAGCCAATTCTTTGTTAAGCCGCCGACTATATTTCGGCAATGCAAATGACACATTGCCGCACCTTTCGCAACACTTTTTTCCACATCATCTGCCAATTTCCATGCGTGAACCGGAGTACCTGCTTTCACCGGTGCCAAAGATATTATCACTTTTCTCATCGCCTTGTCCCTTTCTCTTGCCACACTACAATTTTTATTCACTCAATTCTTCCACTATTTCCTTTAGAGTATTGATACCGCCCACATTTCCTGGGAAAATAATATAGGGCATCTCCGGAAATGTACTCTCTTTTTGCGTCTTCCAAACAGGAATTCCCGGCTTTATTTGTCCTAACACGAGTGCTTTTTGAATTGCCAAACCCTTGGTCGCTATATCACTTGATGTAATACCGCCNTTAGCAATTAGAAAACTCGGCGCTATCGATAACTTTCGTACAATTCCTGTCAATGCTTCGGATATCTTCACTGATACCGCCAAAATCTCTTCTTTATCTGTCGTTTCTATTTTTGAAAGCTCACGACTGGTATAAATTACCACCGTTTGTCTCTTTCTAAGCAGTTCATTCACTTGTTCTAATATTTTTGTTTCTTCCACCTCAAAAGTGCCAACTTTCTTGTATGCGTCCACATGAAATTCAATAAAAGCCAGCTTTTCCCCCAATGTTTGCAGGGCTTGAAACTGTAAGGTAGTCTTCTGTACATGGCTCCCAACTACAATTAATCCGCCTGTCAACTGATGTGAGCATGTCACCTCTTCCCTCCCTAAAAGTGGACGTTCCAAAATACCGCCGATAATTTTAGGAATGCCTGCGGCCGAACGAACCAGAAAGTTTTTTCCAGCATTCATGGCACGCAACCATGCAACAGTAAATACTTTCAAATCAATATAATCAGCCGCATTAACGATTACTTTCTGAAAATCAGTAACTCGCAATAATTTTTTCGTAATAGCATCAATTTCTCCACCACGAAGTTCTTCTATCGTAATAGAAATACAGGACTGCGCGGTATATCTTCCTTGACTCTTTTCTTCAATATATTGTCCTAAATCAGATGACTCATATCCAAATGTTTTATCCTTTGCAAACTCCGTATACCCTGCTGGAATTAAAGCCGTTCCCTCCTGTACATAATGAATATCTTGCAGGGTAAACCGCCCGCCCTCTTTAAAGAAAGGACAAATAATTTCTCCATCGTAAATGACTTCACTCCTGGCTTCTAACGTTTCTTTTAAAACTTGTGTTTCCAACGGATAATGTCCCCGCAAAGTAGAATCTCCCCGCGAAATAATCAAAAATTCTGTATCCGTCATCGCTCCTGCTTTTTTGATATTTTCGGCAATTTCTTTATGTACTTTTTCGGTATTCTCAGCCGAGAAACTCCGCGAATTTGTCAATATATAAAAGAGTTGTTCGGGGGCACGAAATGCTTCCAAAAGGGTTGCCTCTTCCCAATCTGTATAAACAAAGACATTATGTACCGTCTGTGTTCCTGTTGGGTCATCATCTAAGACAATGATTTTTTTATGAAAAGAAGCTCGTTCTTTTGCTAACACTGCATTTATATCCGCTTCGACCACTTCACTTTCTATATCAAGAACCGATATATTTAGGCTTTGTATTCTGTCCATGCAACCCCCTCTTAGCAATATGCAATCGGAAACCAAATTCGCATTTCATCAAATCCTCGATTATCCCAAGCAAAATAAGGAATGAAACGCAAAGAAGTTTTCTCTAAACCATCATATTTAAAATTTTGGTACAACGCTTCTCGATCATATCCATTCCTTTGAATACGATAAGCCTCTCCTACCAATGCCACCACATCTCTATTGCCAACCGCTGAAGCAACTGGCTTAAATGTTCCTTTCACCTCTAACAAAATATCATCTAATGTTTCTATTTCTGTATCCATACCCTCTACACAATATACCAATGGGCCGCGTTCTACCGCCACCTGATTGATGTTTTCCTCCACATAAGAGTGTGACATTGTATAGCGAACAGGCATATCAAATTGAACTATTAATGAGGCCTTCCCCGCCTCTCTATCCGCTTCACTGAGTGCAATGGTCAAGTATGTTCCTGAATCTTTTTCGGTTAAAACCTGTTTGAAGTCTCCTTTTTGAACCCAACCATCCTTTGCCCAACTCGGAATGCGAACATTGATAAAACAGTTTTCCTTTGCTTGTATGTCCGTTAGGGTCATCTCTATACGACCATCATAAGGATATTTAGTTTCCTGCTGCAAATGGAATGTGGCTCCATTTGGAAGAGCGATATCCGCCTGACTTTCCCCATATAATCCACACCATAAAGTATCCTCTGATACCAAATACGCATATTCACTGGATTGGGCGAGTAATCTCGCTAAATTTGGCGGACAGCAATAACTCAAAATATAAGAGCTTCGCTCTAATGGCCAAATTAATTCATAAGGCAAATTTTTCGTGCGACGCAACATATTTTCATAGAAGAACTTCATTCCCTCCAAATCAATCGCTGCTAGATTCACATTTAGCATCGCCCGTTCGATAGTGTCGAAATACTCCGCTTTCGGATTAATCTGAAACATACGATAAGCCCATAATACTAATCCTACCGAAGCACAAGTTTCATTGTAGGCGGTTACATTCGGCAGTTGATACTCATACCCATAAGCCTGATGAACCTTGTCATGAACAAAGAACTTTCCATAAGGCGAGGCTCCATTATATAATGCTCCGCATCCCCCTGTAATATACATCTTTTGATCCACGAGATTTCTCCATACACTATCTAAAACTTCTTCATACTCTTCGCCGCCTTTTTCAAGGTACAAATCCGCAACTCCTGAATACAAATAATTTGCTCGCACCGCATGACCTAAAATCTTTCGCTGTTCCTTTAGTAAAATACGATCCTGATTGTCATCAGTTCCATCGGTTATCGAATCACGTAAAGAGATAGCAAGGCTTGCTAATTCGAGGTATTGCTCATCCTCTGTCACACGATACAACTCGATTAAGCCCATGTAATGAGATGGACAAACTGCCGTTTGCACCTTTCCGGTTCTAGCATTTTCCTCATACATATCTTTTAGATAATGGGCTACTTTTTCCGCTACCGCTAACAACGTCTTCTTCCCTGTCAATCTCGTATATAATGCCGCAGTTGTAAATAAGTGTCCAAAATTATACACCTCAAAATCATTGATATTGCCAAACCTCTTCACACCATTTTGCTCACGTTCACCTAGAATTTGTTTGGTCGAAAGATAACCGTCAGCTAATTGAGCCCGCCCAATTAAGGATATGTATTCTTCTAGTTGCAAAAGCAGCTCTTGATTATTGGTTTTCACCGCTGTATACATCGCCGCTTCCATCCATTTATAAAAATCACCATCACCAAAATCCGTTCCGCCAAAAGAACCCTCAGTCTCTCCTGCACAAATACGAAAATTTTCGACTACATGGCTAATATCTTTATCTGCAAACATCTTATGCAAATGNGGNACTGTTTTNTCAAAACAAGCCGTCGTCACATCTTTCCAAAATCCCTCCGACCATGAAATACTATCAAATGATAANGGTGATACTTTTGCATAAGTTGATTTTCTAGTATCTGTTAACATAGTATACCTCCCTCTTTCTTATCCCCTGTTGGTGATAAAAGTCCTTTGTCAATCAACGCTGCTTTTAAGGCGATTGCCCCGTAACGCGGGCTGGAAACCGTCGGAATCCCATGAGTATTGGCTATCACTTCCTCACAATATGCCATTGAGCCTTGACAGAGCAAAATAATATCTACCTGATTTTTTATCTTATCCGCCGCTTTTAGCAACAACGCCTCAAATTCTGTTTGATTCAATCCAAAAGCCCCCTCTATCAATCCGTCCACAAGAGTGACTTGTTTTCCTAGTTCTCTCGCCACTCGCTGCAGAGTGTTCTTTGTCGGTGTAAGGGTCGTTGGCAATGTCGCCAAAACTCCGATTCTTTTCCCTTTACGCACCGCATCTTTACACATTTCTTCATCAATACGGACAATGGGAACTCCCATATATTTCCCCAAACTTTGTACCGCATCAGCAACTTCACCCACTGATGAACACAAATTCAAAATTGCGTCCGCTCCATCAGATACCGCTGCCATATATAAATCAACTAACTTAGCTGTCGCTTCCGCTGTAACATAGCCCGCTTCTCTTGTTTGAGCTAAAATTGCCGGATCTTCGTAGCTTAATAACTCCACCTGCTCACCTAATTGCCTATATACTTCTCGTTCTACCAACATAATTAATTCCGGTGTCGTACTCGTGTACACCAATCCCACTTTAATCATGTGAATATACCTCCTTTTTTTAATATCAATCTTTTTTCGCTTCTGATTACTTTGTAATCACTGTTTTTACCGCTCGTTTCCAGCCATCATACTTTTGTAGCCTATCGGTACTCGACATTTTAAACTCATAAGTCTGACGCTGGATTGTTTCAAAGATAGTTTTTTCCAAAATACCCAATGAAATTCCAGCCATGTAAGCCACTCCCATTCCAGACAGTTCTTCTTCCTCTGGAACCTGTACTTTTATCTTTAGTATATCACTTTGAAATTGCATTAAATACTCATTTTTAGTCGGTCCACCATCTACACGAAGTTCCAAAACTTCTATTTGGGTGTCATCACCTACTGCTTTCACGATATCGGCAATCTGATATGCAATACATTCCAGACCCGCTCTGACAATTTCTGCTTTCCCTGTGGTTCTTGTCATTCCAACAATGGACGCTTGTGCATTGCTATCCCAATATGGCGCCCCCAATCCGGAAAATGCTGGAACCAAATATACATCGTCCGCTTTATGTGCCATCTTCGCCCAATCCTGTGTTTCTTCCGGTGTTTTAATGAGCTGCATATCATCTTTTAACCACGTGATAACTGCTCCTGTATAATTTAGGTTTCCCTCTAAAACATAATTGACTTTCCCGTCAATTCCCCATGCCAAAGATGTGACCACACCATACTCGCTTAGAATCGGTTCTTCACCAATATTCATCATAATCGAAGAACCCGTTCCATAAGTAGCCTTTATCATTCCTGTTTCCAGACAGCCTTGTCCAAACAACGCTCCATGTGAATCACCCATGACCGCATGTATCGGTATTGTATGCGGCAAAAATCCTGCTAAATCTGTTTCACCAAACCGAGTATTTGAATCACAAACCTCAGCTAAATTAAGCGGGTCTATTCCAAATAGTTCACAAATCTTTGAATCCCATTTCAACTCAAAAATATTGAATAATTGTGTCCTTGAAGCGTTGGAATAATCCGTTTTATACACTTTACCATCAGTCAGTTTATATATCAGCCAACTATCGACTGTACCATGACAAATCTGATGATTTTTGGCCTTTTCTTTCGCCCCCTCTATATTTTGCAGTATCCATGCGATTTTTGCCGCTGGAAAATAAGGGGATAAGGGAATTCCTGTCACTTGTCGGACTTCTTCCGCTTTGCCTTTTTCAATCGCCTCACATATTTTTGTCGCCCTCGCACACTGCCAAACAATCGCTTCTCCAAGCGGCATTCCCGTTTGTCTATCCCATGCTAATGACGTTTCTCTTTGATTACTGATGCTCATTGCTTGAACCGCTTCTTTTGGTATCCCTGATGCCTCGATTACTTTTGTTGCCACTTCAATCATATTTTTATAAATTTCCATCGGATTATGAGATACCCAGCCCATCTTACTGATTATCTGTTCATGGCTTTTATCTACACGCCCAATGAGGGTTCCGCTTTCATCAAATAATAATGCTTTGGTTCCCTGTGTGCTTTGATCAATGCTAATAATATATTCTTTCGTCATTCTAACAGCTCCAATATCCTTTCTTCCAATCCTTTTGCATCCATTTTATAATATTCAAAAACTTCTTTTGAAGTTCCAGTGATAACTGGTTCATCGGGCAACGCTATGTTAATCACTTTTTTAGGATTATGCTCACTCACCACTTGGCTGACCATCGAGCCTAACCCGCCAAATGGTGAGTGTTCTTCCACCGTCATAATGATTTTTACTTTACTTGCCGCTTCTATTATCGCCTCTGTATCTAATGGCTTCACACTGTACATGTCAAGCACCATCGCTGAAATTCCCTTTTCTTTTAGCTTTTGTGCCGCCTCATATGCCGGTTTTACCATTTCGCCACAAGCAATAATCGCAATATCTTCACCATCACACAGCTTTGTCGCTTTATCCAGTTCAAATGGACAACTCTCTTGTGTATAAATATCCTCTACCGGATTACGTCCCACTCGAATATAAGCCGGCTTTTCATCCTGTAATAAACTTTCTATCAACTTTGCCGTTTGAAAACGGTCACTTGGTAAATACACTCTCATATTCGGTATCGCTGACATTGCCGCAATATCCTGTGCTGAATGATGACTCATTCCCAATGCTCCATAACTGATTCCGCCACTAATACCGATTAATTTTACATTGGTATTTGAATAGGCGACATCAACCTTACATTGCTCATAACTCCTTGTGGAAAGGAAACAAGCTGGCGAAGCGGCAAATGCTTTTTTCCCGCACTTTGCAAGACCTGCGGAAACACTAACTAAGTTCTGCTCTGCAATTCCCATTTCGATAAATTGCTTGGGAAATGCTGCGGCAAACGGTGCTAATGAAGCAGAGCCTCTGGAATCACTGCACAATACAACAATCTCTTTATCCTCTTTTGCCGCCTCCATAAGACGCTCACATATCGCTTGACGGTTTGGTATTTTATTCATCTTTGAGTGCCTCCTTTCGCAAGTCAAAATCTTTCATTATCTGCTCTAATTCTTCTGATGTCGGCACTTTATGATGCCAATTCGCCTGATTTTCCATAATCCTTGAGCCTTTACCTTTGATGGTATTGGCAATCAACATCGTTGGTTTTTCTTTCACTGTTTTTGCCTCTTCAAATGCCGCATTTAACTGTTCTACATCATTTCCATCGACAACATCTATGACATGCCAGCCAAAGCTTTTAAACCGCTCATGCAAATCATCATGAGCCATAACGTCTTCTGTGCTTCCTGAAATCTGTAAACGATTTCTATCGACTACCGCACACAAGTTATCTAATTTGTAATGGCTCGCTGCCATTGCCCCTTCCCATACTGACCCCTCTGCTAATTCACCATCTCCCATAACAGTATACACACGATATGCCTGCTCATTCATTTTACCTGCCAATGCCATGCCAACACATACTGGCAGACCGTGTCCTAAAGAACCTGAGTTCATTTCAATTCCGGGCAATTTATTGTTGGGGTGTCCGATATATGGAGAGCCAAATTGATTAAATTGTTCGGTCATTTCTTTGATATCAAAAAATCCTTTTGCCGCTAAAACGGCATAGTAACTTTCTGCGGAATGCCCTTTGCTCAGAATAAATTTATCCCGATTAGGGTCGTTTTGCTTCTCCGGACTGATATTCATTTGTTCAAAATACAGTGTAACCAAAATTTCCATCACACTCATATCGCCTCCAATATGCCCGCCTTTACCTTTTATAATCATATTTACCGTATCTTTTCTCAAATCATATGCCAACCTACTTAATTCTTTCATATGCCCTCCTATTCTCCGCGTAAGTATGCCTTAATATCCTCTTCTATTGGGTCGTATAAATCTGGTGTCACCCCGATATATTTGCAGGCTTCATATAATACTGCTACCACATCCTTATGTATCCCTACACAGTGATGAATATATGGCCCCTCTACAATCTTAGCTTCCAGCCGTTTGATATTATCCACTTCCACCCATAGATATGTTCCCATTCCTTTTGGCCCATCCACACCTTTTGCATGACCCATTAACATCGAATACTCGCCATTATCGCCATCAAAACGAATTAATGAAACTTCTCCATGCTTTGCTTCAGCGGTGATACTTCCTGGATGCTCAAAAGCCAACGGGTAGGTGAGTTTCGCTTTTTCTTTTGCCAAGGAAATCGGCCATGGACCGCAATGCTGTAGCAATTCTCCATTTTCAATATCCGGATGACGCACTGTCCAGTCCGCAAAGAAGCTTCTCGTTTCTCCCATTCCTGCTGCCTCTACTAATAAAGAAGTAATCGCTCCGTGAATATCAGTTTCACATACTACCGGAATACCCTCATCATTTAACAACGCATTCGCCGCACATGGCATAATGCCCAATTCACTTTGCAACTGATTCCAGCACTGAATTCCTATCGCCTGACAACCATATTTTGTTGCTAGATTTTTCATCGCAGCCTTAAGGGCTGCTACGTTTTCCAATTCATCATCCTTAATACAAATCTCCATGTTTTCACGACAATACTCCATCACTTTCGCTACTTCCACTTTTTCTGCTTTCACTTTCTTTACTTCATCTGTCAATTCCGGCATCGGTATCGGTGATAATTGAATATTGAACCTTTCCAATAATTCACCCTCATTGCACATCGTTGTCCAAAAATCAAATGGTCTAGTGGATATTTGTAAAATTCTAATATTTTTAAAGGTTTTCACCACATTACAAACCGCCATAAAGTCACGAAGCCCGCGTTCAAATACAGGATCATCCAATCTACAGTTCGTCAGATATGTAAATGGAATTTGAAATCTTCTAAGCACCTTTCCGGTAGCAAAAAGTCCACATTGAGTATCTCGTAGCCGCACTCCATTTTCATCCGGTCTTTCATCAAGCGGCCCCCAAAGTAAAACTGGCACTCCCAGTTCTTTTGCGAGCCTTGCACATTCATATTCTGTTCCAAAATTACAGTGCGGCAAAAATAAACCGTCTATTTTTTCTCTTTTAAACTTTTCGGCAATCTTATACATATCTTCATCATTATAAAGAAGCCCCTCTTCGTTAATATCAGTGATATCAACAAAATCAATACCCAGCTCCTCTAAACGCATTGCTGTTAGCTTACGATATTTAATCGCATCTGGTGCACTAAAAATACTTCTTCTCGTTGGTGCATATCCCAATCGTATTTTTTTCATTTTTTTGCCCTCTTTTTCATTGATTTTTTATGTTTGTTTTCATTATTACTACTTTCTATCTTTCACGGTTCTATTTACTTTAAGTATAAACGAATTATGTAAATTTTCAATAAATACTTTTATATTTGTATTGTTTTTGTTTGTTTTATATCAATTCTGTTCTGTTTTTTTGTTTGTTTTTAATAGTTTTTATGTGTATTTTTATTCTTCCACTCTTTTTCACATAAACTTTTATATAAATATTTATAGGAATATTGTTTTACCTTTTTATATCCTTTTATTTGTCCTTTTATTTCACCAAAAAAAGAAACTCCAAAAGCAACATTTCACAATTATCGCTTTTGGAGTTTCTATATTTTCTCCAACATTCTATTCATTTATATTTTACTTTAACTCTTTTACACTTTCTCTTTCTATAAATTCTGCACAAACGCTTATTTTCAACTTACTCCGTCCCGGATTTTTAATCATCTCATCCATTCTGCGAACAGCTATCATTCCCATTTCCTGCTTGGACACTCGAATCGTAGTGAGCCTTGGTGTCGTTATTTCACAAAATGGTAAATCATCAAATCCGATAATCGAAATATCCTCTGGAATTCTATAACCAAATTCTTGTAACGCTTTCATCGCTCCAAATGCAATCATATCATTTTCTGCAAAAAATGCGGTGGGAAGCTCTGGATTTTGGACTAAAATTTTTCGCATATCCTCATAAGCACCCTCCATTCTTGTATCTAAGGTAAAGGTATATTGATGATTTACCTCTAATCCATGATTGCTCATCGCCCGAGCATAGCCCATGCTTCTTGAGCGAAATGCTTTAATTCTAAAATCTCCACGTAAGTATCCAATTTTTTTATGCCCTTTATCAATCAGGTATTCAGTTGCTACACGAGCTGAATCCGCATTATTAATCAAAACTCCATCAAAATACATATTGGATTCAAAACAATCAAATATAAGAAATGGACACTTTGCCATTCGATAGATTTCCATATCATTATCCATCAACTCGGTTCCTAAAAAGATGATGGCCGAAGTTATATCATTAATTAACCAACGTACTTGTTCTTCATAGTCTTCGTCACGCTTATCTAAATTGCAAATCGACATCTCATATCCTAACCGTTTGCATTCATTTTCTACACCATTAATCAGAATTGGAAAAAAAGGTGTGTCATCAATGATCTTGCCATTTCTTTTATAAATTATAAGGCGAATCTTGGTAATTCGATTTTCTGAAATATATCCCATTTCTTTTGCAACACGCAATACCTCTGCCGCCGTTTCTTTGTTTACTCCTCGCTTGTTATTCAATGCGTTCGATATCGTCGCCGGAGAAAACCCCGTCACTTCACTTAGTTTTTTAATACTGACTTTTGCTCCCATATTTTATCTCCCTTTGGAATTCCTGCTCTCTTTCAATTAAGAGTACTGTGTAATATTACGTGCGTCAAGAGATTTCAAATATTTTCCCAAAAGTCTTTATTTAAACTGTTGAAAGTTTTTCTTTTATGTGATATTATAATGAAAAACGAGCATAAATATGACATAAGGAGGAATTACATGGATGAATCTGAAAGAGAATTAAACAAACTTCAAAATAGTGTTCTAGCAAAGGCAATGAATATTGAGGAAAAAGCCACTTATACAGAAACTTTATTTGAAACGATTAAACATGTCAATGAATATGGGGAAGAATTTTGGTATGCTAGGGAGTTACAAGGGGTTTTAGAATATGCACAATGGCGCAGATTTAACGATGTAATAGAGCGTGCTAAGACTGCTTGCACACAAAGCAACAATAATATCCATGATCATTTTGCCAACGTTGGCAAAACGATAGAAATGCCCAAGAATGCCACAAAGGAAATTGAAGACTTTATATTATCTCGTTACGCATGCTACCTCATTGTAATGAACGGCGACCCCCGCAAAGAAATTATCGCTTTAGGACAATCTTACTTCGCCACCAAAACTAGGCAAATAGAACTTATTGAAAACTTTCAAGATTTGGCTGAGGATAAAAAACGATTAGCCATTCGCAATGAAATGATTCACCATAATAAATCTTTAGCAGAAGCAGCTCGTAATGCTGGCGTTATAGAGTCTAGGGATTATGCTATTTTTCAAAATAAAGGCTATCAAGGCTTATATGGTGGTCTTGGCATGAATAAAATTCGTGATAAAAAGGGCTTGAAAAAGAGCCACAAGATTTTAGATTACATGGGCAGTACTGAACTTGCTGCAAACCTTTTTCGTGCCACCCAAACAGACGAAAAACTTCGCAACGAAAATATTATTGGAAAAGATGCCGCTAATCAGACACATTTTGAAGTCGGAAAAAAAATCCGTGAAACAATTCACGAACTCGGTGGTACAATGCCCGAAAATTTGCCAACTCCCCAAAAGAGTATAAAGCAAATAGAAAAAGAACAGAAGAAATTAAATGCTGAATAGATTTTGATACAGTTTGTATTTTCGGAATGGCTATAGCTTTTCCGAGGGATATATGATAGAAGGGAGAAAAGAGGGATATCCTATGAAGATAAATGCTAAAGGTACTGAAATAAACGTAATTACACAAACAAATAACAAAGATGATTTTTTATGCTTAACAGATATAGCACGTAGAAAAAATCCAAATGAACCAAAAGATGTTGTGAAAAACTGGCTACGTCTACGCTCTACTATCGAATACTTAGGGTTATGGGAATCACTTTATAATCCAAATTTTAAAGGGGTCGAATTCGACACCTTTAAGAATGAGGCTGGCGCAAATTCATTCACACTCACACCTCAAAGATGGATAGAAAAAACCAATGCCATTGGCATAACCTCGCGTTCTGGGCGCGGCGGTGGCACTTATGCACACAGCGATATCGCTTTTGAATTTGCTTCATGGATAAGTCCAGAATTTAAGTTGTATATAATCAAAGATTACCAACGTCTGAAACAAGATGAAGCTAGGCGATTAGAAATTGGTTGGGATATCAAAAGGGAAATTTCCA
>JGI994J12354_10000274_pt1 | contig 50804 bp, 41 predicted proteins | sample IntmicLarv3ML3BL_FD_12354 | JGI IMG/M metagenome (IMG submission 12354) | reverse complement strand
AAAATCTGACTCATAATAAAATTCAGGGTATAAATCTCGGCTTTTGCATGCCTTAAAAAGGTGTTTTTTTATATCAAAACAGAGCTCACATTTAGATACATACCCGTTAATATTTGGCTCAAAACCAAAAGTAACAGCATAGTCAAATAGTGCTGCCGTGCCTCCATTTTGTAAGGCGTTATAAATTGGATATTTTTCTTGACTGAGTTCATTTTTTATGAAATCTTCTGTTTCGATGCCCAATCCCGTACATGCCGGCGGGATGATATTGCAAGCGAAATCCACGTGAAAATGGGCGAAATTGCTTAAGTTTCTGCACGGAACATCATCTAAAAACTTTTTATAATCTTCTCTTTTTGCGTATTCGCGCGCGATATTTAACGCTCTGCCGTTATAAGACAAACCGTAATGTGAAGCTGTATCAAAGATGTAGTCAGCGCCCAAAACCGTTGATAACTCCTCCCGTGAATACCTTTTGTCGTGGTCAAGTTTTAGGAGTTTATGCAAAAATTGCTCTTGCCACAAAAAGTAATCCATTCCCGCTTTTTCACAATAGTCAATGAGTTTTAAGACCTTTTTTAGTGGTATAAATTCTATATGAAAGGGGTCAACAGAGATTAAAATAGAGTGTCCGCCAACACTTTTAAGCTCATGCAGAAGATTTATGGCATTTACTTCATCCATACCGCTCGCAAGCCATGAAGCGTTAGTTTCTATGTAGTCCACGCTTATGTTGTATTTTCTCATAGTACGCACAAGTGTGATGAGCTTTTCCGGGTTCAAAAATGGTTCGCCGCCACCGATATGCATACTGTGACAGTTTAGCATCGCCAAATATTCACAGAGTTTTTCGCACTCTGTCTCCTCTATATAGTGCTTATCTGCTTTCGGGCTACAGCCGTATAAGCAGTGCCTGCAACTTGCCGTACATAGGTATGTAGGGATTATTCCGCCACCGTATAAGTTATTCATAATTAGATAATTATAATATAAAACAGAAAAAATGTAAAGGAATTATTGACAATTTACCTATAAATAATATATAATATCAATATAGGTCTTTATAGATTTTATTTTGGAGATTTCAGTTATGAGCGGTCCTGTAGTTATTTATCCTGTAAGTACAACTGTCGCGACATCTTTTGCCGGAGCATCACTTATTGCCGGTGGAGCTCTTTTAGCTGCGTTTATTGCGTTTGAGTTGGTTCAAGAGCGAAAATGTCGTTTAAAGAGACTAGAGGCGGCAGCGAGCAATTATGCGGCAACGAGAAAGTCTGCTGAAGAGATGCAGCAGGCCATAAAGATGAGCTTTATAAAAGACATTGCTGACCTTGAGCTTTATGCAGAATCTAAGGCAGCTGCTGAAAATATGCGAGAGGTACAGGAAAAGTATTATAAATTGATGGATAAAGTTTTGGAAAAAGCTTTGTCACCTGACCCTGAAGATATAGATAAACTCTCACAAAATATAGAAGAAGAGTGTTCAAGACTTTATAAAGAGTGTCTCCTTGAGCTTAGCAGTATAGCTACACGCTCTAAAGAATATCTAAAAGAGTTAGAATTGGTAGATGCTAAAGACTTTGGGTTTGCAAATTCGTTTAACACACAAAATGCTGAGCTTACTGCTGATTATGACTTCTCCGGTGTTTCACAAAAAATCGCGACTATTATCAGCAATATCTTGTCTGAAGCGCAAAACTATATAAATAATGACCTTGTAAAGCCTAAAGAGAAGGATGACATAATCTCTATCGTTAGCAATGTGAAAGAGCTTATGGGTGATAAGGAAAAATACACGGAAAATATGGTTGAGAGCATAAATGCGCAATATTTGTTGGTGAAAAATAGTATACAGAATAGAATAGATATCTTTGAAGCGCTTTATGCAGACTATATAACAGAGCTTTTGGATTTTTCTTCTATGACCGGCATAGCACCTATAATACCACCGCGAAATAAATTTGCGAACGTGGAAGAATTGCGTACAGAGCTTGAGAATATAAGAGAAAAAGCGCAATCCGCTATGTTCAATAATTATCTTATGGAACAGCTTGATGATGTTATGCAGATGTTTGGCTACAATGTCGGCGAGCGGCTTGTCTTAAATAAAAACCAGAAGGGTAACCATATCTTATGCCCAAAAGATGATGATGATTCTGCTATCCATCTTTATGTGTCGGAAAAAGATGAGATTATGATAGAGATAGTCGGACACGAAGAGTATGATGGCAGTGCTGAAAACGCACTCAAAAATGCGAAAGTTATTGAGAGTAAAGATTTGGCAGCTGCTGAGCGTGCAGAGATTTTGGAAAAGCAGCACACTTTTTGTGAAGTGCAGCGGGAAATGATCAAAGAACTTGAAAGGCGCGGAATATTAATCGGTGAGATGATGGAAAATGCGGCTGATGAGAAGTACTGCAAGAAGATATTGACGACAAAGTCTGAAACCAAAACCGAAAAAACTCAAGTTACGGACACAAGAACTCAAGCGCGAAGACCAAAAGAAAAACTAAGAGAGATTAAAGGGTAAGGTATGAGCAGAGTATGCCCCTTATGTTATGCTGAAAGTGATGATAACGCTTTAAATTGCGCAAAATGCGGTGTTGAGTTTGAAAATGCTGATACCGGTAATGATTGCGATGTTTTGCGTAAATATATCATTACTTGCCCCATTTGCGGCAAAGAGTATGAAGTAGAGAGCGCAAGCAGCACAATAGATAAATGTGATAACGAAGATGACGAGTTTGATAAAATTCAGATAAGGAGTCAACGGGCAAGAGTCGTCGAGATAGTTAAGCAAAGTAAAGAAGAAAAAAGGGCGGCAAAACGACTCTCTTTAATTGATGTCAGAACTGATAAGATTATAATTATAGATGATGCCGGCGGCATTATCGGGCGCTCCGGTGACTTTGAGAGCGAATATTTTAAGAATAACCCTTATGTTTCAAGTATGCACTTTAAGGTTTTTTGCCAAGACGGGGAGTGGTATGTTGAACATTTGAGCAACACAAATCCAACTACCGTAAACGGCACTAAGCTCTTGCACGATATCCGTTTTAAGGTGAATGATGGGGACAGAATTATTATTCCGGAGTGCTGCTTGAAGGTGTCCATAAAAGAGGAACTTATTTAAAGAAATGCTTATAGCAAGGATTATTTACCCTATAACGACATTAGGCCCCGGAAATCGATTGGTAATATGGACTGTGGGGTGCTCAAAACATTGCTGTAATTGTGCTAATCCAGAGCTCTTTTCGTTTGACAGCTCCAAGGAGATAAGCGTAAAAACTTTAAGCGGAAAGATAAATTATATAGTTGAAAATTATAATGTTGATGGCATAACCATTACCGGGGGTGATCCTTTAGAGCAACGAAAAGAGCTTTTTGAACTTTTAACGCTTATAAAGCCGAATGTTCAGGATTTGCTCGTGTATACCGGTTACACTCTGACAGAACTTAGCAGGATGCTCACGGAAGAGGAGCTGAAGTTTTTAAAAGAGCATGTGCCGGTGCTTATAGATGGCCCATATGTGGAAGAGTTGAATGATAATAAAGTGTCGTTGCGCGGGTCTGTCAATCAGAATATACACTATTTTGATGTTTCACTTAAAAGTAAGTATGAACAATACTTAAAAAAGGGTCGCAGCGTGCAAAACGTATACAATGACGATATGGTAATCTCGGTGGGAATACATAACATAGAGGAGAAGGAAAATGGCAGAGCAGAGAAAAATATCTAAATGGCAACAGGAATTAGAGAGCTTTAAGGGAATAAAGAGCACTTTTATTATTGAAGGGAATATAAATGATATTTACCCTAACTTTTATGGGCTTAAAAATTCCGATTCACCCGATGCTGTTGAATTTACGCCCTTAGATGATGTTTTGTATTCCATAATAGATAGCAGCGAGACTGAGGATTTTTATAATATTTTATATTGCGACCCTCTATCCGGCTTTAGTGAAAACCAGGTTTTAGAAGGCGACTATGTCGGCATGATGGTCAAAGATTTTGAAAAGCAGATAGCTGAGGGCAAGGTTGAGCTGAAAAAGATTAATGGTAAGGATAAGCAGGAGGCGCACAGCAATTCAAAGATGGTGCAGACATCAGAGACTATACGTGCTATGGTGACCACTATAAACCGTCAAGAAGATGCAGAAAAGAGGCACTCTGTAGCGCTTATTATCAATTTTGCGTCCCACCTCTCATCTGTTCCGGATATGCTGAGCATTGACGAGAAAACTATGTTTTTGAACCTATTGCACGCATCTATGAACGCTATCAAGCCGAATAAATATATAAATACTCTGATACTGGTTGTTGAAAAATTTAATGACATACCGGCTTGGTTTTATTTAAATAACCCCAATATACGCACCATAAACATCGCAAACCCGGACAGATCTATACGTGAGCTTTATACAAACAGGTATTTTAAAGATTTTTCCGATTGTCTTGATGCAGAGATATTGGAGATTAAGGAAAAATTTATTGACACCACTGATGGTATGAAAATCAAGGAGATTGATGAGCTTCGTCGCCTTTACACAAAGCTGAATATGTCAGTTTATGAAGCTTTGGATGTGGTTTCGATATATAAATACGGCTTTAAGGAAAATGAGTGGCAGCTAATGCGGGATAAAATAGACACTAATTTGTACGATATTTTAGAACGTAGGGTAAAGGGGCAACCGCGCGCTATTGAGAAGATTGTAAGCGTAATAAAGCGCTCTGTGGCAGGGCTTTCCGGTATGCAACACTCATCAAATACAAAGCCGCGAGGTATTCTCTTTTTAGCAGGACCTACGGGAACCGGTAAGACGGAAATGGCTAAAGCTGCTGCAGAACTGCTTTTTGGCGATGAAAAGTCGCTGCTCAGGTTTGATATGAGCGAGTACAGCGCCGAACACTCAGACCAAAAACTATTTGGTGCGCCTCCCGGGTATGTCGGGTATGGTAGCGGCGGACAATTGACGAACGCTGTAAAGTCAAACCCATTCTCTGTGCTTTTATTTGATGAGATAGAAAAGGCTGACCCATCAGTGATGGATAAGTTTTTACAGATATTAGAAGACGGGCGTATGACAGACGGTCAAGGCAATACGGTCTATTTTTCTGAAACCTTGATATTTTTCACGAGTAATGTCGGTATTTCAAAGGAAATTTTAGATCCTCTAACCGGAAAAATAGTTGGAAGAGAAAATATTTTAACTGTTGGCGAGCCGTATGATGAGATAAAAGATAAGGTTGAAAAGACGATGGCTGTTCACTTTAAGCCCGAAGTCCTAAACAGGATAGGGGATAATATTGTGGTATTTGACTACATAAGTGAAGAAGCATCTAAGGCAATTGTACGTTCACAAGTTGAAAGAATAAATAATAACATCTTAAAGCAGAACAAAATAAATGTCGTTATGTCAGCTAAAGCGTATGAGTTGTTGATGACCCTCGCATGGCAGCCAAAAGTGAGAGAAAATGGTGGTCGAGGCATCGGCAACGTTATAGAAGTTTACTATCTAAACCCACTTTCTGAGTTTATGTTTGACGAGAAGATAAGAGAAAGTGATAGTATTTTGGTGAATATTGACGGCGACCACCTCTCATTTGAAAAAGGAAATGTCAGTTAAAAAAGATGTTTTATGTTTTAGCAAAAGTGGATAGAGGTAAAAGTTCTCATGAAAATGAGGATAGGATGCTTGTGTGTCGCAATATAATTAGTGATGGGAAATATGAAGCTCACATTGAGGGGGACGAACTCTTTTGCGTTGTTTGTGACGGAGTAGGTGGTGCAAAGCGCGGGGATGTGGCAGCAGAGATAACAGTGCATACATTTTCCACACTCTTTGGCGAAAAAATAACAGAAGAGACGATTTTATACCAAACAGAGCTTGCTAATGAGAATGTTTTAAAAGCGCAGAGAAGCGATGTTGACAGCTCAACTACTTCGACTACTATTGCGGGGCTATACATAACAGGGAGCGATTTTTTCGCGTTTAACTCAGGAAACAGCCGCGTATGTAAATACCGTGCTCCGTATAATTCGCAAGTAACAACAGACCATACATTGGCTGAAGAGCTCGTTAGTATGGGAATGATAGATGACGTCAATAAGGCGGATGTTCGGCAGCGGAGTACGATAACAAGATATTTGGGGCGCGAACCGTTTTTAGCACCGGATGTTATTTTTGCTGAAAATAAGGTTCAGCAGGGTGATGTTTTTATCCTCTCTACAGACGGCTTTCATGACTTTGTAAGCAATCGTGAGCTTGAAAATATCTTGAAGAGCAGCGATGCTTTGGATGAAGCTGTGCTTGAAAAACTTTATAACACAGCTATAGAAAATGGGTCACGGGATAATATCTCAATTATCCTTATAAAGGTGCTATAATAGATGTCAGATACGCTTATATATAACGGTGGAAGTACTATTCCTTATAACAGCGACGGCAATCTTGACGGCGAGCGTTTGCTCATTCAAGATGCGGTGTTGACCGGTAAAAAGAGCGAATATACTATCATTGCTGCCCGTCAACTCGGCTTTGGTGGCGAGGCAAAGGTGTATTTGGCGATAGATAACAGCACAAAACAGGAATTTGTCGCGAAAATCTTCACTAGTTTGCGCGTGGATGATAGTAAAGTTATCCAAAACAGAAATCTAATAGTTGACTTCTTAACACAGCATAGCGATTATAAAAAACACAATATTATGCCCCTTTTAGACCACGGTGTATTGGAAATCAGGCGTGAAACCGGCTTTATCTCTTCATATTTTGTCGATATTTTGCCTTATGTTGAAGATGGCAGTTTAGCAACAAGCGGGAGAGTTAATTACGCAACTATTAAGGAAAAGATAATCCCGAGCGTGAATAATGCCCTTTGTGTGATGCACAAAAATGGCATTGTGCATAGAGACATTAAGCCGAGCAATCTTTATATGTACGATGAGCATATTGTCTTGAGTGACTTTGGCACAGCGTGCGCGATAAATATCGATGACCCACTTGCACTTGTAAGGACTGATACAAGACGGGGTAGTGTTGGATATATGGCACCTGAAGTGGCGGGAAATTATGCAGTGCAAGCTTCGGATTATTTTTCCTTTGGCTGCACGCTCGGTACATTGTATAATGGCGAACATTTTTTTAAACATTTAATGGAGCGCAATGATCATATCGGCATGAATCGCATGTTTCAGCTTGGGCAGATTCCCATCTTTTACCGCTCAGGCGAAGAAGCGTTGAAGGAACTTATTGAAGGGCTTTTGCGCATACCCATAAATGAGAGAATGACCTATGATGCAGTTTTTGCGTGGCTTAATGATTATAATAAATTCAAAGAGAAATATGTACTAAACTTCTCACGTAAGTCAGCTGAATGGGAGTTTATTTTTGAAAATACACTCTGCACAAATGAAACAGAGCTCGCAAACGCTATGGCGAAAAAGTGGCAGGAAGCAAAAGATTATCTGTACAGCGGTGGTATTAAGGCAAGCTCCATAATAACATTTTTTAATTCAAAGAACCAGACCATAGCTATGCGAGCGAGAAGGATTTTAGAAGATATAGACACAGAGACAGAGTATGACCTCGGCTTAGCGAGATTTTTATACTACTTGACAGGTGGTAAGGCAATACATTGGGAAGGGCATGTGTTTGAAAAAACATCAGATATCGCACTTTATATGAATGAATCAGATAAGGTAGATAAATCGATATTAAAACTCTTTACAACCAAATTTCTTTCATGGCATGTATCTATGATTATGCAGAAAAATCCAAGTGAGTCTGCAAAGTTGCATGAAGTTTTGGCTGTGATTTCTGATATAGAGTCGCTTTCAGAGAGCCACCCAAATCTGGCATATTATTATGCACGACTTATCCTTCTTCCACCGGACAAAAGGGTGAAAAAGATAAACTTTGATAATTATTTTAAAGAGATTTCTGCTTCTGCCTATAAATTTTACGAGAGCTGTGGACAGATATTTTTTGATGATAAGGAGCTTGCGCTCTTTGCGTATTCAAGCAATAAAGAGAATATCTTGAGCTTTAAAGAGATGATCAGCAGGTTGAATTTTTTGTCTGATATTAATGCTTTGTACTATTTTTTTGAGGCAGTATGTGAAGACAAAGCAAAAGTTAGGGAATCATATCACAAAATAGGGCCAAATTCTTATCTGTATTGGTTTAAAAATAATCTGTCATATTATAATTTTTCAACGCAAAAAGCAAGAAGTTTACGCGGCATTATAGAGAAATATCAATTTTCTCAAGATTTGGATCTAAAGGAGCAGGAGCGACTGTTTTTGACCTTAAATCAGAGTTTGCAAGATTTCTTTGAGCTGTTTCAGCAGAATATATTTTTGCAATCTTTAGGGGTTATTGAGCAAAAAGAGATTACGGCAAAAACATCGGGAGCTTTTTTTATAGAGGATTTTTACGGGAAAGCTGTTCCGCCACTCTTTATTTATGAACTTTTCCCAAAAAAGGAAGAAACAGATAAAAGGTAATTATGTTTTTAGAAACGCAAAAAAATGATGCATTAAATATTATAGATGAAAAGCTGAACAAGCTAAAAAAGTTATCTAAAGATTTAAAAGATGCGCAGCTGAAATACACGCAAAATATTGCTCTTCGAACTGTTGGCATGAGAATACTTTGGGTGCTTATCTTGGCGTGGTTGATAGCTGCTCCTTTCATTATGAATGTTTTATCTGCTAACGTAGAAGGATTATCGGAGGTTAGAGGGGTAATTACTGCGGTTTTATATATTTTTGCTGTTTACCCTATACTTTATGGCGCACGTGAGATGTTTGTGATGCCTCGTGTTCAGCAGGTGGAGTTCTATCAACATGTAGTAACTCGTTTAAGTCAGCGACTGAAGAAGATGAAAGACAAACTTGATGACCTTTTTGAGCAATACTTGGAGTCTTTGGATGAAAGGCGAGCTGTTACTATAAAAGAGCAGGGTGACATTGATACTGAGATAGAACGTATAGAGGCGTTTTTAGAAAGTAACGGTGATGATTTTTCGCCAACAATGAAGAGAGTTATTTCACTTGTGTACTTTTTTTCAACCTTGTTAATAGGTGTATTCAGCACAATTCTTATAGGAAGCTTAATAGCTGATATAGTGGGAGATGACTCTATTATGGTAGCGGCTCCTGTAGTATTTATAACATTTTTTGGTGGTCTTCACCTTTTATGGATGAAGATAAGGATGAAAATTAACCTATTATCTTATATTTTATCAATTTTTGCAATGGCATTAGCTTTGTTGTTGTGCGCTTCTCCTTTAGCTGAAATTTTTCCAATATTGGTTGTAGTGTTTATATTCTTTTGGATATCCTCATTACAGCAGCGTTCTAAGAAAAAAAAATAAAAACTCGGTAGTATATTCCACCTTTTTCTATTGACTTCCAAGGGCAAAAATGGTATCATAATTATACTATATTTTAATTGGAGCGTGAAAGATTATGCGTTTTTCTGTGTTGTTACTTTGTATATTGAGTATTCCTGCCATGCTTTTTTCGCAAACGAAATTAGAGCAGACCTTCTACTATGATGGGCATACGAATGCCGCGCCGTGGACGTATTCCAGTATTGATGTTGATATTGATGGTGTTGTTGCTGTTGCGTTTACCAGAAATATCAGCGCTTTTAATACTAAAACTAACGAAAATGAGCTAGCTAATATCATTATGTTTGATTCAATGGGCGAGCAGATAGGTATAATAAGCTCGCGCATCGCAGGTATGGTTCAGATGGCATACGGCTATGACGGTAGAATTTATACTGTGGAGAATTGGTTTGGTTCAGGTATGCACCTTTATGAAAGACCAAATATACCATATCGCTATGTGCCGGTCAGACTTTTTAACGCTGACGGCTCACATGTGGATAGAGGAACCCCGTATTCGGTTGGTGTTAATGGTGAGCATCAGATATATACACTATGGCAGACAAAATTATGTTTGATTTCTACTGAGAATCAACTTTTAGCAACTTATTCTGCGCCACCTGAGCACACGACAAAGGTTGATGTTTCAGAGGACGATATGGTCTTTGCCGGGAAGTTTATTCTTGATAAAGGCACTGACACTTGGAGTTTTCTTGGCTACACGGTTTACGACTTGACAAGAGACGGCAAGATGTTAAGAAGAAACTCAAATAATGTCTTTGAGCGTTACGACTTTAGAAATGATGTTGTTGAGGCTACTTATGTTATGCCACCTGGCATTGATTATGGTTCAAACTGTGATTTAGCACTCGGACCTGACGGAAATATCTACTATTGCCCATATAATAGCCCGACAACGTATTACTTTGTTTATAATGAGTCAGGTGAGCAGCTTTTAGCACGTGGCGCAGATTATGCTCAGCTCTCAATCACTCTTCCAAAGGATAAATTTACCGAAGGCGAAGAGGTGAAAATTGATACTGCTCTTATCAATTCAAGGGAGTTGGGCTATGTGACCAAAGGCGCGCAATTGCCCTTTGATAACCGTCCTGAGCTTGCACTGTCTGCTAAATTATTGCCGATAAACTTTGACGAAAAGAAGAATAGAACAGATTGGATAGACGTTCCGGTTACATTATCGCTCGACAAAAAGAGCGCAATAATGACCATCCCCGAGGGCTTGAGTGGAGAATACACCCTCAAATTTTTCGGCATTACTCCTGTTGCCGGTCTTTCATTTTTGGAGATGTCAACAAAGGTGAAGATTGCTGCTAAAGAACAGCAGGGTTTTGTGACTATGACCACAAACCGCAATCGAAAATCTTTTGTAAAAGATGAGGCAATGCGTTTAGCGCTTGACATTAGCTGCGATGCTCCGTTTGACTTTAATAATATTTCCTTAGAGTTTAAAAGTTTAAATGAAAACAACCTAAAGTATGATATTTCGATTGCCCTCGAAAAACGTATAAGCGCAGGTCGTCAGACTATAGCAGTCACAGTACCGATCGCATTTTTGATTAATATGAAAAATGGTGATTACTCTCTGTCATTGGTTGGCTTGCCACAGAATATAAAGGCTAATTCTTTGATTGTAAGTTTGGTTTCAACGGTCAAAGATAGCGATTTTGTGATAAATATGCACCCGATTTTCGTGCCGAGCGTTTTTGATGGCAAACTTTACGGCGCAGAGTTTAACGCATCTATAGTTTCGACTTATGTTGGAAGCATTAGAAATGAGGAAGCAAATACATTTATGGACGAACTGACCAAATATAATGTTGACTTCCTATTGCAGCCACACACGCACTTTGCTGCGCTTAACTCATCATATAACGAGACCGGAGCTATGCGTCAAAAACTCGCAGAGATAGCGCAAACTTTCCAAACTTACCCGGCGTTTAAGGGTATGAATTACCATGATCTTATTTCTCCGTTTGGCACATGGTGGGATGAACAGCGCGAAAAAGACACAAACCCGATAAATGATGCGTGGAAAGCAGCGCACCCGGTGCCGGAAAATATTCCCGAGAAATATAGAAATAACTATTGGGCAAGTATATACAGTGTAGAGCGACTGCCTAACGTCTATAAAGCGTGGGGCGATGCTATTTCGCAAGTTTCCCCGGATTTAATCCGTACGACTCAGCAATGGTGGCATATGCCGCTTTCCGGCGCTGACCCCGACACAATAGCTGCTGATCAAGATATAATTTCAACTCAGCACATGGAAGAGCAATACTATCACCCCGTAACTGTGCCAAACCAAGCAGATCTCTGGAGGATAAGCGGTAAGCCACTTTATGTTTACGGCAATAACTCTTGGACAGACGATGGAACAGGGCAGGAAGTTTACCGCGAGTCAATGTCCGGTCTTATGCGTGGCGTACAGGGAATGGGTCGTAATGATTTGCCGCAAGTGGCTGAGAAGCACTCGGAGATGGTGAAACGAACCGTTGCCCCATTAAATGCGCTGTTTAAGGTTTACGGTGGCATTTCTGCTAATAGTATGCCGGTTGACGATGTCGCTGTGTGGCGTTCACTCGAGCAAGAGATGATTGAAGCTAATTTCCCACCTGACCAGCAACATATTATGAACACAACAGCCGCTTATTCTGCTTGTCTGTACGCACACCGTACCGCAAATATCATAACCGACGGAAAGATAAAAGCCGGCGAGCTTGCGAGTTATAAGGCGCTTATTATCAGTTGTGCGTTTGAGCCGTCTACGGACTTAAAGGCAGCTATTGAGAAATTTATGGCAGCCGGCGGCAAGGTTTACGCGAACAAGCCGATTAATGGTTATTGGCGTCCCGAGGGCGCGGTAGAGCTCGGCGCGTTATTTATAAACAGCGCAGCTGACCCTTACCATAATAGGGATTTCTTAAGATTTTTGAATATGAATGACATTGAAGGCAAGATTTTGGCAAACGCTCTGCTTGAGGCGATGGGTAACGACATTATTCCGTTTGCGACAAGCAATGAGCCGACTACATGGCTCACGGTTTTACAGAGTGGAGACGCAAAGTATATAATCACCGCGAATATGAAACTTATGCCGCATGACCCATTTGCTTTGCATCGCTTTAGCGGTTATCAGAACAGCACTATGCCGACAAAGTCGGAGATTTATCTTCGCGACAGCAATTTCGTTGCGTATGACGTGCTTAAAGGTGAGAGGTTGACCCCGCAAGTCAAGGACGGAAAGACGACCGTGATTGCTGATATGAGCTACTTCCCGGGTGCTATTTTGGCGTTCTTGCCGTCAGCTGTTGATGACATAAAAATGCAACAAGTAACTCTCTTTGGCGATGCAGCGACCCATATCGCGATAAGTGTACTAAATGATAAAAAAGAGACGATAAACGGCGCTATTCCGCTTGAAATTATCGTTGAAGATGTGAACGTGCAAAATGAGGATGCAAAAACAGTTTATAAGCTCAACCGCACCACAGAAAAGGGCAGAGTAGGGCTGTCTTTAAATCTTCCGCCACTTTCGGCAGACAGAAAATATAGGGTGATTACGCGCGAACTTTTAAGCGGCATTAAGGTTACAGTAGAATTACCGGCTATCCCGCAAAATCGTATGATGCAAGTCGCGACTGTTTCAAAAGATGTTGAATACGGCAATATCTCAAAAATGTCTGAAGCGTTGCAGAGGAAAATTGAGAGAGTGGCTGTTATTGCCAGTGAAAAGGGGCATGAGGATTATGCGATTGGTATTAAAAGTATTACGAATGCACTGACTATTAATAATATAAATGTTACAGTGCTCACGCAAGACGAATATTTGGCTGATAAGAAAACATACGGCTATGATAAATTCAGAATAGGCGACTATTCCGCTGATGTTAAGATGCGTGCAAAACGATATGATTTGGTTATAATGTTAGAAGACCCGGCACAGCTAAATAAGTTGTATCAGAATTACATACTGCCTATTCCTTTGTCCGAGTTTGAACCGGGCAATGGGCGGGGTCTTATTCAATATTTGGTTATGCCGGTTTACAATGATGAGGACGGTATATCTATAGCCGGAGGAGATAGTGCAGGTATGAATGCGGCAATCTCTTCAGTCGTGGGATGGATTCACGCAATAGGAGTAAGGCAGATTATAGATGTCAAACCAACGGGGCTTCCACCATTTGATATTACTCTCACTACAAATAAAGAGAGTACAAAACCTGTTGGCCTAAATGATTTTGTAGGTGTTCCGGCAGCTGAGATAAAGGCGAGCAAAGACGGAAAGACTGTGGCTGTGGCACTAAAAGGGTGGGGTGAGAACCTTTTCTTCCTAAATGCTGACGGCACGATTTCTAATTCTGTGGTGAGCGGTAAATTTTACCCCATGCACCTAATGCCATTAGACAAAGGATTTATGGTTTTAGAGCATGATAATGACCCGAACGCCATGTACGCGGCTGTGTATTCAAATGATGGTAAGAATAGCTATCGCCTAGCTCCGACAGGAAGGAGAATAGGTGGCGCGAGGGACTACCCTGCAAGTCACCCATTGGTATTTGAAGAGCGCTTTATTTCGCAAACCTCTTACAGCGTCACTCCTGACGAGAGATATGCCGCAGTTGGTGGCAGCAGGGGCATTGCTGTTTGGGATTTAAAAGCTGAAAAGATGCTTTGGCACGACGACTCAATGCGCTATGACGCGAATATGCTCACCGCAAACGGTTTCCCGCAACTCAGTTTGAGCGAAGACGGGAAAACTTTAGTGGTGGTTTATGACGGTAAGGTAGCTATCAAGGATACTGTAAGCGGTGCATTGATAGAGGAGGTTATGCTTCCGATAGGTGCTAAAATCGGTCGCGTTCAATATAATAAAAATAATAAGCTCGTCATTGGCGAAGGCGACTACTTTGCCTTTGATAACGGTAAGCTCATGTGGCGATTTATCATCCCCGAGCAACCCCTTGCGAGCGCATTTGCCGATAATGCCATGGACTATATTCTCGGTAATGTTGACGGCAGCGTGAAGATAATGTCCGGCGGGTTCCAAAAAGCGGGCTACGCTATGACTAGCGGCGTGCCGACCTCTGTAGATATTTTGCCCGACAGCTCCCTTGTGGCGTTTGGCGGCACAACAGGTATTCTCGGTGTTATGAGATTAAACGGTGATATCGTTTGGGAGAGCAATATAGGCTCGCGCGCGACGGTATCTTTTATCGGTACTGCCGGCGATATCGTTGTCAGCGACTTTAAGGGCAATGTTTATTACTATAACAATCTCGGTCAGCTAAAGTGGACGTTGGGGCTTGCTGAAAAGGTTTACCGTGACGATATCAATGATATTTTGGTGGCTGAAACCACAACTAAGACTTACACTGTTACTCGTCCATACGAGATGAAGCCGGTAAATATTCCGCAAAATGCCGTAAACATTGCTGCCGGCACGACTAATGTTACCTTTATTCATCATAGGGATTGGTGGAACGGTCATCAATTCCCACAGCAGGGTGGTATTGTTGAGCTTACAAACGGTGTGGTTGACGATGTGGAATTGCCATGGTTTGACAGGGATTCCCTTGATAATGCCGCAAATGTTCCGTCAGCTCCGGCGTGGGAAATTGCAAGAAAAGACGGGCAGAAGATGCGTGTGAATACTATAGTTATCCGCGAAGACCCACGTCACCCCGAGGCCGTGCCGACTGAGGTGAAGGTAGAAGCATTCCTTAATAATGAGTGGATAACTTTAGTTCATGAATACTGGAACGAAGGCGTCAGCCATATGCATACGTTTGATGTGGTTGAGGCAGAGAAGATTCGTTATACGCCTGTAGGTGATTTAGCGAAAAATGTATGGCTCCGTGAGATAGAGCTTTATATGATAAACTAGAGAGACCCTAAATTACCTGACAAAAACCGCCGCTTATTTGTTTGTAAGCGGCGGTTTTAATTTGCTTTTAGATATAGCTAAAACTTAAAATATAAAACGAGCGCAATAGCTGAAGTAACGGTTGTCAAAAGCATAGCCCCATTGACGATTTTAGTTTCGCTCCACCCTCCTTGCTCAAGGTGGTGATGGAATGGAGACATACGAAATATTCTTTTGCCTTTAGTGAGCTTAAAGTAAGTCACTTGAAGTACAACAGAGAACGCCTCTATTAGATAAACGATGCTGCTTATAATAAAGTAAATCTCAGCGTTTAGCATAATGGCAGAGCCCGCAAGTGCAGCTCCTAAAGCGAGTGAACCGGTGTCGCCCATAAAGAGCTTTGCCGGGTGCAGATTAAAGCGAAGAAAGCCGATACAGCTTCCCATGATGGCGAATAAGAATATAGCGAGCGGTATATTACCCTGATAGCAGGCGATAACTCCGAGCGTTAAGCTGACTATAACGGTCACGCCACCGCAGAGACCGTCCAGCCCGTCGGTTAAGTTCACGGCGTTAGTGTATCCCATCAAGAAAATAAGAAGTATTATGCCCCAAGCTATTTTCCAGAGCGTGCCGGTTATTGCTATAAATTCCATAAACGGAAGCTCAAGTATGAGCATTACACTGTTATTGTGGTATAAGTAAACCAAAAACAGCGCAGAAAATATGAATTGCAACAGCAGTTTTTGCTTTGATGTAAGCCCCAAGCTTCGCCCTTTTTTTATCTTTTTTGTGTCATCAAGTATGCCGATAACAGCAACTGCTATTGTAAAGAGCAAAATGGCTATAGTAGCTATAATTTCCGTTGGATTGACCCATTTCACCGTGTACACGTAGGTTATAAGTATTATGACGGTGACTAATATTGTGCTTGAAAATATGAGAAGTCCACCCATAGTCGGCGTCCCGGCTTTCCCCAAATGCGTCTGTGGTCCGTCTTCCCGTATTGCTTGCCCCATCTTCTGTTTTTTTAGATATGCTATGAAACTTGGAGCGAAAATTATCACTAAAGCACAAGATAATAGCACTATTATAAAGAAAATCAATAAAAACCATAAATTCATACCATTTATTTTACCATAATACTGGAAAATAATCAATATTTATGGTATAATATTTTAAGAAAGTTATGAAGGAGATGTAACTTATATGAAAAAAATTATTATTTTTCTTAGCATTTGTCTTGCAATGTCGATTTCGATGTTTGCTCAAGACACACCAAAAGAGTTTAATTTGAGTGATTGCGGAACCATTATAAAGGTCAGCAATCCTGAAGCTATCTTTGATGAGTTTGCTCCGCTTCTTGCAAGAATCGATAAATACGCAGAAATGATGATGAGTATGTATGAGGAAGAGCCCAGCGAAGTAAGTGTTACCGAGCAGTTTAAAGCAAAAGTTATGGAGTTTATAGATGACCCATACGTAAATAAAGAAGGGAGCTTTTACCTCGTCTGCTATAAGGGATTCTTTGAAAATGAGAATATGGAACCAAAACCGTGGTTCTTGTTAGTTCCAATAAAAGAAAATACTAATGCAGCTGATATAAAGGTAGAGAATTCTCGTGTAGTGGGGAATTTTTTAATAACATCTATTAACCTCTCATACTATGAAGAGGCAGAAGATACTTTTATACCTGCCATAACAGTAGATGACGCTTTGTCTTTAGAACAAAATATCGTTATGAAGATAGATTTTGATGTTTATCAGTCAATCATTGAGATGATAGAGAAAGACGAGAACACAGCAGAAGACCCTGCTACAGTAGCATCAGTAGCGCAATTACAGTTCATAATAGATAACCTTGACTATATGGAGTTCGCTCTATATTATGAGAACGACACTATAAATATGTTCGGTTTTTGCCAACCGGTCGCAGACAGCATGCTTGAAAGATTTATTATAAACGCCGGCGATGGCACAGTTGAAGATATGTTAAAGTTCCTTCCGAACAAAGACTATGCCGGAGTGACTTCTGCTATCATGGATATGGATGGCAGAAACACAGAAATGCTGGAAATGCTGAAGTCTTCATGCGAAACTGCATTTGGAGTATTTCCGCTTGGTATGTACCTTGAAAAAGAGCATGAAGAGCTTTTTGATAATAGTGTTATGGAAATCTTAATGTCAATATGCGTAAATGACTTTGCTTTTGGCTACACCAGCCCATACAGTGATAAAGCTAACAACGCTGTTTTGGTTGGCGTTGTGAAGATGAATGAGATTAAAGATTTTAAAGCTAATATTGATAATCTTATGTTAATCGCTAATGAAATAGAGATTGAGAATGTAGAGGAGTGGTATGATGGTGATTATGAAGAGTATTTAGCGCAATCAACCACGATACGCGAGTTGGATATCACAAATAAGTTTAACGCTGTTGCTCCCGGTGAGTATGTACAGTATAATATAACTATTCCAAGTTATTATAGCGATCCAACGGTGCTAAGCATATACGTCGGTTATGTGTCAGAAGGTTATCTTGTTGTGACCTTTGGTCCTGAGAGATTTGAAAAAGCATTGGCAGCAAATATGACTGAGACGCTTAACAATATCAAAAATGGTGGGATTAACGGCTTCACATCAAGAGCTGACTTTAAAGACGCAAGCCAATTCTTCTTGCCAAAATCTAAGCAGGTTGGCTTGGTTAATTTGTCAAATGTAATGTCTTCTGTGCTTGATACTTTTGTAACCGATCCTATGCAAAAGACTATCTTTGGTAATATGTTGAAGACTCTTCCATACCCGACTACGTTGAGCGGTGTTCGCTACAGCACAAATTATGCAAACGGAAGAAATGAGTTCATGATGTCAGTAACCGGCAATGACCTTGAATATTTGGTTAATACTTTTATAACCGCTATGACTATTATGTGGATGTAATTAAAGCGTATAAAGGTTAAGTTTTTAAATATGTAAAGCCCGCTTTGACGTTACTGTGGAAATAGTTGATCGTTGGAGTGGGCTTTTATTTTACAAGGTGAGGATTCATTTATGAAAATAGAAATGCTGTCGCAAAGATATAGTAAAACTTTTACAATGCTCGGGTTATTATTTTTGGCTATATATTTGGTTTTTGTTATTTTAGCGCTTAGCTTAAATGATTATGATATAGCCCTGGCAGGACTTAGTTCAGCTATTGTGGGCATTGTATTTATATTTATTGGGTTTTGGAATTTCATTGTTGAGAAAAAGAGAAATGAAAAATTTGAACGCCTCAAATCTGAGGGAGTTCGTTATGAAGGCAAAGTCGAACGTCTTGTTCCTAACCCACGGTACAATAGTTGGGGTTATAAGATAGGGAATGCAGAATGTAGCTATAAAACCACCTTAGGGAAAACCTGTCTTGTCAATAGTGATACTATTTTGTATTTAGAAGATGTTTCAAAAGATGGATTGATAGCAGAGGCAACTGTTTATGTAAATCCCGATAACCCTATGGATTACATAATCGAAATCAACCCTATAGATTATGCGGCAGATAATTTTGATAATGACTACAGGCGAAAATAGAAAAAAGGACGCTTAAAAATAGCGTCCTTTTTTATTTGGTAATTCTTTATTTGTGAATATTTAAAGAGCTTTTTCTACAATATTTATTCTATTTATAGCGCGCATGAGTGAAGCTTTTGCACGTTCAAAGTCAACTGTTTCACTGTCAAGTTGTGCTTTTTGCAATAGATTTTCAGCACGTAGCTTCGCGTTTTTCGCGCGTTCCAAATCTATCTGCTCGGCAAGCTCGGCAGAGTCGGCTAAGATGAGGACACCATCATATTTGACCTCAATAAATCCCCCCGATACTGCTAGTGAGCAAGTTCTCTCGTTCTCGTCTTCACAAGTTATCTCGCCTATCGCAAGGGACGACATAAGCGGCGCGTGTCCGGCGAGTACGCCAAACAGTCCCTGCTCTCCCGGCACGGTCAAAGAGACGACGTCACCGTCAAATATTTTGCGTGTTGCCGATATTATCTCTACGTGAAAAAGTTGCGCCATAGCTTACTTACTTTCCTCTTCATACTTCTTCAAAACATCTTCAATGCCACCAACCATGTTGAATGCCATCTCAGGAATGTGGTCGTATTTGCCGGCAACGAGGTCCTTAAATCCGCTGATTGTATCGGCGATAGGTACATATTTACCACTCACACCGCTGAACTGCTCTGCCACGAAGAATGGCTGTGACAGGAAGCGTTCTATTTTCCTTGCGCGTGACACGACAAGTTTATCGTCTTCAGAAAGCTCGTCAATACCCAAAATAGCGATAATATCCTGAAGCTCGCGATAGCGCTGTAAGACTGACTGCACATCACGCGCAACCTTGTAATGTTCTTCGCCCACAATTGCCGGATCCAAAATACGTGACGTGGATGCGAGTGGGTCAACAGCCGGATAAATACCGCGTGAGGCAATCGCTCGGCTAAGGGAGGTGACAGCATCCAAGTGGGTCATACTGGTTGCTGGAGCCGGGTCCGTGATGTCATCGGCAGGAACATAAATCGCCTGCAAAGAGGTGATAGCGCCGTGCTTGGTTGAGGTGATACGCTCCTGTAAGCGCCCCATCTCATTTGCGAGTGTTGGCTGGTAGCCCACAGCAGATGGCATACGTCCTAAAAGCGCGGAAACTTCAGAACCTGCTTGCACAAAGCGGAACATATTGTCGATGAACAAAAGCACATCTTGGTTTTCGACATCTCTAAAATATTCTGCCATGGTAAGACCGGTCAAAGCAACTCTAAGGCGCGCTCCGGGTGGCTCATTCATCTGTCCAAATACGAGCGCGGTACGCGCTAATACGCCTGATTCGCTCATCTCGCGGTAAAGGTCATTACCTTCACGAGTTCTTTCACCAACACCGCAGAAAACAGAGGTGCCACCATGTTCGGTTGCGATATTTCGGATAAGCTCAAGGAGCAAAACAGTCTTTCCAACGCCCGCGCCGCCAAAGAGTCCGACTTTTCCGCCTTTGGGGTATGGAGCAAGCAAGTCAACGACTTTAAATCCGGTCTCAAACTGCTCAGTCACCACTCCTTGGTCTTCAAATGAAGGGGGATCGCGGTGAATCGGCCATTTTTCTTTTATTTCAACAGGACCTGCTTCGTCGATTGCCTCACCTAAAACATTAAAGAGGCGTCCTTTACAAGCGTCGCCTACAGGCACAGATATCGGAGCGCCTGTTGCGCGCACTTTAAGCCCACGGCGAAGGCCGTCTGAGGCGCTCATGCCGATACAGCGAACTTGGTCATTGCCCAAATGCTGAGATACTTCAACTATCAAAACGCGGTCATTTGGGGTGTCCAAAATCTCCAACGCATCATTGATGTTCGGCAACTTATTTGCCGGAAATGACACGTCAACGACAGGTCCGATAACTTGGACTACCTCTCCTAATATCTCATTGGTCTTTACTTCTTCAGTCATTGTATTATCCTTATAATATCCTTATGGACGATAAAATCCTAAACGTTTATATACTCTTTTAAGCGTGGGCTGCGCTAAATCTCGCGCTTTTTCCGCGCCGTCACGCAAAATCTTGTCAAGATAAGCGGTATCTTGCATAAGCTCATTATATTTTTCCTGAAACGGCTTTACAGCATCCAGAATAACATCGGTAACTCCATTTTTAAGCGCGGCATTGCCCTGATCAGCGTACTCCTCAGCGACCTTTTCCGGGGTGGTGTTCGTGAGTGTTGCCAAAATCGTCAAAAGGTTAGCAACTCCGGAACGATTTACAGGGTCAAATGTTATGCCTTGTATGCTGTCCATCACGCTCTTCTTTATCTTTTTCGCTATTACATCGGGTGAGTCGAGGAGCGCGATGTAATTATTCTGATTACTGTCAGATTTACTCATCTTCTGCAACGGGTCTTGGAGCGACATCACACGTGCGCCGATTTCCGCGATATACGGCTCAGGAACGACAAAAAGCCCGTCGCCGTAATGGTGGTTCATTCGCGTGGCAATATCGCGCGTCAGCTCCAAATGCTGTTTTTGGTCAGCTCCGACAGGCACGAGGTCAACATCGTAGAGCAATATGTCGGCAGCCATCAAAACAGGGTAGTCAAAGAGCCCAACGCCGATGTTTTTATCTGTTTTTCCTGCTGTTTTAGTCTTAAATTGCGTCATTCTGGAGAGTTCACCCATATAAGTGTTACAATTTAAGAGCCATGCAAGTTCAGCGTGCGCCGGTACTGTTGATTGTAAAAATATTGTCGATTTTTCTACGTCAATACCTGCCGCGATGTACTGAGCGGGCAGGGACAAAGAGCGCTCGCGCAAATACTCTGGATCTTGTCGCACGGTTATGGCGTGAAGGTCAACCGTACAGTACAGACAATCATACTCATCCTGCAATTTTGCCCAATTTCGTACTGCGCCGAGCAAGTGACCCAAAGTCATATCGCCCGAGGGTTGCATTCCGCTAAATATTCTCTTTTTTGCGTGTGTATTACTCATATATCTTTAATTCAACGCCTCGGCAGCGCCCACAATGTCGATAAGCTCGTTTGTGATGGTTGTCTGTCGGGATTTGTTGTATTCGGTCTCCAAATTTCCTATTAGCTCTTCGGCATTGTCTGATGCCATACTCATCGCCGCCACTCTTGCACTATGTTCAGCGGCAACAGAGGAAAGAACGGATGAGTAGATGATCGTGCGTAAATATCTTGGGAGCAGCCGAGACAGTATTTTCCCTGCTGATGGCTCAAATATCATATCCTGCGGAGTTTGCTCTTCTTCTATTTGAGCATCATTACTTTTGCTTATGGGAAGAAGCTGTTCTGTGTACACTTTGCCTCCGGCGTGAGTGTAAATAATGTCCGCGCCATTTATTTTTCCCTTCAAATAGAGATCAACTAAGTGGTCAGCTATTGCCGCGTAAGTATAAAACTCCGGTGTGCCGCCGATGAGCGGAACGCCACTGTCAATGTCAAATTTTTTGTAGGAAAAGTTATCGTAAACTTTGCGCCCGATAGGAACGGTTACAACATCGCCTTTAAGCCCTTGAATATATTGTGTCGCGTGGCGCAAGAGGTTGGTGTTAAAACTTCCTGCAAGCCCCTTGTCAGCGCCGATAACAACAACAGCGCGCGTTTTCGCGTCCAAGTTTTCCTTAAACAGTGGGTTTTCACGTTCAATATTAGTGAGTGTCAGCACTATCTTCTTTATGCCCAAAGAGTAGGGCAATGCGCTCTGTACGCTCTCTTCTGCCTTTTTAAGCTTGATGCTGGAGACAGTTTTCATCGCTTTACAGATTTGCTGTATGTTGGTGACCACCTTTATTTTACGTAAAATATCACGTGTTGATAACATTATGCCCTAAAATCCTGTTTAAATTCTTCCACTGCGCGTTTTAGCTCATCAATAGTTCCATCGCTGAGAGTTTTATCATGCTCAATGGTTTTGAGTATCTGTGGGTATCTCGTATTGATAAAATCAATAAACTCTTTTTCAAATCTCTTTACTTGGGAGAGCGGGACAGCGTCTAAATGTCCGTTTGTACCCATCCAAATGCTTATCGCCTGTTCCACAACCGCGATAGGTGCGTATTGTGGCTGCTTTAATATTTCAACTAATCTTTCACCGCGGTTTAGCTGGGCTAGTGTCGCGGCATCAAGTTCGGAAGAAAATTGTGAGAATGCCTGAAGCTCATAGTAGTATGAGAGGTCACCGCGAAGACGGCTTGCGACCTGCTTCATTGCCTTAATCTGTGCAGAACCACCCACACGGGATACGGACACGCCAACGTTAATCGCCGGGCGAACGCCGGAGAAGAAGAGGTCAGTTTCAAGGTAAATCTGTCCGTCTGTGATGGAGATAACATTAGTCGGAATGTACGCGGAAACGTCATTTAACTGGGTTTCAATCACCGGTAACGCGGTCAAACTGCCGCCGCCTAATTTGTCTGATAACTTCGCCGCGCGCTCTAAGAGTGCTGAGTGGAGGAAGAAGATATCGCCCGGGTATGCTTCACGTCCGGGTGGACGGCGCAAAAGCAAGGAAATCTGCCTGTAAGCCACAGCGTGTTTTGAGAGGTCATCGTAAATCACGAGCGCATGCTCGCCGCGGTCTCTGTAATATTCGCCCATAGAGCATCCGGAGGACGGAGCAAGGTACTGCTCAGACGCAGGGTCTGCCGCAGTTGCCGCTACTACTGTTGTGTATTCCATAGCGCCATGCTTTTCGAGTGTGTCAACAACTTGCGCCACGGTAGACTGCTTTTGTCCGATAGCAACATATATACAGTGTACGCCTTTGCCCTTTTGATTGATGATGGCATCAATACAGATTGCGGTTTTTCCAGTCTGGCGGTCGCCGATAATAAGCTCACGCTGTCCACGGCCAATAGGTACCATGGAGTCAACGGCCTTTAAACCGGTTTGCAGCGGCTCATTAACGGGCTGACGCTCAATAACGCCCGGAGCGCGTGATTCTGTTGGACGAAATTCCGTAGCGTTAATAGGGCCTTTGCCATCAATAGGTCGACCGAGCGCATCAACAACGCGACCGGTCATAACATCGCCCACAGGTACCTCTAAAACGCGCCCCGTGGTCTTTACGATGTCGCCCTCGATAATGTCCTTATCACTCCCCAAAAGCACACAGCCGACATTGTCCTCTTCAAGGTTTAGGGTAAAGCCCATGATATTTCCGGGGAACTCAACGAGCTCGCCCATCATTACGTCATTTAAGCCGTAAACGCGCGCAATACCGTCACCGACTTGGATCACTTGTCCAACTCCGCGAGACTCTAGTGCTGTGTCAAAATTTGAGATTTCTTGACGAATTATTGAACTTACTTCTTCTGGTCTTATATTCATCTATATTACCTATTGTTTAATATTTTTTACGCGTTTGACCTTAACTTGTCAAGCACATTTTTCGCGCTGCCGTCAATTACCCTGCCCGATACCGTGATGATAAGCCCGGCGATAATATCGGTATCAACTTCGGTTTGGAGCAAAATTTCTTTTCCGGTATAGCTTTTCATGGCGTTTATGAGATTTCCCTCTTCCTCACGGCTCAAAGGGTAGGGCGCTTTTACGCTGACCACCTCTTTTCCTTCAAAATCCAAAATGAGGTCAAAGAAGAGGTTGCCCAAAACATCAACGTCCGCCTCATGCCCTTTTTTTATGAGCAAAAGGAGGGTTGATACTATATCTGTTGATATTTCGCCGCCAAGAAGTCGCTTCAATAGATTTTCCTTATCTTTAAAGGATATTTCCGGGTGCGCCAAACATTTGCGCAAATCCGGATTCTCCTTAAAGAATTCCTGTAGCGACCTTAATTCTTGCGAATATTCATCGATTTTATTCTTTTCTTTAGCAAGGTCAAATAACGCTTGTGCGTATCTGCTCGCAACTTTTATAGATATCATGTTATTAGTTTAAATGCTTGTTGTCAAGCTCTTTTATCATCGCCTCAACAACGGTACTCTGTATTTGCGGTGTCATCTGCTCACGGAGTGCCTTATTGGCTATCTCAACCGCGAGGTCTAAAACCTCATTTTTGAGCTCACGACGAACTTCAAGGCGGTCAGCTAAAAGCTTTGCCTCATGTCGTTTTGTAAGCTCTGCCATCTCTTCTTCAGCTTTCTCTTTTACACGCTTTGCTGCAGCTTCGGCATCAGCAATGCTTTGTGCTACACGCCGTCTGCTCTCATCAGCAATGTCAGCGAGTTTTTTTTCATACTCTGCGCGTAAGGTCTCGGATTTTTCCAATTCTTTGCCTGCAGAATCAAGATCACCATCTATTTTGATGCGACGCTGATTCATAATGTCAGTCATTGGCCCAAAGAGTACAACTCTTATAAGAACTATAAGCACTAAAAAAGATATGGATTGAGCTATAAGTACCGGTAAATTTATACCTAAACTATTTAAAATTTCTGCCATTTTAAATTACCTTTTGGTTTTTTTTGCTATTTAGCCATATTTAATAAAGTTGCTGTATCAGGTAATCTACCAAAGAGCATGAAACCTAAAACCAACGCGTAAATAGTTAAAGACTCAATCAATGCAAGACCGATAATAAACATGGTCATAATGCGGCTTGCTGCTTCCGGTTGTCGTGCAACACCCTCTAATGCTCCCTTTGTAGCAATACCTTGACCTATACCACAGCCAAGTGCTGCAATACCAACGCCAAAACTTGTTGCAATAGCAAGAGCTGCAAAATAAAGTTCACTACTCATCTTTTCTTTTCCTCCAAGAAAGTTTTTTAATTATTATTAATTAAGGGCTAATGTCCCTCTTTTTCTGTTGCCATAGATATATAAACAGAAACCAGCAAGGTAAACACAAATGACTGCAAGAATACGCTTAATATTTGAAGTGGAAGCATAATAATCGCTGCAATTGGGTGTATTTGTGTTGACAGAGCATGAACCACCATCTCTTCACCAAAGATATTACCATATAGACGCATGGCAAGTGAGAGTGGACGTACAAGCTCAGAAGCTAGTTCTATGATAAATATGAGTGGGGCAAGTGCTGCCACCGGACCCATAAAGTGTTTCACATAACCAAATCCATTTTCTTTGAATCCATAATATTGTATTGCGATAAAGGCGACAATTGAAAGCCCGAAAGTAATCGACGGATTTGCTGTTGCAGCCTTAAGCCCGGGAATAAGACCAATCACATTCATACAGATGATGGCAATGAAGAATGTTGAAACAAAAGGTGCGTATTTTAGACCTCTTTCGCCCATAACCATGACAGGTATAGAGTAAAGCATCTCCACTATGTACTCAAAAACATTTTGTATTTTTCCGGGTCTAAGCTTTAGTTTTCTGGTTGAAATAAAGGCGAAAATAAGAAATATTATGATAGCTATAGCGCCGTAAATGTAAAAAATATAAGCAGGTGTTTCATGCTCTCCGCCGTGTGAGCTTGTCTCTTGCTCTGTGGTTTCATGAACGACAGTCTGCTCTTCATGAACATCTGCCTGCGCTATCAATATTTCGCTTTTGTTATCAAAAAATCTTGCCATCTTATTTCTTTAATTTTTACTTTTATTTTGAAATGTCCAAATAATCAAACCAACAATAATAGAGAGGAGCAATGAGCTAAAACCTATCAAAAACGCTAATGGGTTTAGCTGCAATCGGACTATGCTTATTCCTACAAGAGCCCAAAGCACTATTTGTGAGCCGAACAGCCAAATAAGCCCTAAAGTGCTATTATTGTTAAGCACAATCAACTTTCCGGTTCTTATAGCTATAGCATATATTAAAAGCGCTGTTATTACACCAAAGAGACTGCTTAAGAAACCATCTTTTGGAAAGAGCTGTAGCGATATTATTATTGAAACCACTCCTATCGCCACTATGACGTACAGTATAATCCCTATTATTTTTCCTATTGCACTCTGTTGTCTTTCCATTATTTTTCTTTGTTTTTTAAAGCGTCAAGCGCTGATTCCATCTCTTTTTCGGCTTGCTCTATCTTTTCTATAGCAGTTTTAGTCTCTTCCTCTATTTCGTTTATATATTTATTCCCTAAAATCTCTTTATCAGCATCAATTTCCACTTCGGTAGCTTTAACTTCGTCTGTCACCTCTTCCGTCTCTTCTGCTTTTATGCGGTCATATCGACGGATTACCCGAGACGCTATGCGGTACAGGTCATAAAAGCCGATTCCGACACCAAAAATGGTGCCAACAATGCCTCCAACGAACTCTGAACCCAGGTGTTTTCCTAAAAACGCGCCGATGAAATATCCTGAAACTGTTAAGAGTACCAGAATAAAACCAGCTCCTATAAGAGCTATTCCACCAAGCTCGCCATCTTTTATATTTCTCTTCATAAAGATAAATATTATCATGGTTGCAAATGTGCAATTGCTCTTTTTACAACCACTATTCTTTATGATACACTTTTTAGGTTGATTTGTCAATATAATTTTAAGGAAAAAGGAGAAAAAGAGCGTGATTTTCTTGCATTTTTATAATTAATTCGTTGTAAGCACACTTTTTTACAGCATTTTCAAGTTTTGAAAATTTTAACGTGTTAAATAGCGTGAAATTGTTTTGTTTACATGTTACGGAAGCATCAGCAGGGATGAGAAGATAGGGCTGTTTACAAATTGCTGATAAGTCAAATACTGTGCTAATCCTGAGGTGTTTCCTATTACACCAAGATTGTATACCAACGGCCAATCAGGGTTTTTGTAAAAGTATTCAATGCCGTTAAAATTAAGCACCTTTACTTCGTTTGGATCTACCATATGTGCCGGAGCATAGCCAACAGCATAAGCATCACTTGCGACTCGATTTATAAGTTCACGCGGACTACCTACTATGACAATATGATTACCGGTAAAAGGATCCCAAACGCCATCGCCGTTGCCGACCCAGTCTTGTATTGCGCTGTCTTTGACGGTTGCTGAGATAATGCTCTTTTCGGACAAAGCATATATAGTGTAGTTAGAGCTACTGCCACTGTTTGTCGCGCTTCCGTCACCATAGAGACTTAGGAGGTCTGCTGAAGTGATGTTATCTTCGTCTATTGCATTGTTTGCTATAAAAATAATCGCATCTTGAGCATAAATCGTATTATCAGTTTGAATATATGTCGTTTTCACCTTCGGGCCTGTGAAGTCATAGCCAAAATAGCTTGAATTAATATTGACATGAGAACCTTTTGATCTTGACCAGTCGGCAATGCTGCTTAAAATAATTTCATTTTCAGGTGTTCCGTATATTTCACTTCCTACCGTAGCATCTCCTATCATATCTCCGGTTAAGTACCCTGAATAGTTGCCGACAATATGACCATGAGCCGGTGGATAATAAAATGCGCGTGCTATTTTGCTGTTGTATTTTTCCGAGTCAGTGTCTGATTTATCGTTGGCAGTTTCGATATGCCCGTCAAAATACCCTATAACATACCCTTTATTGCTGTAATGTCTTGTGTGTGGTGCAATGTTTGTCGGAACAAGTAAGTCTTCACTCTTTGCGTCTTGAGGGGCATTAACATCGACAAGTACACCAACTTTGCTGGGTGTGATGATTTGTTCAATATTTATACCTTGCCCATCAGCGTAAAAGAGATGTGAAGAGATACCGTATGACTTGCCTTGGTCACGGTTTGAGTTTGGGCAGTGGAAGACTTTTAGTGTTACTTTATCGCTAAGCTCTGTAATCCAGCTATCTTTGTCCGGAAGGATATTATCATTCTCTTGAGTGTACATATTTAGAGCTATGATTATTTGTTGCTGATTACTGGAGCATTTGACTATTCTTGCTTGTTCGCGCGCTTTAGAGAACACAGGGAAAAGTATAGCAGCCAATATACCAATGATTGCTATAACTACCAACATCTCAACTAATGTAAATCCGGTGTTCTTTTTCATATCATATATATTATACCACAATTACACTCTAATTATAATCTTTTTGTCAGGAATTGTCAAGATTATTTGTCGTACTTATTGCCGAAATTCTTATTATTATTGTTGAAACCACGTGGTTTGTTGTTTTGCGCTCCGGGTCTGGTTTGTCCGATATTGCCACCGCGAAGCGCTCTGCGTTTGTGCTCTTCTTCATCATTTAAACGGCGCTGATAAGCGTGAATAGGGTGCTCATTAGTGTTGCGAGTTGTATTTACATTATTTCCTGTGCTGCGATTGCTTTGCGGCATACGTCTGTTGCCGGAGTCAGCACGTCCACGCTGGTTGTTACCAAGATCAATTAACGCCTGGTTTTGAGAATGTTTTTCAGCCAAATAATTTTCAGCAAGCTCTCCAAAAATAGTATTAACATCCATTATGCCAAACTCGTCAAAAAGCTCTTCTAATAGCATTTCATCTATATCAACATTTATATTTACTTTTCTAGGCATATTGTTCTTCTTTTTCCTCACTAAAATTTATTGTTGTTGTCTCTTCTTCGTCAACGTATGCGGCCTTCATCTTCTCGTCATTTTTGAGCATCATAAGCGGAATTGCCGCCAGTCCGACAATAATACCACTTATGATGAGTGGCATATTTGCAGCAGTATGGCCGGCTATTTTTCCGCAAAGGAGCGGGCCTATGATGCCACCGATACTTGAAAAAGCTAAAACTTTGCTAACTTCAAGCCCACGCCTGTTAGGATTTGAGTAGCGTTGTATTAGTGTAGCCTGTATTGGCACCCAAATGCCGCCTCCTATGAGATCGTGCATCATCCATATCGGCATACTTACCCAAAGGTTAGTGCTTATAGAGCCAAATATCAGAGATAACCCCTCAAAAATTATACCGCCGACAAACCACATTTTGAAATTTTTGTACGGCAAAAATATTGCGAATAAAAGTGGCAAGCCGATGGTTATGCGGTGTATTATCAGCCATGTTCCTATCTGTCCGGCTTCAAGACCAAAGTGGTCTCTGAAGAAGAACGGCAGATAAAAACCGTGTGAAAACATCACGCCACAGGTTATTATCATTGAGGCAACAGCTAAGAGTACTAAATTTCGGTGCATACCCTTAAAACTGAAAATTTCAACTAAAGATGGTTGCTCTTTTTTTTCTGCTTGCCTTAACTTTTGCTCTTTAAACAGGGTAGTCCAGAGCAATGAACCTATAAGAAGTAATGCTCCTGCGATGATAAGAGAGGTTTTAAATGCCTCCATGTTACTTGTATTGCCCGCGTTGGCAGAGTTGCCGATAACGAGCACCACTATCACAGTGCCGACCGCTTGCATAAGGAATTCATAGCCGCGCATCTTTCCTATGCGTCCTAAAAACCCTTCATCTGCCTCTTCATATAATATCACCGGGAAGAGGGTTTCACGGGTTAATGCGCCAAAGTCCCTAATGGTTTTTAAGACTGTTTGCGATATTATGCTAAAGAAAAAAGGTATGCCGATAGTTGATAAACTACAGATGACAAATGCGGCAGTATATAGCCCTTTTCTCCCCAGTCTGTCAGAAACATTGCCAATATATATTCTGGCTATGATGATAATAACGCCGGCAATTGCAAATATTTCACCTATACTTTTAAAAGATATCCCTATAGCATTTAAGTATAGTGGAACTACATATTCATAGATACCTGTGGATATGCCAAATATTAACGCTGTGATAAGGAGCAGCAGGAAATTTTTCTTCATTTGAGTGTGCTACTTTCTGACTGTTTATAAAAAATCATGATGTTTTGAGCTCTTTATCAACGTAAACAAGAAAGTCAAAGTTGGTGGTTGTCCTGTTAACGCCGGTCAATAACAGCTCGGCTGCCTTGTCTGTGTCAAGCGAGTTGAGCACTTTTCTAAGCTGCCAGATGGTCTTTAGCTCTTCTGTTGTGTAGAGTAAATCCTCACGGCGTGTGCCGGACTGTTTTACATTTATGGCAGGGAATATTCTTCTGTCAGCCAAGCTTCTGTCAAGCACCAGTTCCATATTGCCGGTTGCCTTAAATTCTTCGAAAATAGCGTCATCCATTCTGCTGCCGGTTTCAACCAAACAGGTAGCTATAATGGTAAGAGAACCGCCATCTTCTATATTTCTTGCAGCTCCAAAGAATCTTTTTGGTCTATAGAGTGCGCTCGGGTCAAGGCCTCCTGAGAGCGTTCTGCCACTCGGGGTGACGGTCAAGTTTGAGGCGCGCGCAAGACGAGTAAGGGAATCTAAAAGCACCACTACGTCTTTGCCGTTTTCAACCAATCTTTTAGCGCGTTTAAGCACCATTTCTTGCACTTTCATATGGTTTTCCGGCATCTCGTCAAATGTTGACGCGGCAACCGCACCCTTTACGCTGCGCCTGATGTCTGTAACCTCTTCCGGTCTCTCATCAACGAGTAAAACTATAAGCTCTACTTCGGGGTTATTGTCCGTAATGCTGTTCGCAATAGATTTCAAAAGCGTTGTCTTACCCGCTTTTGGTGGCGCAACTATAAGTCCTCGCTGACCTTTACCGATAGGGGATATAAGGTCAATAATTCTTCCCGAGATATTTTTCGGATAAGTTTCAAGTTTTAGCGGTTCATTCGGGAAAACCGGGGTTAAGCTATCAAAGTGTATGCGGCTTGAGGCGAGCACCGGGTCTTGGTCGTTTATGCTGTCAAGGCGGAGCAGGCTGTAATATCTTTCCATATCCTTTGGCGGACGCACTATTCCTATTATGCTGTCACCGGTACGCAAATTAAACCTCTTAATCTGCGACTGTGAGACATAAACATCGTACGGTGATGGGTGAAAGCCGTTTAAGCGTAAAAATCCGAATCCTTCGGGCAATATTTCCATAAGCCCTTCGCGTCTGTACTCATCTTCGTTTTCCGGAATTTCGTCTTTTTCGCGCGCAAATCTTGTAGGGGCATTACTGTTTTCAAAGCGTTTGTTTGGTTGGTTGCTGCTCTTTAATCTGCTGCCACCATTAGTGCGGATTTCTATGTTCTGCTTCTCTTCTGTCGGTGGTTTTGTGCCATCTCCGGCTTTAAAGATTTCTATTTCAAGCTTTGCCTCGTTTACACCGGCATCTTCCAGTATGTTATCAACGTTTCTTATGGGCTGATAGATTCTTGACTTTATCTTCTTTGAGCGTGGAAGATATGTGCTGACTGTTTCTGTTCCCTCTGACTCTACTTTTTCTTTACTGTCATCTTCATTCTCTTCGCTCTGCGGCTCTTCAAGTGTCAATTGGGTACCGTTCTCTTCCTGAGCTACTTCCACTTCAGCTTTAATTTTTTGCGGACGTCCACGCTTTTTCGGAGCAGGTTTTGGCTCTTCTGCAGTATTGCTTGATTCTCCTTGTAATGAGATGATAAACTCCACAAGCTCGCCCTTTTTCATGCTCGCCGCATCATCTTTACCGAGAGCTGTAGCCATGAGGCGTAGAGATGCTACGCTCTGCTTTTTGAGCTCTTCAAGAGAAAATCCTGCTTTTCCACTATTTGTCATTTCGTTGTTCATAATAAAAGATACCTTATTGTTAGGTTTTTAGTTTTGCTTAAATCAATGCGTTTGGCGGTGTGTCTGAACCGGCGTAAATTTCCGGTTTAAGTATGCCAATGCAGGGGAGGTTGCGGTAATTGCCCGCAAAGTCCAGCCCGTAGCCGACGACAAACTCGTCCGGCACTTCAAATCCAAGATAGTTGACCTTCACTTTTACTTTGTGCTGTCCGGGTTTTGAGAGCATTGCGGCTACTTTTACGCTTGCGGGATTTTTGTTGCTTAAGTATGTTGAAAGGTAGTTGAGCGTTAGACCTGTATCAACAATGTCCTCAACTATTAGTACATGTTTTGACTCAACGCTTTCGTCCAAATCTTTCAATATTCGCGCAACACCGCTTGTAGATGTGTATGACCCGTAGCTTGAAATAGCCACAAAATCTATAGTAACCGGCACTGTTATTTCGCGCATAAGGTCAGCTAAAAAGCTCACAGCGCCGTTTAGCACTCCGACTAATACGATGGATTTCCCTTCGTAATCTTTTGAGATTTGTTTTCCCAGCTCTTTAACTCTGGTTGAGATCTGCTCTTTGTCGTATAGAATCTCTGCCAAATCTTCTGTAAAAATGTCTGTCATCTTAATTTATCTCCGTGTTTGCCATATTTTGATGCGTATATGACAATTCCTTAATATTTTATGTATAAACGCCCACATAATTACCCGCTTATAACCCGAAATATGATGAATTATAAGTTATTCTTTATATAACTATTATGGGCGCTTTCCCTTAATTTTCTTTGTTTGCTACGACTGTTTTAAACACCAATGCCGCTAAGCACGCGCCGACTAATGGTGCGACAATAAACACCCAAACTTGACAAAGTGCCTCTCCGCCGACAAAAACAGCCGGAGCCAAGCTTCTCGCCGGATTTACCGATGTTCCGGTCAACGGAATACCTATAATATGCACAAATGTTAGGGTTAAGCCGATAACAATTCCTGCTACACTTGCGGTTTTTTCGCTTGATGTAACTCCTAAAATAGTCAAGACAAATACAAAGGTTAATATAACTTCAACGACTAATGCGCCGCCGAGTGATATTCCAAGCCCACTTAAAGCGTCAAATCCGTTTTGTCCGAGCCCACCATTTATCGACAAATATGTTGACGAAGAGATGATGAATTTCAGCAGTGCAGACCCTAAAAAAGCTCCGATTATTTGCGCTATTACATATCCGCAAAAGTCTTTGCCGCTAAGCTTTTTAGTTAGCAACATAGACAATGAAACCGCCGGATTAACGTGGCAACCGGATACTGAGCCGATGGCATAAGCTGACGCGACTATCGCCAGTCCAAAGGCGAGTGCTATAGCGACTACACCCAGATACCCGCCGCCCGTTCCGCCGGTAAATCCGCCGCAGACCACAGCCGTGCCACAGCCAAAAAACACTAAGGTAAAAGTACCTATAAGTTCCGCCAAATATTTCTTCATAATTCTAAAACTCCTTATTATTTGTTTCATATTCCAATGTGTTGCCATTGCTTAAATTGGTTGAAAACTTTATTATTTTAAGTTTTTCCAACGGGTTTCTCTAGCTATTGAATGACTCCGTTTATCAAATGCTTTTTCAATAGAGACGCTCGGATTATTCATAAAATCGTCCCATTTAACTAATATACAGTATCTATCTTCTTCATACCAACAGCACCCATAATCCTTGGGTATATAATAATTATATTCAAATTCTTTGACAACTGTATTGTTATTAATTGCTATACCATTATGACTGTTCTCGCAGATGTTACATTGGTATCTCCCTAAATAAATTTTATCATACATTTCTGGCAATACAATTCCCAGTATTCCGTTTCTTGTGTTATCTTTTCCATTGTATAAAGATGCTTGTAATTCTCGTTTGATATAATTTTTCTCATACTGAGGATTATTTTCAGCACTATGAGTTCCTATCAAATGGATTGTCACTGTAGAATCTGACAGATAGTCCTCCCTTATTTTTTGCATAATATAATTTTCATCATTTGAGTCGATAGGCACATTTAATGACTTGTCAATCATATCAATGCTACATCTTCTTTGTATTTCTTTTTTATAAATCTTATCTTCGTTTTTAAATGAGATAAAACATTTATGTGCCATCAATATTTCCTCCTCTAGTCGTCATTACGATATTAGATAATTCTTTTATTGTTTCCCTATATGTTTCTTTTTGCCATTCTTCCAAGCAAATGCTATAAAATAGACCCTCATATTTTTGCTGGTTTTCAATATCAGATAAGACGAAATAACATACTGCAAGAGTTGCGTACACCCAATAGTTATTTACTTCAATCTTGAGGCAATTAAAAGCAATATGAATTATTTCATTGTATGTTTTTTTGCTTTCATAAAACAAATAATTCAATGTATCAGCATCTAATCCTTCTTTTTTAGTATAAAGTAGCAAACAATTTGCATAGTTTTCACCATTATAATAGTCCTTCTTTATAATGTAACCTTTTTTATAATACTCAATAGCATCATTTAGATAATCAAAATTATTGTTAAGCCTAAATAACCTCTTATATATAGCTCCTGTAATTCCAATAGTTTCAAAATCTAGCGACATACTAGGATTAAGTTCTTTTATAATATCAAGTGCTCTTTCAAGCGCTTTAGTTTCATTCGGGATTTTAGACTTATATGTAGCTAGTGCCAACTGTTGTATAACATAATCATCGTTTGGGAGTAATTTTTTTAATTGTTCCCATATTTGAGTAGCTTTTTCAAAATTGCTACTAGCGATATAATCTGTGGCTTGTTTTAATAGACATGATACCGTATCTTTGTTATTCTCCATATTAGCTATTAGCTCTTCAATTGATTTATCATTTGCCCCAGGGGGAGTTATATGTGGCAAAAAAGTATATAGTGGACTATCTGTCGTTTTATTCTCACTTTTTAAAACAAATTCTTTCAATTTAGATTTTGTATGTTCAGTTTTTGTTTTATCCATCTGTTCATTAATATCATTATAAATTAAAAAATTTGAATGATTTAAGTCAAAAGGTAGCTTGCAACTTTCTTGCGCCATCATAATTGTAGAAAATGGTCTGACAGCATGACGTACTCCCAATTCATAGATTGCGTTTGGGTTTAATGTTGTTATGTCTGCAATAACTAAATCTGCGTTTAATAATAATTTATACATACCAACATCAATAACTGCTGAGCTTGCTATTTCATCAGCTCTTATTAGCTGATAATCTGTTAATTCTTTTTCAAATAAAGGCTTAATAATTTCTTTATATGTTATATCTAAATCAATTTCTTTTGAGTTCGGATAATCCATTTTTTTACCGAATCCCATAGCAACAAAACATATTTTTTTACTCATAATTATTTCTCATTCTATTCAATCATGATTAGTATTGAATAGAGCTTGTTACTTTACTTCTTACTCCCACTCAATGGTTCCGGGGGGTTTGCTCGTGACGTCGTAAACTAATCTGTTTACGCCGGATACTTCATTTATCAAACGGTTGCTTATCTTTTCCAAAACTTCATAAGGAAGTTTTGCCCAGTCGGCAGTCATTGCGTCTTCACTTGTTACTGCTCGCAAAACAATAGGGTAGGCGTATGTGCGCTGATCACCCATAACACCAACACTGCGAACCACCGGAAGCACGGCAAATGCCTGCCATAATGAACGGTAAAGACCGGCTTTTCGTATTTCGTCAACTATGACAAAATCAGCTTCGCGCAAAATCTCCAAACGCTCTTTGGTTATCTCACCGATAATACGAATCGCAAGACCCGGACCCGGGAACGGCATACGCCAAGTTATGGTGTCCGGCAATTCTAATTCTTCAGCCAAACGACGTACTTCGTCTTTGAAGAGATTGCGGAGCGGCTCTAACAATTTTAAATTCATATGTTCCGGCAAACCGCCGACATTGTGGTGAGATTTTATAACCGCAGTTTTTCCGCCGCTACTGTTAGTGCCGCTCTCTACTATATCGGGGTAAAGCGTACCCTGTGCCAAAAAGGTGACGTCACCAATTTTTTCCGCTTCGTCAGTAAAGACTTCCACGAACTCATTACCGATTATTTTGCGCTTTTCTTCTGGCTCGGTTATGCCCTTTAGTTTCTCTAAAAATCTCTCTTCTGCTTTAACATTTATGAGATTTGCTTTAAAATTATTTCTAAAAGTCTGCTCTACTTGCAGTCCCTCGTCTTTACGTAAAAAACCGTGATCAACGAAAATACAGGTCAGCTGGTCGCCGATAGCCAAATGAATGAGCGCACCAACAACAGAAGAGTCAATACCGCCCGAAAGACCGCAAATAACCTTTTGGTCGCCGACTTGCTCTCTGATATCAGCTATTGCCTGTTTGACAAAGTTTGCCATGGTCCATTTGCCTTCACACTCGCAATAGTTGTAAAGGAAATTTCTAAGTAAATCAATTCCCCACGGCGTATGTACCACTTCCGGATGGAATTGCACGCCGAAAAAGCCCCGTTTGTAGTCGCTCATAGCAGCGATGGGGGTGTTTTCGGTACAGGCCGTAACAGAAAATCCCTTTGGCGCGGTTTCAACAAGGTCACAGTGACTCATCCATGAGATGAGCTGCTTATTAAGACCCTCAAATATGCCGTCTGTGTCGCTCACGTGAAGCTCTGTTCTTCCAAATTCTCGCTTTTCGGTGTGTACCACCTTACCGCCCAAAACGTGCGCCATCTGCTGCATACCATAGCAGATACCGAGCACCGGAATGCCGAGCTTGAAGATTTCCGGATCACACGCCGGAGCTTCATCCTCATAAACGCTATCCGGTCCACCACTCAATATAATGCCTTTAGGGTTCATGGCAGTTATCTTTTCAGCAGTGATATCGTGCGGCAGAAGTTCACAATACACCTTGCATTCACGCACGCGGCGAGCTATCAATTGGCTGTATTGAGCGCCAAAGTCAAGTATGACTATAAGTTCATCAGATCTTGTTGCTTTTGGGGTTTTGGAATCCATATTTTGCTTTGCCCTACTATTAAATTTTGTGTGTTTAAACATCTTTTAAGTGATATAATGAGTCTATGGGCACCTCTAAAACTTGCGTTCCCTTGTTTTTGTGGCCACTTTCCCGTGATACATTTCCAATATATTATTACATAACTTCTAGTATGCGTTTAATATATTGTCCGCGTCTCACGAGAAACTATCTCACAAACCCAAGCAAAGCAAGTGTTTAGAGACGCCCTAAGGTTAATAACGTAAAATGGGCTGACCTTATAAAACGAGTGGTAATTATATCATTTTCAGATATTTGAATCAAAATCCGTACAAACGATAAAATCAAGATAACAGATTAAGTCATATTTATTATACCCATTTTTTTTTTCTTTGTCAAGGATTTTTGTGTAATTTTTTGAATTTCTTTAATTTTTTTGTGAAAAAAATAGCAAAACACTTCTTTTTTTCGATAAAATATGAATATTTTTTAATGAAAAATTGTCTAATATAGATATGAGTATTTTTAGAAGGTTTACATATATTATTGTTTTGTTGCTTTTATCTTTTGTGAGCGTATTTGGCGTTACAAGCGGTAACTGGGAATATAAGATAAATAATGGCTTTACTATCACTATAACTAAGTATTTAGGCGAAGAGCAGAAAGTAGAGATTCCGGAAATTTTGGATGATGCGACTGTCACTGAGATTGCGGCAAACGCGTTTTATAACAATAGGTATGTAAAAGATATTGTTATGCATGACAATATCACAAGTATTGGGGACAGCATCTTTTCCGGTTGCACTAATTTGGAGAGTATAGTTCTCTCTAAGAACTTACCGGCTATAGGCAGCAGCGCGTTTTATCATTGCGTGAACCTAAAAGAGATTGATATCCCTGCCTCAGTCACGCATATCGGCGCTTATGCATTTAATAACTGTAAAGAGCTTAGGGAAATAGTATTATCTGAAAATATAAAAACCATGAGTCACTCTGTGTTTATGGGGTGTGAAAACCTTGAAAGAGTAGAGTTTTTAGCTCAAGTTAATAATATTGGCGATTACACTTTCCAAGGGTGCATGAAACTGGAAAAAATTGAGATACCAAAAACCGTGACCTTTATCGGTAATTACGCATTTAGCAGATGCAGCGCGTTAAAGCAAGTGGAAATCCCCTTTGGCGTTACATTTATAGGGAGCAGCGCTTTTCACGCTTGTACTGCATTAGAGTCGGTTGTAATCCCTTCATCGGTTACTAATTTGGGAAAAAGTATATTTGACTCTGCGAGCGCGCTTAAGTCATTAAAAGATGAACAAGGGAGAGCGTGGGGCGATGACAACTTTTTGACAATTAAAAATGTGGTTTTAAAGTATATCGGCACATCAAAGGATGTTGTAATTCCAAAAGAGGTGAACGGCTATGAGATTACTGAGCTTAGCGCAGACTCATTTTTCGGAAATATGGTGGTAGAGTCGGTTCGTATTGGCGGACATATTACAGCTATTGAAAGTAATGCCTTTTGGGCGTGTAAAAACCTTAAACAGTTGACTATAGAAGAAGGGGTGAAGACAATAAATCATAGCGCGTTTTTATGGTGCGAGGGGTTAAAGAGTGTCGTTATCCCGGGGAGTGTTTCTGTTATCTCGGCAAATCTGTTTAAGGATTGTGTAAATTTAACAGAAGTTACGCTTTCAGAAGGTGTGCAGACGATAAGCGGTTGGGCGTTCGCCTCATGTTCTAATCTTAAAGAGATTAAAATACCGAATTCCGTAACAAGCATCGGAAGAGAAGCATTTTTTGGTTGCAGATCTCTAGAGAGTTTGACCCTTTCAGGGAGCGCTATAGCTATGGATAGTAACGCATTTTTGGGTGTTGATACCATTAAAAGCGTTACTTTGACCGGTTCGGTGACTGCTGAAGGAATAAAACCATTTAAAACACTTAAAAGCTTAAATAAAGTTATTATAGCCGGAGATGTTGACGCTATTTTGCCCAAAGCGTTCTTAGATTTTAAAAATATCAAGGAAATAGTCATATCTGAGGGTGTTAGATATATAGGGGCGAGTGCTTTTGAAAATTGCACCGGGTTAAAAGAGGTTACGTTGCCCGGCAGTTTGCGCTTTTTTGGTGCTTATGCGTTTTGGGATTGCGCAAACTTAGAGAATGTCACTATTCCATATGATATTGAGTTTATGGGCGATTATATCTTTACTAATGCCGAAAAGGTAACGATTACGACACATAAAAACAGTAAAGCTGATTTTTATGCGAAAGAATATAATATAAAGGTCAAATATTTGCCTTAAAAAGGGGTGTTAAATATAATTATGAAGAAGGTTTTAGTACTGTTATCTTTTTTTATTATCTCTTTGTCGCTTTTTGCAGATGAAGCGGGAGATTTTGAATACCGTCCAAACCCTGACAAGGTGACGGCAGTTATTACGAAATATAAAGGAACTGATGCAAAGGTCATAATCCCGGGTTCTTTTTTCGGGCTTAACGTTATAAGTATAGAGCAAGGTGCGTTTCAAAATAATCAGCAGATTACTGAGCTCGTAATTCCTGACACTGTTACCATTATAGGAAACTGGGCATTTTCAGGATGCGCCAATTTAAAGAGTGTCGTGTTTTCAAATAAATTGACGCATATAGGTAACGGCGCGTTCGGTCAATGTAAAAGTTTGGAGAAAATAGCATTGCCGGATACTGTAACTTTTATATCAAACTCCGCGTTTTCAGGTTGTGAAGGGCTTGTAGAGGCGAATATTCCTCCGAACATGACAGCGATATTTGATAGTGTTTTTAATGGATGCCTCAGCTTAAAGGAGATTATCATACCGGAAAATGTCACCATGATCGGGCGTTGGGCTTTTGCTGATTGTAAGAGTTTGACCAAACTGACCCTTCCGGCAGCCGTGACCGATATAAGGGAAGGGGCGTTTTTAAGATGCGAGAATTTGGCGGAGATAAATTTACCAAACATCACAGTATTGCCGCAAAACATTTTCAATGGCTGTTATCTTCTTGAGAAAATAGAGATTCCCGACTCTGTCACAAATATCGGGAGAAATGCTTTTACAAACTGTAGAAAGCTCCAAGAAGTGGTAATCCCCGATGAAGTAATTATTATTGACCAGTGGGCTTTTTCCGGCTGTGAGAGTCTAAGAGATGTAGTATTTCCGAAAAAACTCACCAATATAAATGATAGTGCTTTTCGTGGTGATATAGCTTTGACCGAGATTTCCTTACCGGTCGGCGTAAAATATTTGGGCAGCGATGTCTTTAGAGGATGCAGAAATCTTGAGACTATTATTATACCGTCGAGCGTAAATAATATTGGCGGAAACCTCTTGACTGACACCCCTGCGCTTAAAAATATCGTAGATGAAAATGGTGAGAGCTGGCAGGCGGGCGACTATCTGATAATAAATAGTACACTTATAGCTTACAGAGGAGACTCTGAGGAGTTGAAAGTTCCCGGTAGCGCGCGTGGGGGAAATATTACCACCATAAGTTCACAAGCTTTTATGAATAACACAAAATTAAAGAGTATTGAAATTCCGCAAGGAGTGGAGAGTATTGGCAGTGAGGCCTTTGCCGGATGCTCTAATTTAGCTTCAGTAAAGCTTCCCGAGGGGCTTAAAGATATTGGCAATAATGCTTTTCAACGGTGTGTAAAATTGGAGGAGATAAATATTCCAACGAGCGTAACTGTACTAAGAGATGCGATATTCTCCGGGTGTGAAACACTGAAGATAAACACTGTCGGTAAGCAAATAGTGTCAATAGGCAATAATACCTTTGGCGGATGTAAAGCGATTACCGAGTTTACAATTCCAAATAATGTGCAAACAGTACACGTAAATGCCTTTAATAATTGTACGAATTTAGCAGTAGTTACAGTATCAACGAGTAGTTTTGGAACGAACCTTAACTCTTTGAAAAACCTTCAAGCGCTAAAGAAAATTATCGTGAATGAAGACACTAAGGTTGTGCCTTCGCTTACATTTTTAGGATTTGCCCAAGTTACAGAAATAGTTTTGTCGCAAGGTTCGCGGTATGTTGGCGCGAGCTCGTTTGAGAACTGCAAAAATATCACTGATTTCGTTCTTCCGGAGGGCATAGAGTTTGTCGGTGCATACGCTTTTTATGACTGTGATAAGTTGAAAAACGTAAAATTCCCTAAAACAGTTACCTATATGGGTGATTATATATTTTCCGGTAATAGTGAAGATTTGGTTTTAAGAGTTTACCGTGACTCTTTACCTGAAAAATATGCAAAAGAATATGGGCTGTCGTATATATATATTGAATAGTGATTTTCTTATTTGTTTTGAAAAGCTTAAAGGCAACATTTCGAATGAACGTTGCCTTTAAGCTTTTTTTAGGTTTGACTAACAGTCAATCTATTTTTCCCAACCACCGATTTTGATGTTGGTAATAGTGTATGACTGTTGGCTGATAACTGCTATAGCAGGATATAGGGTGCCGGTTGATTTTGCCGGAAAATCAAAAATATGCTTGCCGTCCATATATGCTGATACAGTGTTGCCCATACGCTCTATACGGTAAACAGAGCCAGATGGGTTGACATTGTCTTTAGCGTTTCCGCCGGACTGATATAAGTCTATGCGGTTGTTGCGTAAATATATAGCGTAGTTTAGCTGTGCATAAGTAGCACTGCCGGCTCCGGTTTTATTGTTTATGAAACCAACCATAAAGCTGTCGGTTGAAACGCTTGCCTTGAATTCAATATAGCAGTTACTCTTGAGTTCGTAACCGGCAATATACATACCGTCCCAAGAAAGTCCTCCGGTGAGATCACCCTTGTCGTATTTGATGACGCCGGGAGTATCTGTGATAAAGTCAGCAGTTCCCCCTCTTATTTCAGTAGGAGCTGCATTGTCTGCTGAGTCAAAGTCCGGAACTATTTCTGAAAGTGGAGCATATTTAATAGTTGTTACGTGACCGTCAACAAAGCTCGCGATACCGTATTTGCCGTGCCGTGTTACATTGTAGTCTGCTTGTTTATAAGCCACATTATCCAAAGTTACTTCCGGTGTGGTTGTAGCTTTATGTTCGCCGTCGGCAGTCAACACCTTTTCGGTCGGATCTTCAATCTTACCAAGACCAAGACCTGCAATATAGGAATTGAATACGTAAGCGTTGGCCAATTTTTTGCCTGCTGTTGGGCATTGCAAAACTTTTCCTTTTACGTCAATGACGCTCCAGAAATCGGTTTCAGGTAATGTTTCTTCATTTTCCTGAACATACATCATGGTTGCTGTAGCAATCTGTTTTTGGTTAGAAGTACAGTTTGTTTGGCGAGCTTTTTCACGCGCTTTTGAGAATACCGGGAACAAAATGGCAGCTAAGATAGCGATAATCGCAATAACCACCAAAAGCTCAATAAGCGTAAAGCCCTTAGTCATTTTTTTCATAGTGTTTCTCCTACACATTATTTTAGCTGGCATACCTTATGTTTGAACATAAAGTATTGAAGCTTATGGATAATATTATACCCCATTAAAATTGTAAAGTCAATGTTTTAAAGGGGTATATTATAAAAAAACTGATGTTTTAGTGAAAAAATTAATAGAATTTGTTAATTTCTTCGTATGCTATCTCGGTTGCTCGTTTTGCTTTGCCAAGGTTTCCGTGCATTGAGTAAACATCACGCACCACAAACTCAAGTTGAACTTGGTTATTGTTTGTAGCTTCAAGCGTACTTCTTATATTTCCGCGCCATTCATCTTCGTCAAGCATAGGGTTGACACCTAAGATAGTTGGGTCCGGCTTCCTTGAGTAAACAATTTCCGTATTGCTTAAATATTCCGACATCTTGTTCTCGTCAGCCCATTTTGAAATGGAAACAGCGCGCAAGTTAGGCAACTTTGAAAGGGACATCTCCCAAATAGGGTCAGCCGGCTCACAGCACCCCCAGTAAATATAACCGGCAGTAGCAGCGATATCTCTGTAGTACGGGAAGCAGAACTCATGGAAGAGCTCAGCTGAAACGCCAACGGTTTCTTGACTGTCAAGTGGCTTCCAAAGGTCGCTCAAGAGGACTTTGTCCCCCTCTTTTATCTCTCTGCGTGGTAGGTTGGTTGTAAAGTTTAGACAAGTGCCGCAAGTACACTCCTGTTCATTGTTTAAGGTTAACATCCCCTCATCTTCCGCCCATTTATCAAGACGCATACAGTTATCCCTTAAAAGCGCCATAATGCCGTGCAGGTTTTCCGGGCTGTCATACATCCCCATAAAAAAAGTTTCCATACTCAAAAGGCGCATGAGACGTTGAGTTAAGTGTCCAAGCCCGGGACTGCCATATCTTAAGCGCACCGGAATGATGTCAGCGAAGAGGTCGGTTAAAAAGTCGCGATATTCATATGTCTTACTGCGGTCTATAGAAAATGTTGAGGGCTTTATCATATCAAACCCTTCGGAGAGATCGGTTATGGGGCAATGGAAGTGATATCCAAGTTCTTTTCCTTCACTATCTTTGACATAGTCGGTCTCTATCTGTATGCCGTACTCGTCAAATTCTATCATCCAACCGTATGGAAGGTAATCCGGTAAAACCCAGTCATCATTTATTATCTCATGATGCCTGATATTTGACAGGAAATGGTATTCTAATCCCCTTGCAGTCTCTCCTTCGCACTCCAAAATACCGTCCGGCATAAAATCCCTGTTAAATGTGCCGGTCTCTATAGCAAATGGCGGACGATTTTTTATACCGTCATTCACATCATACCACAGCTTCTGTTTATTTTTCATCTCGTCTGAGGTGGCGATTTCCATCTGTCTGGCAGCGAGCATTCTCAAGCGATTTTTATCATTATTTGATATACTATATTTACTCATGTTGCTATTGTATAACAAATCATAAAATATGTCAATGAGATTATATGCAAAAAATGAAATTTTATCTAAAATATTTGCATAAATTTTATGGTGCTAAAGAGGATTTTAAATAAATATATGGAATAATAATATATCTGACGTGTAGTTTAACGCGATTGACAGCAGATGCCACATAATGGTACAATATTAATAGTATTTAGACGATTTGAAGGAGATATAATGGAATCTTTGCGGATTTTGACCGGTACGGCAAACCCTGAATTGGCGAAAAAAATCGCTGCAAATGTAGGGCTTGAGATTACAAAAACTACTGTTTCCCGCTTTTCAGATGGCGAAATCAGGGTACAGGTGAATGAAACTGTTCGCGGTATGGACGTATTTCTGGTTCAACCCACTTGCCCTCCGACGAGTGAGAATATTTTGGAACTCCTCGTTATTTTAGATGCTTTAAAGCGCGCTTCACCGAGAAGAATTACCGCTGTTATTCCTTACTACGGATACGCTCGTCAAGAAAAGAAGGTGAAGCCACGTGAGCCGATAGCAGCTCGTCTTATGGCTGACCTCATAACAGCAGCCGGCGCAAATCGCGTATTTTGCATTGACCTTCATACACAAACCATTCAAGGTTTTTTCAATCTCCCTGTTGATCACCTTCCGGCAGCTCCGCTCTTTGCAGAATATTTCCACAATTTAGGTTGGAGCGGGGAAGATACCATTATCGTCAGCCCGGACGTTGGCGGCGTAAGCCGCGCTACCGAATTTGGTGACAGATTAGGGTGTGATCTCGCTATTATTGCAAAGAGACGTCCTGCGCCAAACCAAAGCCAGGTTATTGATGTTATCGGTAATGTAGAGGGTAAACGAGTTATCTTGATTGATGATGTTGTTGATACTGCAGGGTCACTAACCAACGGTGCTAAAGCATTGCTTGACCGTGGAGCTACAGAGATTTATGCTTGTGCGAGCCACGGCGTTTTATCGGGTCCTGCCATTGAGCGACTTGAGGCATCTCCAATTAAGAAACTTGTTATAACAGATACCATACCTTTGACTGATGAGAGGAAATCTGACAAAATAGAGGTGCTCTCAGTAGCTCCGATGATTGCAGACGGAATTATGCGCATACATAATGACAATTCCCTCTCAACCATATTTAATGAGCTTTGGAATGAAAAAAATAAAAATGGCAAGTAATCTTAAGTGATGGTTAAAAATATGAGAGGAATATACATGAGGACAATACTTTTTGTTATGCTTTTGGTTACGTTTTCCACATTAGCTGTGGCAACACCGACACTTTATGGGCCAAACGGAATAGTTACTTACCCTACAGCAGGATCAGATGAGTCGGTTATAAGTGTGACTCCGTATGTGATGACTTACGGTGGCGATGAGTGGATAGGTATGGTTACTGCCAATGTTGATTTAAAGTTTATTGAAGCATATGGGTCAGTATCTGTTTACAACGGCAAAGACTTTTCTGTGAACGACTTTAGTACATATGGCGCAAAAGTGAAGGTAAAAGCGGGCGAAAAGTTTAAAGTTGCGGCAGGAGCTACTATGTTTACCGGTGACAGAGTTGACATCTATACTGCTGTTACAACTGATGTACTTGACCTTAAATTGACTGATTTTGACTTAACCGGCGGTATAAATTATCAGACTACTACAGATGAGTTCGCAAAGGGCGATACCAGAATTTTTGTTGGTGCAACAACAAGAGTAAGCAATATAGTTAAAATTGGCGCAGAAGCGTCAGTGCCCTTAAATGGTCCAAACGGTGTGATATACTCGCTCGGCGCAAGTGCTGATGTGATGCTTTTTAATGTTACTGCCGGTTTGACAAATAATATGTACGGCTATAAAAGCGATGATATGGGATATTTTATAAATATGGGATACTCATTTAATCTGCTTTAAAATATATGGAAGGTAAAAATAATGCATAATAAAATAATATTTTCTGTTATCCTTTTATTAAGTTTTCTCTGCTTAGCATTTGCTCAAGGAAATGCCACGACAAACAGCGAAAATGCGACCACTACTCCTGAAGAGAAAAATTTCTTGAATGCTGTTGAGGCGCATAGAGGAAGGATGCTCTTTACTATGGACGATATCGTTCGTTATGACTGGAACAGGCAGATATTAGAGCTTACGCCGAGTGCATCAGCGATATTTTCAACAATTGCAACAGAAGACATAACTCACTATGCATTTAAAGATAAAGATGGCATTATTTACCGCGGTCGTATAAAATATGCTCCACCTGCTGAAGGTGAGGTGTATGACGGCGCAGTTATGATAAATGACAAAACCGGCAACGGAAAATATCCTGCTTTGCCATATTTAGCAATTATCGGTGGCTATGGCGTAGACCCTGCCGTAGCTGAGAAAGCTGATCACCACTTAAATCTGCGCACAAAAGCGCTTTTGGAAGAGAATGGTCTTCTTGATGAGATATTGGACGAGGAGTTGCCATTGGAAGCTGTATATAGCGAATGGACGCCGATTGATTTTCGCGAATCTGAGATGGTTCGTTTTGCGCTGTACCCAAACAGTTACCGTGCGGGAAGCATAGGATACGTTGGTTTTGAGACCAATAGCGTTACTCCAAAAGAGCTTGCTGATAGCGAGTTAGAGAACGGATACACTTACGATAGGTTGAAATTGTATCTTAAACTTAAAGGTGAAGAGTACACATCATATACTATTCCTCTTGCAGTAATAAGTGGTCAATTTATTCCCGATGTTAATTACGTTTGCGAATTTGAAATAAAACGTGGTGGCATACTTACATACTCTAATGAACATGCTTTTGCGCACTTGCAGAAATTTAACCGCCCGGCATATCCGAAGGATGCATTGAATGAAAATAGGGGTGGCGTTATAACTGCAAACGTTAATATCGGACTTGATGGTTTGGTGAAAAAGTATGAGATTATAGAAAATACCACTGATTACGACGACCTTACAAAAGCTGCTGAGCGTGCATTTTTACGTCTTGAGTTTGCTCCTCCGACACAAGAAGAGATGGCCACTGTTGCCATAACATTCTTAGATGGCGAGGTGACACATGATCTCATTTTAAATAGCGTTCGTCCGCGTGACTTAGAGCTTACAAGCGGTACATATGATGCAGAACTTATTATACAGATAACAAAGGGTGACGGCGCAAATGCTAAAGAGGTTAAGCGCATTAATCTTAAACCGATAGCCATTGATGTACCATAACTTCGGAAAAGTTGGAGAGAAAATTGCCGCTTGCAAAGATTGACAATACGGTAAAAGATATATATACCCTGGTAGCAGCCGAGCTTGGCGCGTCAACAACATTAAAGCTGCTTAAAAATTATGAGTGGGACATCCCTGCCATAATTAAAGATATAATGTCTGCTGACGAGAAGTATAAGTCCAAAATAAAACTGACTGATGAAGCTGTTGGGCGATTAAAGGGTGTTATATTGTCTGATGTTGAAGAGGAAATTGTAAAATTTACCGAATCAGGCGTCCGGATGATAACACTTCAAGACAAAGAGTACCCTAAGAATCTTCGTAAAATATCCGATCCTCCTTTTGCGCTCTTTGTTAAGGGTGCTTTACCTGAAAATCTGGATTCTGCTATAGCCATTGTCGGTTCAAGGAAGGTGAGCGATGAGGGGCAAATTTCTTCATTTGAACTTGGCGCATCATTTGCTGAAAAGGAAATAGTGGTGGTTAGCGGTCTTGCGCTCGGCGTTGATGGTGCTGCGCAAAATGGTGTTATCTCTAAAAATGGCAAGACAGTTGCGGTTTTAGGGTCCGGCACAAATTACATCTATCCGGCTCGCCATACTGATCTCTATTATCGTATTTTGGAAACCGGCGGTGCAATAATAAGTGAGCTTACGCCGTATAAATCTCCGACTATGCGTAGTTTTCCCATACGAAATCGCATTATCAGCGGCATTAGTCGTGGCGTAATTGTGGTTGAGCCAAAGACGAAGAGCGGAGCATTGATTACATTGGATTATGCGGTAAAGCATGGTAAAATTATTTACGTTATGCCGTCAGCAAAGGCAAAGCTTTCAAAAGAGGAAGAAGCGTACTATTATGATAGAAGCATAATGGTTGTGCCTGATGCTAAATCTATAGTTGACAGCTATGCCTTAAATCATGAACTTCTTATTTCAATGCCGCAAATAGAGCAACACATATTGCGTGATAAGCAATTAGCATTAAAGGATATTGATAAAGAAAAAGCTCAAAAGAAGCAACCGACAAATATTCAGAGAAAGATTAAGGAAGAAAAGCCAAAAGTAGCTACAGTTAAGACAAAACCTGCTAAGAGTGTTATCCTAGAGAAAGATGATACTCTTACAAGAGAGAAAATTGTCCAAGAAGAGAAGAGTACTGAATCTTCTGCAATAATCGAGGGAACACATAAGTATAACGGCAAGAGTTATAAGGAAAAGGGTGGTAAGATAGCAGACGGATTGGACGAACAAACCAGTATGCTTTTAGCTGCCTTGCACTACGATTCCCCGACAAGTATTGACGAAATACTGCACGAGACCGGTCTTTCAATTTCTGAAGTTATGAGTATGCTTTTAATTATGGAAATCAATGGTCAGGTTTTGGAAGTTGCGCCCAATCAGTTTATTCTAAAAAAGGGATGAGAGAAAATCGTTAGCTATTGAAAAACTCGCTTTTGCGCTGTTTTTTTTGCTTTCAAATTTAGCCATACTTTCTGTTGTTACTTCAGCTAAAGCGTTTTCCCCATTTTGTGAGAATATCAGTGCTGTTGCACCTTCCAAAATATCTTCGTGTAAGTTGTAGTTTTTGGGGATAACATCGTAACAGACTACTAAAATATCCTTCGCTCTATCCATTATTATCCCGTCGTACGCGCTCAAAACAGCGGTAATCGCGGCGTTTTTGCCGCCAAAGCAGAGATGATGCCCACCGAGGTGAAAATCTATCGCCAAAATGCTTACCGGACTGTTCATATATAGGTGTGTAAAGAGAATACTGTTTGCTCCCCTCGCGCCTTTTGTGTTGACCGCTTTTGTGTAGCGCTCAAGAGTTTGGGTTGAGCCGTAAACAGAGCCGGTAATAACGCCAAAGTCCCAATTGACCTCATCTGTTGGCTGATATTTTGCCATATTTAGTGCGAGTTGTGCAGCTGCCAGTGTAAGCTCACCACTGCGGTCAAGATAACTTTTTTGGCTGCTGATAAAGTCCTCAAGCTTAAATTCGGAAATCTCGCCTAAAATGTCGGGGTTGTTCTTCACGCTTTCAAGCGTATTTCCGCTTTTGTTTATAATCCCGTATCCGCTCAAAAATACTCTGTTTTCCATGGTTTAACGTTCCCCCTCATTTGTGGCACCAATAACGACAGCGCTGTTATTTCCGCCGATGCCTGACGATATGGAAATCGCTAAGCTCGCATGTTCAATTTTTATCGCGCCATCGGTTATATAATCGAGGTCGCATTCAGGATCAGGTGTTGTATGGTTTAGGGTAGGGGGTAGTGTCTTTTCACTAAGCGCCATAACGGTTGCTATTGCCTCTATGGCGCCTGCCGCTCCCATGGTGTGCCCGGTTGCGGCCTTTATGCTGCTGACAGGTATTTTGTCGCCGACAACGCTCTTTATCGCTTTTGTCTCGGTCACGTCAAAGTAAGCGGTAGCTGTGCCGTGCGCGTTGATATAGCAGATGTCGCTCTTATCCGCTTTGGCATCCTTAAGCGCGCGCTCAAGCAATATAACCAGCCCGAGGCCCTTTTCGTCCGGCGCAGTAAGGTGGTAGGCGTTATTATTTACACTGTACCCTAAAACTTCGCCGTAAATCTTTGCTCCGCGAGAAATAGCTGTATCAAAATTCTCAATAATGAGCGCTCCCGCTCCCTCTCCAAAGATAGTTCCGCTGCGGCTTACATCAAAGGGGCGGATATTGTCATTTGAGATTGTGCGCAAAATAGAAAGCCCTGATTGTCCGAGCATATTTAATGAATCATAGCCGACAACGAGCGCTGTGTCAGATTTGCCGCTTCGTATAAGGTCAAGCCCCATGCCGAGAGCCGCAGTGCCGGAAGAGCAGGAGAGGGAAAGGGTAATATCCTCTGCCTCTGATGTTAGGTTTAAATGCTCGCGCAAATACTCATTTGTGTCGCTATAGCAGGACATCTCAAGGTATTCGGTCATCTCGGGGTCAATATTACCATTGTCGTCCTCAGCCGCGATAAACTCTTCAAAACATTCTGCAGAGCCAAAGTTAGTGGCAGTGATAATGCTTATCGGGGTGTCATTTGTAAGTTTTGCGTTCTGAAAAGCTTCTTTAGCTGCTGTGAGCGCAAAATCCCTTGCCGGTGCTATCTCGTCGACGTCAACGCCCATAACCTCGCCCATAAGCTCATTTCTAAGCCCGCTGACGTCAAAACGACTGAATGGTTTTATCCCACTTTTGCCGGTAATGAGATTTTTCCAAAAGTCGGGCAAATTATTTCCGATAGCGGAAACCACGCCCATACCGGTTATAGCAACTCTTCTGTATTTCATACTTATATTTAGACAGTTTTTTCCTATAAAAGTTGTGCATGTTGCGCAAACCTTGTTTACTTTTATACCTTTTTATGTTAAAACCCGAGTTTGCCACTTGCATTGATTAAAAGAGCCCCTTAATGCCCTTTTTTACGCTTAATCTAGCGTATTTAAGTTCATATTTGAGTTTGATAAAATGTGCCT
>JGI994J12354_10000273_pt1 | contig 50831 bp, 39 predicted proteins | sample IntmicLarv3ML3BL_FD_12354 | JGI IMG/M metagenome (IMG submission 12354) | reverse complement strand
CGGGCAGGAGATAATGCCAAAGCTGAATGGCGGGTGTCACGACGCGGATGGCGGAAATCGCCACAGCCACGCCTACACCGATGGAAAGAGTCGGCACGAGAATTTTCTTCTTGATTGAGCCGCTGGTTTCTTCCTCCACTTGCCGTGTCAATACATAGACGGAGGGTTCCGCCAGAATGGATACAAAGCCCAAGGCAAACCCGACCGCGATGAGGAAAAACTTGCTGTCATATTTAGCCAGCGCCTCTCCCACGCGGCTGCCGATTTCCATAAAGCCCGCGTTCACCCCGGCAAGGAACATCACCAGCCCCACGAAGGTGTAAATGAGGCCCTTGACAATCCGCATGAAAGGCCTGTGGGATAACTTGAAGGATACCTTTTGAAAAATGAGAAACATGACAATAATCGGTGCCAGCGAAAGCAGCACTTCCTCTGCTGAGGAACCCACATATTCAAAGAATACGCTCATGGCGCTTCTGCCTATTGTGCTCGTCAGGTGCAGTTCCCCTGTAATTTCGCCGGCGTTGGATACGACGCACATGATCATCACCGCGAGAATTACCCCTGAGGATGCTACGCCCACGAGCCCGAAGCTATCGGATTCATGCTTATCGGCGCTCTTTTTCATGTGGGAGACACCGGCTGCCAATGCCAGCATAAAGGGCACCGCCATGGCTCCCGTTGTCGCGCCCGAGGAATCGAAGGCGATTGCCAAGAATTCAGGCGTGACGAAAAGTGCCATAATGCAGATGACACCGTACATCGCCGCCAGCATCTTCTTTAACGAAAGATTCGTAACAATACGGTAAAGGCCGACAGCTATCATGATGCCAAGGCCAATGGAGACCACCACAAGAATGCTCATGCGGCTGATAACGCCTGAGGACACATCGGAAACCTGGTTTGCCAGAATCATGAGCGCGGGTTCTGCAATGGAGATGAAGAAGCCCAGCAAAAAGCCGCCGATCAGCAATACAATGGCCTTGTTGGATTTCGCCAGCGCAGCGCTCATGAGGCTGCCGAGCCTTGAGATACTGATATCAATCCCCAATAGGAAGATGGATAATCCCAAAATGATGGAAGTGACGCTGACTAAAAAGCGCACCACCAGCGCGGATTCCAGGTGCAGCACCGTATAATTCAAGATGAGCACGATGCCCGCAATGGGGAGAATGGACAGGAAGGAGTCTTTCAGTTTTTCCAGAAATGGATTCAAATGGCAATCACGGCCTTTCCTATTCATTTTTCGGCCGAAAAGATTCAGCGCATAAATCTATTGTACAGGGCGTTTGTGAAATGAGCAAGTCTTTTTACGCAATTTACGCGTTAACATGCCAAATATCCCGCGCGTATTCGGCGATTGAACGATCGGAAGAGAATTTACCCGCCGCCGCGATGTTCTTCAGCGCCATCTGCGCGAAGGCATCGCGGTGTTTATAGGCTTCATTCAAGCGCAGTTTCGCTTCCACATAGGGCATTAAATCCAGCAGCACATAATAGTGATCGGGCTTGTGCCAACTGGCGCCCTTTAAAATGGCATCGTACAATTCTTTGAACATGCCTGTTCCCCCATCTGAGAAGGTGCCGTCCACCAGGGTATCCAACGCCTTTTTGATGCGCGGATCGGCGTTGTAAAGCGCCGCGGGATCGTAGGTGCCGGCGATGGCGCGGAGATCAGCCACCTTCGCGCCGAAAACGAAATTGTTTTCGATGCCCGCTTCCTCAAAAATCTCGATGTTGGCGCCATCGTAGGTGCCGAGCGTTACCGCGCCGTTCAGCATAAGCTTCATATTGCCCGTGCCCGAGGCTTCTGTGCCGGCTGTTGAAATCTGCTCGGAGAGATCGGCGGCGGGGATAATCTTTTCCGCGTAGGACACATTGTAGTTTTGCACAAACACGACGGAGAGAATCTCGTTCACATCCGCATCGCCATTTACAAGCTTCGCGATTTCGTTGATAAATTTGATGATGCCCTTGGCGCGGAAATAGCCGGGCGCGGATTTCGCACCGAAGATGAACGCCATGGGCGCAAGGTTTTTGATGCTGCCATCCTTTATGCCGTTATACATCACCATGATGGAGAGGGCTTGCATAAACTGGCGCTTGTATTCATGCAGGCGCTTTACCTGCACATCGAAAATGGCGTTTGGGTTCAATTTGACGTTTTCCCTATCCAGAACAATCTCCGCCAGCTGCTTTTTCTTTTCCAGCTTGATGGCGTTGAACTTTTCTTGAACCGCCTTTTCCTCCGCCAAGGGGGAAAGCGCTTTTAGGGCGGGCAAATCCTTCAGGAAGGCATCGGAACCAAGCAATTCTTTCAAATAAGCTGTCAATTCAGGGTTGCAAAGCCCGAGCCAGCGGCGCTGGGTGATGCCGTTCGTCTTGTTTTGGAAACGCTTGGGGTATAGCGCGTACCATTGCTTTAGAACATCCTCCTTCAAGAGCTCCGTATGCAATTGCGCCACGCCGTTGATATGCGCGCTGGCGAAGCAGGCGAGGTTCGCCATATTGACGGTGTTTTTATCGATAATCGTATAGGCATCCCGAAGGGGCTTTTTTACTTTGGCGGCGATAAGCGCGGCATTCAGCTTCTTTTGAATCCGTACTACAATGGCGTAGATATCCGGCAGCACTTTTTTAAATAAATCCGCGTTCCATTTTTCCAACGCTTCTTGCATGACGGTATGGTTGGTGTAATTAAAAATCCGCGAAACCACATCAAATGCTTCATCGAATTTTAGTTCATATTCGCTTAAAAGCTGGCGAATCATCTCGGGTATGGCGACTACGGGGTGGGTATCGTTCAATTGAATAGAGATGAAATCCGCGAGCTGCGCCGCATCATCGCCATGGGCTTTGCGGTATTCGCGCAGAATATCCCACACGGAAGCGGCGGAGAAGAAATACTGCTGCATAAGCCGCAGCTCCTTGCCGTTATCTGTGTTATCGTTGGGATAGAGCACCATGTGGATGGTATCGGCGAAGGTTTGTTCATGGACGGCATTGTCGTAATCCCCTGAATCGTAGATGCCGAAGTTGAAGGGCGCGAGGGCTTCGCACTGCCAAAGGCGCAGGCGGCCAACGCGCTTTGAAGCATAGCCGAAGGTAGGCATATCGTAGGGCACGGCCAGAACATCCTTGCCGTTCATATGGAGTAAGACGGTTTCCTCATCGTTTCTGACAGACCAGGGATCCAGACATTTCTGCCAATCATCCGGCGCTTCCTTCTGAAAGCCATCCTCAAAGCTTTGCTTGAACAGGCCGTATTTATAGCGGATACCGTAGCCATCCAGCGGCAAATCGAGGGTGGCGGCGGATTCCAGATAGCAGGCTGCCAAGCGCCCGAGACCGCCGTTGCCCAACGCTGCATCCTCGATTTCTTCCAATTCCTTTAAGGAATGGCCGCAGCTTTCAAACAGCACTTCGGCTTCCTCATACAGCCCCAGATTCAAGAGGTTGTTGAACACGCTTCTGCCGATTAGGAATTCGGCGGAAAGGTAATAGGCGCGGCGCGCTGTTGTTTCCATGCTGCCATTAAAGGCATTACGGGTCATGCCCATGATGGCTCGGCCGAGTGCCGCGTGAAGCTGTACGGCGTTCGCTTGCTCGGGCGATACGCCGAAGTGAGATATCAGTTCATAGGTAAAGGCCTCTTTCAGCCCGTTCATTTTGCTCATTTCAAATTCCTCCCGTATCGTAGTGTGATTTCACGCAATTTGTCTGCCAGCGTTTCCGTACATTCATCGCCTTTTAGACGCCATGCCCAGTTGCCTCCAAGGGTGGATGGGGTATTGATGCGGGCGGAGGCATCACGCGCCAATACGTCTTGCATGGTGGCGATGGCCGTATCCGCTACGGAAGCCCAGGCCCCCCGCAAAAAGCCCCAGGCGTAGCCTTCGGCTTTTGAAAGAACGAGATATTTCTTCGCGAAGGCGATATCCTTTTTGTTTGCCTCGTGAAACCAACCCATGACGGTTGTGTTATCATGAGTGCCTGTATAGACCACCGTTTTATGAGGGTAGTTATGGGGCAGATAGGCACTTTGGCCATATGCATCAAAGGCGAATTGCAGCACCTTCATGCCCGGATAGCCCGTTTGCTTCAGGAGCGCAAAAACGTCCTCTGTTAAAAAGCCCAAATCCTCCGCGATGATGGCCTTTTTGCCCAGCGCCTTTTTGATGGCATCGAACAAAGCGCGGCGCGGCCCCTCCCGCCATGTGCCGAACTCCGCCGTCGCATGGCCGAAAGGCACGGCATAGAAGGAGGCAAACCCGCGGAAATGATCGACCCTGAGCATATCGAATAGTTCAAAGGCCGCCTTGATACGATGAATCCACCAGGCGTAACCGTCTTCTCGATGCTTATCCCAAGCGTAAAGAGGGTTGCCCCAAAGCTGACCCGTCCTCGCGAAATAATCCGGCGGACAGCCTGCCACAAAGGTGGGCGCGAGATTTTCATCCAGCATAAACAGTTCCGGGTTCATCCACGTATCCGCTGAATCCATAGCAACGTAGATGGGCGTATCGCCGATGAGCTTTACGCCTTTTTTCTTCGCGTATTTTTTCAGCGCCGCCCATTGGGTAAAGAACAGATATTGCAGGAAGATATAAAAATCAATTTCGCTTTTCAGGCGCTTTTTTGCAGCCGCCAGCGCCTTTTCTTCCCTATACTTTAGCTTTTTCGGCCATTCCTGCCAGGAAATGTGCCTGTTCTCCGCCTTGATAGCCATGAACAGGGCATAATCATTCAGCCAGCTCTTTTCTTTTTCGCAAAAGCTTTCAAAATCTTTGGGCTTTTTAAAACGACCATAGGCTATTTTCAGCAAAGGAAAGCGCGTTTCAAACAAATAGGCGTAGTCAATTTCCGTCTCGGATTCATTTTTAGCATGGGCATCGATTTCCGCCTGCGCTAAAAGACCGTCAGCCCTTAAACAATCCAAATCAATAAAATAGGGGTTGCCTGCAAAGGTTGAAAAGCTTTGGTAAGGCGAATCCCCGTAGCTGGTGGGGCCAACAGGCAGCATTTGCCAAAAGCGCTGGTTTCCCCTATGCAAAAAATCGACAAAATCCCTGGCCGCCTTACCAAGAGTACCGATGCCATAAGGGGAGGGCAAGGAAAAAATGGGGAGAAGGATGCCGCTTTGTCGCATTTAAAACACCTCGTAATCCGAATCATCTATCAGAAGCGTACCATAGGCCGGCACAGGAAAAGATCGGCTGTCAAATTCAAAGGAAAGGGCTTCTTTTGAAAAATTGTGAACCACTGTCACGCTTGAATCAAGGTAGGTGCTTGTGTAGGCGCAGAGCGTATCCAAACCCAAATTCAATGGGGTTACCGTACCGCGGGCGATTTCAGGGCGGCTCTTTCGCGCCTTCAGAAGATCCCGATACGTATTCAATAAAGAACCGGGGTTTTCCTTCTGTTCCCAATAACCTTCCGCAAGGCTCTGGGTTTGCTCACAATCGGGCGGCGGGTTTGGGATGCCCGAAGCATCGGAAACAGACCAAAGGTAGGGCTGGCGCTTGTTTTCATCCCTACCCGAGCCCGTCATGCCCAACTCTTCCCCGTAGTAGATGAAAGGGTTGCCGGGCATGAACAGATAGACTGCCGCCGCCAGCTTTTGCAGGGCTGCGTCGCGCATTAAAAAGCCCGCGCTTCTGCCGTTGTCATGATTTGAAAGGAAGGGCGCATCAATGGCTGAAGGATTGATTTCCTTCAGCGTCTCTTGCCAAGCGGCGATTTTTTCGGCAAAGGCGCTGCCGTTTCCGTTTCTGATGGCCTTTATCAAACTGCCGTCCTGGGTCGCCAAGGGGTAGTTGAACAGGCTGTCGATGCCGCTTTCATAATAGCGGGAAATGACGGCCGCATCCGACCAAACCTCACCCACGAAATAAGCCTCGGGAAAGCGTTCCTTCAAGCGACGCAAGAAGGCGTTGTTGAAAGGGACATTGTTGTTTTCAAAATGCACCACCGCATCCAGGCGAAAGCCCGCAGCGCCCTTTTGGAGCCAGAAATCGGCAATTTGGAGGAGTTCCGCCACCACCGCTTCATTGGTAAGGTTCAAATCCGGCATATGCGGGCCGAAAACCCCTTCAAAGTACCAGCCGTTTGAAAGCGCGCGGCGGTTGCTGCCTGCCTCTTGAGAAAAATGATAGTAGCCGCAATACGGATTATGCGCCCTGCAAAGCGGTTCCATAGGGCAGCTTATTTCTCCGCAAGGCTCAACGGCAATGCTTTTGCATGCCGATAAAAACCACGGATGCAGATGTGAGGTGTGATTGAGAACCAGATCGATTATCAGTGCCATGCCCTTTTCTTCGCACCGGGAGGCCAGCGCTTCAAAATCGGCCATGGTGCCGTAAGCGGGGTCGATGGCGTAATAGTCGAGCACATCGTATTTATGATAGGACGGGGAAGGATGAACGGGCATGAGCCACAGTCCCGTGACGCCCAAGTATTCAATTTCGGGCAGCTTTTCCGCAATCCCCTTCAAATCCCCCGTGCCATCCCCATCGCTGTCACAGTACGAGGCGACGAAAATTTCATAGTATTCCCGATGGTGATCCGCTTTTACGAAAAGGGGAAGCATCAAAAGCAGCGCCAGAAGAAACGCGCCTGTTTTTTTCATCGCATTAGCCTTTCACAGAGCCGCCTGTTACGCCCTCGACATAATATTTCTGCATTTTGATGAACAGAAGCGTGATGGGCAGGGCAATCATCACCGCGCCGGCGCAGAACCTCGTGAAATAGGCGTTGACACTTTCGCGTTCCAGCATGCGGTAAAGCCCGACGGCGATCGTGTAGTTTTGATAATTATCCTTCATGATGACGCTGGCGAAGATGAAATCCCCCCAAGGGGCTAAAAAGCTTGTTAAAATGGTATAGGTGATAATCGGCTTTGAAAGGGGCAGGATAATCTTCCACATGATCTGCCCCTGCGTCGCGCCATCGATAGAAGCCGCCTCATCCAGCGTGCGCGGTATGGTATCGAAAAAACCCTTTACGATGTAATAGCCCATGCCCGCGCCGCCCGAATAGACCAAGATGAGCGACAAAAGGGATTGCGTTAAGCCGAAGGCTTTTAAAATGTGGTAAACGGCAATCATGGACATGAAGCCGGGAAACATGCCGAGTACCAATATGACGTTCATCGCCACGGTTTTTGTCTTAAAGCGGAGTCTTGAAAAAGCATGGCTGATCATCAGAATATAGAGTGTGGACAGGGCGCAGCTGCCGATGGCCACAAACAGGGTATTCAAAAACCAGCGGGGATAATTGAACTGCTGGGTTTCGGTAAACAGGCGCGTGTAGTTCGAAAGGGTATATGTCTTAGGTAAAATATAACTGGTATACGCGCCCCCCTCGCCGCGGAAGGAGGTAAGCAAAAGCCATGCCAGGGGCAAAATCCAAATGAAGCACAGTACGGACAGGAGAATATAGATACCCGTATCCGACCAGGAAAACCGTTTGCGGTACTTTTTGCGGAGGGTTGTCATGAAAAGTCGCCTCCCCTCTTAACGGAAGAAGATTGGTTGTAGAAAATGAGCGAGAAGGTGGCCGTAATCGCAAACACCAAAATGCCGATGGTGGAGGCCAGGGCATAGTTTTGATCGTTGACGGTGAGCTTATAGAGCCATGTGACAAGCAAATCCGTCTTGCCGGCTTGGAAGTATTCCAGTGTGTACGGTCCGCCGCCTGTCAAAAAGTAGATGACGTTGAAGTTGTTGATGTTTCCCACAAAGGCTGTAATCAGCGCAGGGGCTGTGACAAAGAGCATATGCGGCAAAGTGATTTTGAAGAAAGTTTGGATGGCGTTCGCGCCGTCGATGCGGGCGCTTTCGTACATATCCTCAGGGATGTTCATGAGGATGCCCGTTGTGGAAAGCATGGTATAGGGGATGCCTACCCACAGGTTGACAACCAGCACCGTCACCCTTGCGATATCCCCATTGGAGAGGAAGCGAATCGGATCCTTAATCAGCCCCCATTGCTGGAGCAGCACATTGAGCGGCCCGGAATCCTGCAGGATGCGTCCCATGAGCATCAGCGATACAAATTGCGGCACGGCGATGGACATGACAAACAATGTGCGCCATACTTTTTTTAAGCGGATGGTTTTTTTATTGATGAGCAGCGCCACAATGACGCCACCGAAATAACTGGAGAAGGTGGCAAAGAATGCCCAAGTCAGCGTCCATGTAAAAAGGGAGAAGAAAGTGGTTGATTTTTGCGGATTTTGCCAAAAGACATCCGTAAAGTTTTGAAAGCCCACCCAGGTGAAAAGATTGCCCGGCGGCTGGTGCGCCTTATCAAAATTCGTAAAGGCCATGAGAATCATGAACACCAGCGGGAGCACCGTAAACAGGAAAAGCGCGATAAGCGGCGGCGTAAGCAGCGTTTTTTGGAGGTTTTCATCTGCCAGAGAACGGATTTCATTGACGAAGGACGGCTGCCTTTTGCCCTGCTCCCGGCGGCGTTGGCCCAAATAAGCCGCCCTGAAGCTTTTGTACGCGACAACCAAAATGAACAGTGTCATAAAAACAGCCAGCAGACCAAAGAGCAGTATCAGCAGGGAATTATCCCCGGGGAAATTGCGATAAATCCCAATAGATTCATCGAAAACCCGTTTTGTGGTCGCTTCCCCTAAAGAGGGCAGCATTTTTACATATCCCCAACCGGAAGCGATCATGTACCCGATATAGATGATTTCCGCGGCCAGAAACAACAGCCCTTTTACAATTTGTCCGCGCAAAAAACACCCCGCGCCGAAAATGAAAAGGCTCAAGCGGGTTAGCCAATCGCTGTTTTTGCACATGATGATTAAGGAATCCCAAAACTCCTTTAGGACAGAAGGCGCATTTTTGCGCGGTTGCTTGATTTTGTTCGCGGCCGGCATGACATTCACCTCATATAAATAATAGAGTCGGGGGCTTCTCCCCTGTGGAGAGAAGCCCCGGTTATCGGATGCGGTGTTTGTTATTCAGCTGTCGCTTGGGCTACCAAGGTATCCAGCATATCTTGCAGAGGAATGGAATAATCCTTGTTCTCCATGGCGGCACCGAACGCTTCCGCAGGGGTCCAATAGTTGTTGGATACGCCTTGCTGCGCACTGCCGAACTGGTTTTGCAACGCAAGTGCCGCTAAGTGGATATTGGCTTTCACTTCTTCGGAAGCAGCGACGTTGAGGTTGCTCGGGCCGATTTCACGCACTTGGAAACGGACGAGCTGGTTTTCTTCGTTGGTGATCCACTCGGCCAGCGCCATGGCTTCCAGCGGATGCGCGGTGAGGAAGTTCACGCCGACAAGCTTGAAGCCGGCGAAGGAGGACATCTGCACCTGTTCGCCGTTTAAGGTGAAGGTGGGGAGCTTGGTCGCGGCATAGTTGTCGCCCAGCGCTTCCTTGATGGGAGCGGATACCCATGTGCCGCAGACGCCTGCCGCAATGGTATCGCCAATGCCGCCGGGAAGGTCGGTATTGGGTTCGCCTGTCATAAACGCGGGATCAGCCGTGAAAGCCTGGATCGCTTCGGCGGCAGCCAGGCCCTTTTCGTTGTTGAAATCGCAAAGCTGATTGCCGTTTTCGTCAAAGAACAGGGTGCAGCCAGCGCCAAGGAAGAAGGACGCAATGTACCAGCCGTTGGAAACATCCATGAAGACTTTCTTGCCCGCTTTGTTCGCCGCGGCGAGAAGGCTGTCCAATGACTTGGCATCTTCTTCTGAGATAACGGATTTGTCGTAGTAGAGGAAATAGCCGTTGTCAGCCGTCATGGGATAGGCGTACATGGCATCGTCGATGGTGCAGGCTTTCACAGAGCCTTCGCTGTTGGCGGCGATGATCGCATCTTTGTTCAGTGTGATTTCATACAGAGCGCCGGCGCGAACCAGGTTGTAGAGCTGATCGTCCGGGAAAGCGAACACATCCGCTGCCGCGGCGGGATCTTCAGAGTAGCGGGCCTGCGCATCCGGCTCGCCGACGACACCGAGGGTAACCTCAACATTCATATCGGGATGAGCGGCTTTGAACGAATCAACCATGCCCTGGAGCATAACTTGATCATCCTGGGAACCCCACAGCTTTAAATTTACCGTTTCGGAAGCCATGGCGGGGGCCATCACGCCGAGAACCAGCATGATGCAAAGAACGAGAGACAGGATTTTACGCATAAACTATACCTTCTTTCTTTTTGTCTATATTTATCGGAGATTCTCCGACAGATACCTTGAGCAAATGGACTGCCCCGGAATGAGCTCACCCTTTAATACCACATGCTGCGCCCTTTTTTCCCCGGCGATATGGCCGGTTAGCACAGCGACGCTTCGTTGCGCCAATTCCGCCACAGGCTGGCGCACCGTGGCGAGGCTCGGGGAATAGAATCTTGCCAGCTCGATGCCGTCGAATCCGATGACGGAAACATCTTCGGGAATCTTCAGCCCACGGTCGAGGATGGCTTTGGCCGCGCCGATAGCCATGATATCCGACATGCAAAACAGCGCCGTAAAGGGAAGGCCGCTGTCGAACATGCGCTGCGTGGCGCGATACGCGCTTTCCAAAGAAAATTTGCTTTCGAAGTAGCGGCTGTCTTCAAAAGAAAGGCCTCTTGCTTTGAAGCTGTCCCTCACCCCGAGATTGCGGTTGCCCACGATATCCGGCGCAAGAAGGCTGCCGCCCAGCACCATGATTTCCCGATGCCCGAGAGAGAGTAGTTCATCCACAGCTTGAGCGGCGCAGAGCCTGTCATCCACGGTGACGGAGGAGACATGGCCGAGCTCAGCTTCCTTCGCATCCGCCGCCACAAAAACCACCGGGGCGAACAGCTGCTTCAAATCGCTTCGACGGCCCGCGGCGCTTCCGCCCAGAAACAAAAACCCGAGGGGCTTTTTTTCCACCATGAGCTGCTTGGCGACCATCAGCTCATCATCGTATTCATCGATATAGTGGGTGTGGGGCAAGAAACCCGCCTTTTCGATATGCCCCTGCGCGGCTTCCGTCAGGCTCAACAGGAATGGGTTGCCGATGCCTTTTACAATCACGCAGACGACGTTGCTGGCGATGGCTTTTAAGTTCTTGGCATTGGCGTTGGGGGTGTAGTGCATTTCTTCTATGATTTTCAGTACTGCGGCCTTGGTTTCTTTATTGACATCCGGCCTGTCGTTTAGAACACGGGAAACGGTGGTAGGAGATACGCCCGACAGCTTGGCAATTTCTTTTATTGTATTCAGGAAAATCACCAGCTTTCAATTTCGTGTGATTTTATATCGAACACATTTCGGTATCGTTATCGGTATCGTTTTCATAGCATTAATATACCATATTTAATCCGATTGTCAATACATATTTTACAAATTTATTTAAAATTGTTTTTTTGATGTTCTCTTGTGCCATCCTTTCGCCTTTATCTTGCTTTGCATGATATCTCCCATTAACATAGGCATGCTTCCAAGGGGACAAGGGGGAGGGTTCCACCGCCGATTTCCTCCCCTATGTCCCCCTGGAGACCCCCATACCCCCACCTAAACGGCAAAATTAGTCGTTAATCGCCGTCGGCGCAGCAACTCTGCTACATATGTCACATGAGCGCCATTTCTGCTGCTTGCCTGATAATGTAAACAGCCATGTCAGCTCCGCAAAGCAACATGGCTATCAAAAACAACCCTCCAAATGGGGTCAAGGGGATGATATCCCCTTGCGGGTGCAGGGCGAAGCCCTGCATGTATCGTCTCTTTTACTTCACCGTCTGCGCGTTGCAGCTGACGACGCCGCGGTCCGCATCGATGGTGACGACAGCGCCGGAATGGAGAATTTGCGTGGCGTTTTTAGCGCCGATAATAACGGGGATATCGAGGCTCATGCCCGCTACCGCGCCATGGCCGTTCGGATCCGGATCCTCGATGATGAGGCCGGAGGCTTTTCTGACAAGGGGCAGGAGGGAGTTGTCGGTTTGCTTGATAACGAGGATGCAGCCGTCGCGGAAAATCTCGGCGGCCTCTTCGGAATTCTTGGCGACGCACAGCTCCGCGCAGGCGGATTTATGCGTGATGCCGAGGCCTGTCACAAGAATATGGCCGACCACATGCACCTTCATGAGGTTGGTGGTACCCGATATACCTAAGGGTACGCCCGCTGTCATCACAACCAGTTCCCCATCCGATAAAAGACCTGCTTTCACACCTGCTTGGACGGCGCACTCGAACAGATCGTCCGTGTTTTCCACTTCATCAATCACAAAGGGAATCACGCCCCAGGACATATTCATCTGGCGGCGCACCCCTTTGGTGGTGCAGCAGGCGATGATGGGACAGTTGGGGCGATACTTGGAAATCATCCGCGCCGTTACGCCGGATTTGGTGACGGGGATGATGGCGGCGGCCTTCAAATCGTGGGCAGAAGTGCAGGTAGCGTGGGAAATGGCGCTGGTGACATCGTTGTTGACGACGTTTTCACGCTTTTTGAAGCGGCCGACGTAGTCGATATCTTCCTCTGCGCGAAGGGCGATGCGCGCCATGGTTTGAACCGCTTCCACGGGATAAATCCCCGCCGCGGTTTCGCCTGAAAGCATGATCGCGCTGGTGCCGTCGTAAATGGCATTCGCCACATCCGTGGCTTCGGCGCGGGTTGGGCGCGGGTTTTTAATCATGGAATCAAGCATCTGCGTGGCAGTGATGACCTGCTTGCCCGCGTTGTACACCTTGTGAATAATCATTTTTTGCATGACAGGCACATCTTCCAAGGGAATTTCCACGCCCATGTCGCCGCGGGCAACCATGATGCCGTCGGACACGCGGATAATTTCATCAATATTCTCCACGCCCTGCTTGTTTTCAATCTTGGCGATGATATTGATGGTTGTGCAGCCCTCACGGCTGAAAATCTCACGGATTTGCAAAATATCCTGCGCGGTTCTGGCGAAGGAGGCGGCGATAAAATCAAACCCATGCTCAATGGCGAAAAGAATATCATCGTGATCCTTTTTCGATATATAGGGCATGTTCAGCGTCACGTTCGGCACATTGATGCCCTTGTTGTTGGAAATCTGCCCGTCGTTCAACACGCGGCAGCGGATATCCGTCTTCGTGGTGGAGATGACTTCCATGCCGATAAGACCGTCATCAATCAAAATGGTGTTGCCGGGCTTTACATCCTGCGGAAGCTCCGCGTAGGAAATCGTCACTCTTTCGGCGGTACCCACACATTCCGTTGTGGTCAGGGTATATTCCTGGCCTTTTTTGACGGTGACAGGCCCATCTTTGAAAAGCCCCGTGCGAATCTCCGGCCCTTTGGTATCGAGCAAGGCGGCAACAGGCACATCCATTTCCTCACGGACGCGCACCAACTCCCGATAGAAGGCCAGGTGGCTTTCGTGGGTGCCATGGGAGAAATTGAAGCGCGCCACATCCATGCCGGCTTGAATCAAATCCCCGACCAAGCCCAGTTCAAAAAGCCTGGGGCCCATGGTGCACACGATTTTTGTTTTGCGAATTGCCATACTCATATCAACTCATTTCGAATTTATTCCGATGGTATCATAACGATTTCCCATTGGGTTGTCAATTTTGTTTTTTATCTATCAATTTCACGTTCTCCGCGCCCAATTCATCTTCAAGCGCTTGCAGGCAATCCGGCGCGGCGGAGACGAAGTAATCGTTTGAGGCAAGCAGTGTGATGTTTTCCTCGGGGATGTGGAAATAGACGGGAACCTCGCCCTTGAAATTCAGCAAAAACTTTTTTAAGTTATCCATTTCAAGCCGCGTGACACGCAGGTACAGCTTTTTTGTGACGGGCGCGGCAGGCGGCGCGATGGGCGCGCGGCGGATTTGGTGAGGCGTTTCCTTCTGCTTTTGCCGGTATACTTCAATGGGCGTTATGCGATCGACAAGAATCTTTGTATCCTCATCCTCGCGGATGGAGAGCTTGCCTTCGACAACCACAATATCATCCGCTTTGAACGCGCCGTCGATTTTTTCATAAACCTTCGGAAACACGAGGCCTTCCACCTGCCCCGTCAAATCCTCCAAGGTGATAAAGCCCATGTAGCTGCCCTTTTTTGTAACCTTGCCGCGAATCTGCGCGAGGATTCCACAGAGGATGACATAAGCGCCATCCTTGCTGATGCCGCCGTCGGGCTCTTCCTTCAGGCCGCGGATATAGGCTGTGTTTTCATTGAAATCGGCAAGGATTTTTAAATAATCCTCCAAGGGGTGGCCGGAGATATAAATGCCCGTATACTCCCTTTCCAGCATGACCATCTCGCGCTTTGTATATTCCTTCACGTTCGGCAGTTCGGGCGCTAAAGAGGCCTCGGGCATCATGAGCCCGTCGAACAGGGAAACTTGCCCCTGCACATTTTGCTTGCGCTTGTTGATGGCACCTTCCATTGCCGCATCGAACACCATGTTCAGCTGCGCGCGCGTGGCACCCAGGCTGTCAAAGGCACCCACGTTGATCATGGATTCCACAACGCGCTTATTCACCGATTCCGTATCGATGCGGGTGCAAAAATCGAAAATGTCTTTGTAGGGGGCTTTTTCGCGCTCCTTCATGATGGCATCCACCGCGCCGTGGCCAACGTTCTTGATCGCGCCCAGCCCGAAGCGAATGCCCTTCACGCCTTTTTCATCCTTGTCGACGGTGAAGCGAAAATCGGATTTGTTCACATCGGGCGGCAAAATGGGAATGCCCTGGGCGCGGCAATAGCCCACGTAATCGGCTATTTTTTCCGTAGAACCGTAAACGCTGTTCATGATGGCCGCCATAAACAGCACGGGATGATGCCACTTTAGGTACCCTGTCTGCACAGCGACCACGGCATAGGCTGCAGCGTGGGATTTATTGAAGGCATAGGAGGCGAAGGCGCTCATTTCATCGAATATCTGCCCCGCTTCATCCTCTGTGATGCCGTTGTTGACACAGCCGGGAATAACCTGGTTGCCCGCCTCATCCTTCATGCCGAAGATGAAATACTCCCGCTCCTTCGCCATGACATCCTTTTTCTTTTTCGCCATGGCGCGGCGCATGAGATCGCTTCTGCCGAGGGAATAGCCCGCCAGATCGCGCACGATTTGCATGACCTGCTCCTGATAGACCATGCAGCCGTAGGTGACGTCCAGTATGGGGCGCAGCTTTTCAGTAATATAGGTGACCGAATTGGGATCGTGCTTGCCTCTGATATAGCGCGGAATGGATTCCATGGGACCCGGACGGTAAAGGGAGATGGCGGCGATGATGTCCTCGAAGTTTTCAGGCTTCATGCCCGTTAAAAAGGTTCGCATGCCGCCGCCTTCCAACTGGAACACGCCATCCGTCTCGCCCTTTGAAATCATTTCATAAACGGCGGAATCATCAAAGGGGATATCCGCCGCTTTCAGCTCGAGCCCCTCCTGCTTCAGGAGATTTAAGGTATCCTGAATGACCGTCAGGGTGCGAAGCCCCAGAAAATCCATTTTCAACAGCCCCAGCCGTTCAACCGTGCCCATAGGGTATTGGGTGGTGATTACTTCATCGTTCTTTTGCAAGGGCACATAGGCCGTCACGGGATCGCGGGTAATCAGCACGCCCGCGGCGTGGGTGGAGGCATGGCGCGGCATGCCTTCCAGGGTGAGCGCCGTATCGATGAGTTTTTTCACCTCGGGGCGGTTTTCATAAGCCATGTGCAAGGTGGGGCTGTCCTTCAGGGCTTTTTCCAAGGTCATGCCCAGTTCCATGGGAACGGCCTTGGCGATCACATCCGTATCCTGATAGCTCATGCCCAGGACGCGCCCGACATCGCGGATCACGCCTCTTGCGGCCATGGTGCCGAAGGTGATGATCTGGCTCACATGATCCTCGCCATATTTGCGGGCCACGTAATCGATAACCTCCTGGCGGCGTTCATAGCAAAAATCGATATCCAAATCCGGCATGGAGACGCGTTCCGGGTTTAAAAACCGTTCAAAGAGCAGGTTGTATTTGAGGGGATCCAGCGTGGTGATATCCAAAGTGTACGCCACAATGGAACCCGCGCCGCTGCCGCGGCCGGGGCCGACCATGATGCCGTTCTCCTTTGCGTAGCGGATGAAATCCCACACAATCAGGAAGTAATCCACATAGCCCATTTGACTGATGGTATTGATTTCATAGGTGAGCCGCTTCATGGGTTCGCTTTCCGGCGAAATATCTGTGTAGCGTTCTTTTAGCCCCTTTTCACACAGCTTTTGAAGCATGGAAAGGGAGGTTTCGCCCTCTTCCACTTCAAAGCGCGGCAGATGGATCGTATCGAAATCGAAATCCACATGGCAGCGTTCGGCGATTTTCTGGCTGTTTTCGAGGGCTTCAGGGTAGCCAAAGAAGAGCTTTCGCATCTCTTCCTCGCTTTTGACGAACAATTCCCGTGTGTCCATGCGCATGCGGTTTTCATCTTCCAGCGTCTTGCCCGTCTGCACGCACATGAGCACTTCCTGCGCGTCCGCGTCCTTTTCCAAAATATAGTGGCAGTCGTTCGTCGCCACCAGTGGCACGTTCATTTCTCGCGCGAGTTCAATCAGCCGCGGCAGAACCACCTTTTCCTCGGGAATGCCGTGATCCATAATTTCCACAAAGAAATTAGCCTTGCCGAACAAATCCTGCATTTTTAAAATATATTCCTTCGCTTCGGCCATGCGGTTATCCAGGCACAGCTTGGGCAAATCGCCGGAAAGACAGGCGGAAAGGCAAATCAGCCCTTCCGTATGCTCCTTTAAAAGCTCGTAATCGATGCGAGGTTTATAGTAATAGCCTGTTAAAAAGCCTTCGGACACGAGGTGCATGAGATTTTCATAGCCCTTGTTGTTTTCGCACAGCAAAATCAAGTGGCTGTACTCGCGGGAAACATACTGTTTGTCCCCCCTGTCGGGGCAAATATAAACCTCGCAGCCGATTACAGGCGAAATACCGCCATCCACACAGGCCTGATGAAAATCCACCGCGCCGTACATGACGCCGTGATCCGTAATGGCGCAATGGGTCATATTCAATTCCTTCAGCCGCGCTATAAGAGGCTTGATGCGGCACGCGCCGTCCAGCAGGCTGTATTCCGTATGCAGGTGTAAGTGGGCAAAGGCCATGGCAGAATTTCCTTTCCATATGGACTGGGTTTTATTATACCATATTTAAGCTGTTTGTGATATAATCAATAGACCGCAGGAGGTGTTTTATTTGGGTTTGTTTTCCTTTGATGATCAATTTGCGTTTTTTGATGTAACGCCCATTGATAATTTATTTATACAGCAATATCTCCCGAGCGCGAAGGGGGACTATGTCCGCGTATACCTTTACGGGCTCATGCACACTTACCACCCGCAAAAGGATACGACGCTGAGCATGTTCGCGCGGGAGCTGAACCTATCGGATACCGAAGTGGAAAACGCGCTGAGGTATTGGGAGAGACGCGGGCTCGTACAAAAGATTGCCGAAAACCCGCTCGCCTACCGCTATTTAAGCGCCAAGCAGGTGCTTTTAAGCGATGCCAGGCCCATGGTTGATGAAACCTACGAAAATTTCGGCTTGAAGCTGCAGGGGCTTTTCGGCGCGGCGCGCAAGCTCCACGGCGGCGAAACCCGCCAAGCCTTTGAATGGGTGGAAGAGCTGCATCTGAATGAGGATGTGGTTTTGATGCTGTGTGAATATTTGATTGAAACCCGCGGCAAGCAATTCACCTTCCAAGCTGCTCAAAAGCAGGCCGTCGCGTTGAAGGAAGAAAAAATTGAAACGGCGGAGGATGCCAAGGCGTATCTCTCCCGTAAAAAGGAAGTATACGACGGAGCCAAAAAGGTGCTGCGCCGCATGAATAAGCGCCGCCTGCCTACGGAAGATGAATTGGATTTGTATGAGGAATGGCACAGCGGCTGGGGCTTTTCTGGCGAAGCCATTTTGGAAGCCTGCCGTGAAACCGTGAAGGGTGATCCTTCTTTTGCCTACCTAGGCGGCATATTGAAAGGGATCAAAAGCCGCGCGGGGGATACCTTGCCCGATACGAAAAAGCGCATGGAAACAGCCCTTGATAAAAATAAAAAGCGCGGCGAACCGCTGCGGGCGCTGTACCGCATTCTCGGCCTGCGCTCCGCGCCCGTGAACGACGGCACCGTGGCGCTGTATGAACAGATGCTGTCCATCGCGCCCGAGGAGGTGATTACCCTTGCCGCAAAGGAATGCGCGCGCACGGGCGGTCGGCTGGATGAAGTGATGCAGCTGATTACCTCTTGGAAGAACAAGGGCATCGATACGGCGGAAAAAGCCACCGAATATATCGCGAAATTCAACGCGCAAAACGCCTTTATTCAGGATATGTATACCCTTTGGGGGAAGCAGGGCCGCCCCACCGCCTCGGATCGCACGCTGCTTACCCGCTGGCGCGCGGAATATGGCTTTTCCGATGAGGCGCTGTGTATGGTTGCTCCCCACGCGGAGCATGCCGAACGGCCCATGGTTTACATGGACGCGATTTTGAAAAAGCTTTATGAAAAGGGCGTTACGAATGCCGATAAGGTATTGAAGGAACTGACGGCGGCGAAAAAGCAGCCCAAGGGAAAGACCGTCGGGCATCAAGAATACAGCCAACGGGATTACCTGGGAGAAGATGATTTGGGCGAATTAAAAGATTTGCTGAATAAGGAGAATCCGCATGATTGACAGGGGCAAGATTATAAGGGAACTGGAAAGCCAGTACGAGCTTCGGCAGACCACCGGCAATGAAGAGCGCCTGAAAAGAGAGCAGGAGGTGCGCGAAAAGCACCCTGATATCGGCGGAATGATGGATTCCCGCTGGTCCCTTTTATTTAAGGGCTTGGGGCGCATCGGCACGCCCGAAAAGGGGCTCGAAAACGCGCCTGAAACCATGGCGGCGCTGAATAAAGGCATTCGCGCGGCCCTTAAAAAGTATGGTTATGCCGAGGATTATTTGCAGCCCCGCTATGAATGCCCCATCTGCCACGACAGAGGCTATGTGGGCGAAGAAACGCGGGAGATGTGCCGGTGTTTCAAGACGGCTTACCACAAGCGTTTGTTTAAGGAAGTGGGATTGAGCGAGCAAAGCCCGCAGACTTTTGAAGCCTTTGATGAAAGCGTTTACGATACCGCCGCCATCCCGGGGCTGAAGGTGAGCCAGCGGGATGTGGCCCTTCTGCATAAAAAAGCCGCGTTGAATTACGCGGAGCAATTCCCGAACACCGCAACCTCGGATTTGCTGCTACTTGGCAAATCCGGCGTGGGGAAGACTTTTCTTTTGCATTCAATCGCTCATGAGGTATTGGAAAAGGGCTATGCCGTGCTATGCATCAGCGCTTACAAGGTGATTGAACTGGCGCGACGCGCCCATTTCCAAAACGATCCCGCCGAAATGGACAGCCTGATGGAGGCGGATTTATTACTGATCGATGATCTCGGCACGGAACCCATGATGGAGAACATCACGATTCCGTATCTGTACAACCTCATCAACGAAAGACAGCAGAACAGCAAGCACACAGTGATTACGACGAACCTCTCCAAGGAGGAGCTGAAGAGCAGGTACACGGAGCGCATTGCCTCCAGGCTATTGGATTCAAGGCAATGCCAGGTGATGGCCTTTGTGGGCGAGGACGTGCGCAGGAGACCGCAAAAATGATTCAGATTTATTTGAGCAAGAACAACTTCGATGCAAAGAAGGTGCAGCGGTTTTTGAAGGAGCGCAAAATTCCCTTTCAGATAATGGATTTAAAAAAGCACAGGCTGGGCGAAAGGGAACTCGATGTCTTCATCCGCGCGGCGGGCAGCGTGAAAAAGCTTGTCGATCGCGCAGATAAAAAGGTGCTTTCCCATCCCGTGGCGCATTTCGATACGGAATCCCTCATTAAAGAGGGCTTGCTTCAAAACCCGGGCTTTTTGATCAGCCCCCTTACAAGAAACGGTTCAAAGGCCATGATCGGGTTTGATAAGGAGATGCTGGAAGCGTTGATATCCGAATAAAACCGCTGAAGGCGGAAATGCTTTTTTAAGAAAGTGCGAGAACCCTTTTTCTTTTTTCGAAAAGATAAAGGGTTCTCGCATATTTTTTGCAATTTTCTTCTTGACAAAAGAAAACAACCGCATTATACTCCAAGTGTATTAATACACATAGTACACTTTTCTTGAAAGGAGGGTGCTGATTGTTTCAAATTGATTTGCGCAGCCCGAAGCCGATTTACGAGCAGATTGTGGATCAGGTGCGGGAGCAGGTGATAAGAGGCTTTTTGCGGCCGGGGGATGCCATGCCGTCCATCCGCAGCGTATCAAAAACCACACAGGTGAATAACAATACCGTGGCGCGGGCTTATCAGGAATTGGAGCGCATGGGGCTAATTGAAACCGTGGTGGGGCGCGGAACGTTTGTTAAGGAATCCCCGCTGCCCAAAAGGGATGAAAGCCGCGTGGAAGCGCTGAAGAACAAAATGAAGCCGCCGCTGATGGAAATGAAGCTGATGGGAATGGGTGATCCCGACATTATAAGCGAGATTAACGGCCTGCTTGGTGCCTTAAAGGAGGAGAATACATGAGCCTGATTGCGAATAACGTATGCAAGGCATTTGACGGTAAAACGATTTTGAAGGATGTTTCCATCACATTGACGCCCGGGCGAATCCATGCGCTGGTAGGCGAAAACGGCGCGGGCAAGACAACGCTGCTGCGCATTTTGGCAGGGGTTTACAAGCAGGATCAGGGCGGCGTCGCCTTTAACAGCGAGCCTGTTTTCGACAATCCTGCCGCCAAAGCGCAAATCGCCTTTGTGCCGGCGGAATGCGAACTGATGCCCTCCATGGGCAAAAAGGCCTTGATTCATTTTTATCAAAGCTTTTTTCCGGATTTTGATGAAAACTATTTTAACGAATTAACACAAAGCCTGACAATGGGCAAGAAGCCTGTCCGCAGGCTGTCCACGGGCATGAAGATGCTGCTTTCCGTTTCCCTTGCCATGGCGCGCAGGCCACAGGTGCTCTTATTGGATGAACCCTTCGCCGGGCTGGATGTGGTAGTGAAAAAGCAGGTGATTGATTTGATTGCCCGCGAGATGGACATGGCGGTGTTAATCTCCAGCCACAATCTGCTGGATTTGGAAAAGCTAAGCGATGAAGTGACCTTCCTTATGAAGGGGCAGGTGACTGCCTCGGGCGATCTGTTTACGGTGAAGGAAAGCGCGTTCAAGCGCCTGCAGGTTGTGTTTGAGGGGGACGCGCCCGTGGATTTGAGTGAATGGGAGGGCGTTACCCGGGTGGAAGCCTTGGGCCGCGTGATCACCATTACCTACGAGGGTGACGATGAAGCCATTGAAGACCGCCTGAAGGCGCAGGGCGTACTCGTATTGGAACGCCTCGGCTCAACGCTGGAGGAAGCCTTCATACACAGCTACGAAAAGGCCTTTAGTAAGGAGGGAGAAAACCAATGACAACGCGCTACCGCTCTTTTATGCCGCAGCTATGCTACGATATTAAATGTCTGTTCCTGCCCCTTTTGATATGGGTGCTTATCCTTATCGGCAATATAGCCTCCCTTAGCGGCGGCATTCACAATTACGTGTGGAATATTATTCACGAGCCTGTGGGCGATATTTACCGCATCTACCTGTCGCCCTTCCTAAGAAGCGATGCCCTGTCGATTTGCGTTTTCGCCATGCTGCTGGCGCTCTACCAGCAATTTCTAACCCTTCGCCCGAAACGGGCACGGTATTTTGAAGCGCTGCCTACCACCTGCGCGCAGCGCCATGTTTCAAAGCTTTTGGCAGCGGGCATTGTGCTTGTTGTGCCTGTTCTTTTCGCCACAGGCTATGCCGCCGTTCATTTTTCCGGCGTTCTCAGCATCGGCAAAGAATATGCCATCGCTTCCCCTTTTATGGAGGCGATCAGCTACCAGATGAATATTTGGATTATCGTTATTCAGTTTTTGCGCTTTGGCCTCATCGCGCTTTCCGCGTATGCTTTCGCGCTGGCCATGACGTCCTTCTTCGGCAACGCCTTCGCGGGAACGGCCTATCTTTTCCTTGGTTTCTTTGTGGGCATCAGCTTTCTTTTGGCAAGCAATTCCAACTCCTACGGCTATCACGGTGCCCTGTACAACCTGCGCGAATCCATTTCCTCGTTTGTATATCAAAAATTTCTGGCCTATCCCCCCTACACGGCATACCTGCCTTGGGATGATTTTCTGCTCTTCACGCTGATTCACATTGTTTTCACGGGCGTATTCGGCGGCATCAGCCTGCGGCTGGCAAAGACAGCAAAGCCCGAAAAGATAGGGGATACGCTATTAAACAAGGCCTCCCGTTATGCCATTTTGGTGCTGGCCATCGTTGCGGCGGCAGCGTACCTCATGGCTTCGCCTGTCGGCTATCTCGATTTTAACTACGCCCTGCCCTACTATCTTGTCGCGTTTGTCCCGCTCGCCCTTTTGATCTACGGCCTTTTCGGAAAGGGCTTTAAGAAGCTGAAGAACCTTCGCTTTTTCTCCGTGCTGGTGATGATTCTGCTCCTTGGCGGCGCGCCCCATGCCAAGGCGGATGACATGCTGCGAAACGCTTATCCCATGATGGATCCCACCGCCATCGCGGTGGATGAAGCCCTGGTTTCAAGGCAGAAAGCCTTCTTGAATGATGCGGAGAAGATGAATCTGTCAGTAGGGACTTTCTCGTTTGATTATTCCTATTCCTCGTTTTATACCCCGTCCGTCATTGGCCACGTAGCGTACTCTACGCCCGAGCCTTTGATGGAAGCGCCTATGGAAAACGCCGCCATCGATGCGGATTTGCCGCAGCCTACCCCCATGCCACGGCGGGAGTTAAGCTATGAAGATGTGCTTTTCTACCAGAACAGCGTTTTTCATGCCACCTATAACCCCGCCAATACCACCGATCCCGTGTGGGCGAAATGGATTGAGCTGCTGCAGGCTCACGGCTACAATAAAACCGCCGTCGCGCTGAAAGCAGGCATGGATTACTATACCGCGCAAAACCTCGATCCATGGAATGAGCATTTGTGGGAACCCTATCCCCTCTTTTTTGAGGAAGACATTGGATTTGAACTGGGGACCGCCTACTACTATGGTTATCAGGACGGAGAAACGCCGCTCAAAATGACTTTATATTTAAAGTTCCCTTTGATGCTTAAGGAAGCGCAAGCCATTGAAGATGCCCTCGAAATGGTGCCGAGGCTCATCAAAACAAACGCCTTCCATAATACCGAGACCGGCTATCTTCAATACCGCTTTTTAGGAGATCATTACTTATATGCCGGCAATGAATGCTTTTCCATCATTGAAAAGGAGGGGCACATCCTTCGCATCACCATCGATACGGTATGGCGGGACAACAATGCCATCGCCGCTAACGCCCTTGCCGCGCTGCTGGCCGATGCGCCCGACGCCCTTGAAAAAGCCCAGGGCTGGCTTACCCAAAACACCACCGCCAAAGCGCAGGCGACGCTGGATGGCTACCTCGTAAAGTGCGAAAGCCCGGAGGGTTACAATACGCGCCGTATCACGATTACGGCGGTTGAATAAATTTGCTGCACGCTGTTCATTGACAACCCCTTTTCATTGTTCCATACTGATTACGATAAACACGCATAGGGAGGTTTTACCATGTTCAAAAAGTTGCTCGCCCTCGCGCTGGCTTTGATGCTTGCTTTCTCCTGCTTGTCCGCACTGGCGGAGGTGAAAAACGCTGATATTGTTGTCGATAATGAAAATAAAGGCTATGGTGATATCCCAAGCTATGTGGAGAGTATCGCCACCACAAAGGCCGGCGTTTACGCGTTGACCTACGGCGAGGGTACGGCTATTTACTTCTGGGATGCTGTTACGGGGGAAATGAAGAGCTATCCCATAGAAGCCGCTTACAACCTGCGGCTGGTTGGCGGCGCTGATACCCTGTACACCCTAAGCGTTGAATCCGGCCTTCTTTCCCCCGTTGTTTTTGGGGAAGATGCCGCTACCTTAGACAAGGACATCCAGTTGGATTGGGCTGTTGTCCTGCCGAACGGGTACGATCAGATGGAGTATTACCTGCAAATTTATTCCGCTTTTTTCAGCGGGGATTCGCTATACTTGCTGACAAGCCGCACCGATACGGACGATTGGTATTCCCACGTGCTGTATCACTTCAATATGGAAACAGGCGCGGGCGAGCAAATCTACATGGGCAAGGATATGGGTACTGCCTGCGCTTATAAGGATGGCAAATTGCTTGGCTATCGCTTTGATGAAGATCGCTACTACTTAAGCAACGGAACGGATACATCAGCCGCGCCCGCCATATGGGTGTTCGATCCTGCTAAAAAGGCGTATACGGAGGAACTGTTCAAGCTGGATACGGATCGCAATAATTACGGCGGCCTTGCGTACAGCACCCAAAGGGATACGATCTATCTGGCGGGCAACGGTGGCCTGATGTTTAAGGCCGCGGGCGGAGAACTTGCGCAGCTGAACTACCTGCCCATCAGCTACGTGCAATCCAGCTCAATTGGGATGTTGGTTGGGGATACCCACTATGTTATCAGCGAATACGGTGGCATCTACGTTCGCTCTTTGAACCCGGAGGATAAGCCTGAAAAGATTTTGAAGGTGGCGGGCGGTAATTTTTCGTGGGAGGGCCGCGAGGGATATCTGGCGTTCACGAAAAAGTATCCAGATATTCCCGTTGTAATGAATAACGACTATCTGTACAAGGCCGAGGATATTACCACGGATATGAAAACGGATAACGCGGCGGATATCTATGCCCTTTCCTCCTCCGATGTGGTCTCCACGCTGATCGCGAAGGGCTACTGTGTTGATTTGACAGGCGATGCCGTTGTCGCGGAGGCGGTAAAAGCCATGTATCCTCAATTTACTTCCTCCTTTATGCCGGAGGGCAAGGTATACGCGCTGCCTTACATAGCCTACCTGCCAGGCTACCTGGGCTACAGCCCGTCTGTGCTCAATGAAATCGGGCTGACAGAAGCGGATTTGCCCACCAATTTTTCTGAATATTTGGATTTGATAGCTGATTGGGCGGATATCTATTCGCTGGATTATCCGAATTTGTCATTAATGAAGGATCAGTGGTTCACATGGCGTGAGCACTTGCTCAACATGGCGCTCATGCAGCAGATTGCCTATTGCAACGTGAAGGGCACACCCATCACCTTCAATGAGCCTGAATTGATTAAGCTGTTAAACAAGATTGATTCCATGGCTTCTTTATTTGCGGAAGTCGATCCCGAAGAACAGAACAACGGCGGCTTTATCTCCTACTACTCAGGCGGCGAAGCGGCTACTTCCCTGCTTACGAACCAATATGAAATGCTCTCGACCAACTATTACAGCGGCGAGGATTATGTGCCGCTGAAGCTGAATTATTTTGATGATGTGCCCATGTACAACATGCTGCAGCTGCAGGTGCTCGTTGTGAATCCTAATTCGAAAAATCAGGAGGTGGCCATGCAATTCCTGCGCGAAATGGCCGTCAACCCGAACCCAATCCTTCAAATTATGCTCTGCCCTGGCTACAATGAACCGATTGCTAATCCCTACTATGAGCAGAATGTCGCCTTCTTCAACTCCCACCTTGAAAATTTGCACGCTTCCCTTGAAGCAGCAGAGGATGCGGACAAAAAGAACTATGAGGATTCCATTATTGAAGCGCGGGAACAGCTGAAATTGATGGAGAGGGAGACGTATCAGGTTTCCCTTGAGCAAATCGAAGCCTACCGCGCCGATATCGATAGCCTGGTGGCTATCACGGACGGTTATTCCGTTTTCGCTTCCGCCGATACCCTTTCAACCACCATGGCGCTCTATCTCGGCGGCGAAATGACCGCGGAGGCATTCATACAGGATATGGAAAAAACGCTGCGGCGGATTTACAGCGAGAGAAAGTAGAACGGCAGCCGCCGCTTTCGAACGAATGCCAGCATTCGTTCGAGATCTTCCCTCACGGCATTGGTGGCCATGAAATGCTGCGCATTCCCTGGCTACGGCGTTCGGTTTTTTCAAAACCTCTGCGCCTAGTCAGCCTTTGGCTTCCCTTGACTGTTCGCTTACAGCTCACGGTCGTTTGTTCGGGCAAGGGAAGAATTTCTTTGAAATTCCAGCGAAAATCACCGCACATGTCGCTGATTTTCGAACTGACATCAGAGGGTTTTGACCCTCCGATGCCTCCCATGGTTTGTTGATGGTCTGAAGAGGCGATTGTAAAAAATCGCCTCTTTTTTATTGCGCGGATTGACAAAACCCGCCCGCGGTTTCATACTGATGAAAAGGATTGCAATAGGGGGGTTCGGTTTGTTGAAAAAACTGACCGCGCTGGTCATGGTGCTTTTGCTTTCTTTTGCCTGCGCTTTGGCGGATATCGAGAACGACAATCTGACCATTGAAGCGGGCGGCACATGGGGCGGCGATATTCGGGGCTTTGTGCACAGCATCGCCGCTACGGAGGATGCGCTTTACTTATTAAACAATGAATTGGAGCTTTTATCATGGGATAAAAGCACGGGCGACGTCAGCAGCGCGAAATTAGACAATCATCTGCTTTGCCTCATCAGCAAGGAGGGAACGCTGTACGGCGTAGAGCGCTTAAGCGGTCTTTTGGCGCCGATTGTTATTAACGATGGGAAAGCCACCCTACAAGATGGCGTTGTGCTGGATTATTCTGGTTTCGACTTTGATGAGCGGTGGGGTGTGAGCTTTGAAGTGTATGATGCGTTTTTTGCGGAGGATTATCTGTACATGCGCATTAGCGCTTCTTGGTCGAACGGCATGCTTTACCGCTTTGATTTGCAAACGGGCACAGCCGAAAAAATCTACGGCGGAAGCGATCTGCGCGGTGTTTGCGCCTATAAGGACGGCAAGCTGCTCGCCATTCAAGAGCAGAGCCAACTATCCACTACCCCGCCGCGCCTGCGGATTTTCGATCCGGATCGGAAAGCGTTTGGCGAAGCACTGTTCGATATTGATACGCGTTCCGCCTGTGGCCTTTGCTACGCGCCTGCCGAGGATACCCTTTATTTTTCCGGCGCGGACGGCGTGATGTACCAAAAGGGAAACGCTGCCGCAAAGCGACTGTGCTATCTTCCTGTGAGCCGATTTTCCAACGAAACCCGCGCCGCGTTGATAGGCCAAACCCACTATGCTTTGCAAATGCATGATTCCGTTGTCATCCGCCCTATAACCATGGCGGAGCACAGGGCCAAAGAAGTGGTGGTAGCGGGCAGCCAGCTTGAATATACCGTGCCGCAGGGCTATCGGGCGTTTATGAAAAATTATCCGGAGGTCTTGTTTAGCAATCCCTCTGATATCTACTTTTCATCAGCGGAAGACGTTTTTCAGGATATGCTGTCGGATGCCGCCTATGATGTTTACGCGGTTCATTATGATATCGCGCAAGCGCTTGTGGCAAAGGGGTACTGCGTTGATTTAAGCGGCAGCGCCGCTGTTTTAGAAGTAGTACAGCAAATGCCGCCCCGGATCACCGCGCCGTTTATGAAGGACGGGGCGGTGTTTGCCCTGCCCTACCAGGCTTATCTCTCCGACGTTTTGGCCTACAGCCCGTCTCTTTTAGAAGAAATGGGCTTGACTGAAGCCGATTTGCCAACCGATTTATCGGGCTTTATGGACTTTCTTGTGGATTGGTACGAGGTGTATGGCCCGAACAACCCCCATTTGGGGCTGGTTTATAACCAGCGCGTGACATGGCGCGAGCAGCTTGTCGCGATGATCTTCCAGCAGCAGCTTTACTATTGCATCGACCGGGGCATTCCTGCGACGGTTGATACGCCGCAGGTAAAAGCGCTGCTTGATAAAGTAACCGCCTTGGATGCCGTTTTAAAGCAGATTGATGATCAGGCCTCCATTTCAAACAGGAATCGTTTTTCTAATGCCGCCGATCCGCCGACGGCATTGTTCAATATCGATTTCAGTACGTACGGGTTCGACGATAACCATGTTAACAACCAAGATTATACGCCTTTTCCGATGAACTACTATGAAGATATTCCGTATTTCAACGCGCTGACTTTGTCCATGTTCATCATTAACCCCAATTCAAAAAACCGGGATGTCGCCCTTCAGTTTTTGGAGGAAATAGCGCTGAACACGCCGCCCGGCTTTAAGGCCACCACCTTCACAGGCCCTTCCGAGCCTGTGGAAAATCCGAATTACGCAAGAGACACGGCCGATTCGGCGGCGTATCTTGAAATGCTGAAAAGGAGCTATGAAAAAGCAGCCGATTTCGAAAAGAAAGATCTGGAAGCGCTAATAGCCGATGTGCAGAAAATGCTGGACTGGCAGGAGGAGAGCCGTTTTGCCATCACCTCTGCGCAAATTGATATGTTCCGCGCGCTGGCGCATACCTATATGCCCGCCGGCCATACTTATTACCTGTTCAACCGCTCGCAAAATCTGCAATCGGTTTTCGATCGCTATATCGACGGCCAAATCGGAACCGAGCGGTACATTCAGGAAACCGAGCAGATACTCAAAAGAATGCAGAGTGAAAGAGAGTAAGCTTATGGCGCTCCGCTTACCACGCATCCGGGTCGCTCAAAAACGGTAAGATGCGGGTGAAACGCAAGGTCTTTTACCGGAGGCGTAGCAGCGCTACGTCGAGGATAAAGGGCGAAGCGCTGAACCCGCAGATTGCCGTTTTTCAGCGACCTTAATAGAAAAGAACGAATGCGTTTGCATTCGTTCTTTTTCATTACTGCTTAATCAACCGTGAAGGGCAATAGCGCGATGGCACGTGCGCGCTTGATGGCTTCGGAGAGTTGACGCTGATGTTTGGCGCAGTTGCCGCTCATCCGGCGGGGCAAAATCTTGCCGCGCTCGTTGGTGAAGCGACGAAGACGATTGATATCTTTGTAGTCGATATATTCGATCTTATCCACGCAGAAGCTGCAAACCTTACGACGGGGCTTGCGATTGCCGCGGGGACGCATCTTTCTTTCGCCACGATCTTCAGACATTTGAAAGTACCTCCTTATTTAGTGTCAAAACGGCAGGTCATCCTCTTCCACCTGCAAGAATCCGGAGGGCGCCGCCGCGGGAGCATTTTCCTGCGGGGTATAGCCGCCTTCTTCATTGCGCGCGGAAAGGAATTCCACATCTTCGGCAGTGACTTCCATGGAAGCCCTTGTCTGCCCATCGCTGCCCTGATAAGTTTGCACGGCTACGGAGCCCACAACGCATACTTTACGGCCTTTTGCCAGATATTTCTGGCAATTTTCACCCAGCTGACGCCAGGCGCTGACGCGGAAAAAGTCTGCTTGCGGCTGTTCGCCCTGCTGGTTGCCACGGCGACGGTTTACTGCCACGGAGAAGGAACACACGGTAATACCGCTGGCGGTGGTACGTGTTTCCGGATCCCTGGTCAGGTTTCCAATAATGGTCAGTTTGTTCATTTGCTCGCCTCCCAAGCCTTATTCGTCCGCTTCGGGAGCCGCATCAACCGCTACAGCTTCTTCTGCGACTTCCACTTCGGGAGCCGCATCGATCGCCGCAACTTCTTCTACGACTTCCACTTCGGGAGCCGCATCAACCGCCGCAGCTTCTTCTGCGACCACTGTTTCCACCACGGGAGCCGCTTCTTCTACAGCAACGACTTCTTCCACAACCGCGACTTCTTCCACGGGGGCAGATGACGCGGACTGGAATACGGGGCGGGCAGCACGCGGTTTCACGCTGGAGCGCTTGTTTAAAAGCTTGACCACCAAATACCGAATGACGCTTTCGTTGATCTCGAGGTTACGCTCGATTTCACGGGGTACCTCAGGCCCTGCTTTGAAAATGACAAGGACGTAGTAGCCTTCGGTCTTATAATCGATGGTATAGGCCAAGCGACGCTTGCCCCATTCATCCACCTTTTCGACCTCGCCACCGCCTGCCACAATCAGCTGGTTGAATTTCTCGATCAATTCCTTGCGAGTTGATTCTTCCACAGCAGTGTCTAAGATATAGATCAGTTCATACCTGTTCATACCTTTCACCTCCTCTTGGACATATGGCGCTGCAACTTTTGTGCAGCGCAAGGATGTGCCAATTTGAAATTATACCAGCATTCCCTATGAATTGCAAGCGCTATTTCAAGTGGTGCAGAATGTATTCCGCTACTTCATATAGTGATTGAAAAACGGGCACGCCGGCCGTTTCAAGGGTTTCCCTTGCTTGATGGCCGCCCTCGACCAAAAGGCAGGGACAGCCGATTTCCCGTGCGACCTCCGCATCGTGCATCGTATCGCCGATTAAGACCATTTCATCGGCCGCGAGCCCCTGCGCCTGTATATATGCCTGCGCCAGATGGGTTTTCGATTTCGCGTAGATGTTATCAAGCCCCAACACCTTTGAAAACGCGCCTTTAATCTCCGGGTAGAAGGTAAGCTGCTTCAGCAAAAAGGCCAATTCCGACGCAGAAATCAGCACTTGATCGAGCCCTGCCGCCCTAAAATCCGCCACGGCCTCCTGAACCCCTTGGCGCAAGGGAAAGGAGGGCGCCAATTCTTTATAACCCTTCGACCAATCGTGGGCTGCCGCATCAAAAACATCGTCCCCGATGCCCACATCGCGGTAATACTCCCGAATAGGGAAGCGAAACACGCGACGATAGGCTTCAAGGCTTTCAAACGGCTTCGCGCCGTATTTGGGGTAGACGCGGTTATTCAATTCAAGCACCCCGGGTGCATCGTCGATAAGGGTGCCGTTAAAATCCCAAATGATGGTCTTAAGCAACGGTTTCACCTCATTCAAAAGGATAGCGAAGGCCCCACATCCGCCGAAAATCATCGCAGGTTTCCGCCATTTTAAGGCTTAAACAAAGGGGCATGACGGGGGACTGGGTGAGCCCTTTCTTCACGCATTCCTGCACATGGTTGATCTCATATTGGAAGCCCCCATCGGGCGGATTTTGGACAGGGCAGGCAATCAAGCGATCTCCTTTTGCGTCGCTTATAACAAAGCCATCAGGCGACCAGAAACGCTTAAAGGCGATGCGCCCCTTCGTGCCGTAAATCACAGCATCGTCGGGCAGGGTGGTTTTTACGCCGCAGCGCACGGTTGCCAGCACATCCCCGGGAAAGCGCATCAGGAGCACCGCCTGTTCATCCACGCCATATTGGTTTTCATCCGTATTCATGCTGCAAAAGCTTGTTTTTTCCAAAGGCCAGGCATTCAGCATGCCCTGACAAAAGTGCAGCCCGTAAACGCCCACATCCAACAGGCCGCCGCCCGCCAAAGCAGGCGAAAGCTGTCGGTTGTTTTTATCTGTGTCCTCGGTGCGAAAAGAAAAGGAGGCTTCAATGGCGCGAACCTCGCCGATTTCGCCCGCCACAATCAAATCCCGCGCTTTTTCAAAGGCGGGGAAAAAGCGCATCCACATCGCCTCCATGACAAAAACGCCGGTTTTCTTTTGCGCTTCAATGATTTCTTTTACCTGCGCGGCATTGGGCGCCAGGGGCTTTTCGCAAAGAACCGCCTTGCCGTGCGCCATGGCCATAATCGAAAGAGAGGCATGCTCCGTATGGGGCGTTGCCACATAGATGCAATCGATATCATCTCTTTTTAAGAGCGCCTCGCAGCTTTCATAAACATGTTCAATGCCGTATTCCTCCGCAAATTTTCGGGCGCTTTCGACGCGCCTTGAGGCAACGGCGATAACGTTTATATCCTGCGCCAGCCTGACGCCCGTCATCCAACGCCTCGCGATGCTGCCCGATCCTAAAATGCCCCAGTTCATTCATACACCTCCGACCTTTGGGTTTTTTTCATTGTAGCCGAAAGGGGGCATAAAAGCAATCCGCAGCCATCACCGCTATTTCTTCTTTTTCGGCGGAATCGCGGAAAACCACATATCCGATGTTACTTCAAAGGGCGTATCATCCTGTACCAATTGCATGATGCGGCGATAATCCTCCGCTTTGGCGAACACGGGGCTGAAATCGTTCGCGGGTGCGCTGCCCGAAGTCAGAATCGGGAGGATGCGCAGATTAACCCCCTGGTATTTGCCGTTTTCAAACTTCAGTTCCATCTGCCCCAAGATGGCATCGAAGGTACGCATATCCAGCGTGCCGCCGAAGACAAAATTGCCGAGGCTGTACAACACCAGCGCGCCGTCGATATAATCAATGCCTTGCACACAGTGAGGATGCGTGCCGATGATAATGTTCGCCCCCTGCTTGATGGCAGACTTAACCATGGTTTCCTGCAGTTTGTTATGAGTGGGCGAGTACTCCTTTCCGAAGTGGAAAGAATAGATAATCACATCGCAACCGAGGGCCTTCAGTTCCTTAATATCGTCAGAAACAACCGTCGCTTTTTCTGTATAAACGGTTTCACGGCAGCCGGCGAAGCCGATTTTAATGCCATCCTTTTCAAAGACATACAGATTGCGAAAACCACTGTACTTGATGCCTTCTTTTTCAAGGGCGGCAATAGTTGATTCTTCGCCGCTTTTTCTGTAATCGCCGAAGTGGTTGTTGGCGATGTTCACATGCTCTATGGACGACTCCGTCAGTATTTTTGCAAATTCCGTAGGGCCTCGGAAGCTGAATTCCTTGGCGTAATAGCCCGTTTCATCGTCTTGAAAAACCCCTTCCAGGTTCACGTAGGTCAAATCGTCGGCGGTGAACAGATCCAGAAAGTGGCGATAGGGCCAGGTATAGCCATTGTTCGCGATGTATGTCTCAAAGGTATGTTCACTTGTTTTGTAGGTTTTTCGTGTCCCCAAAACACTGTCGCCGCCAACAGTGACGATAATGTTTGTCAGCACCGTTTCTTCGCTTAGCGCGGCGGGAATCATGATTATCCATACCAATACCAATAATAGACAGCACCCTTTTTTCATTCGATCGCACCTCTTCATTCAATCACATCACTTCGTACAATGTACCATCTTTTTTACGTTTTGAAAACCATTTTTTATGCACGCATTGCTAAATACCTTGTTTTACGGTAAAATTGAATCGCTTAAGGGGGCGATCCGATGGTTCTTAAAAGGGCTTTCAAGGTGCTTACGCAAGAAGGGATTGGGGCAGTTTTGGAAAGAATATGGCTTCGGTTTTGGCCGACGCTTTGTCAGTTCCTACCCGCGCCACACTTGCCTGCGGAAACCATCAGCCTTGATTATCGGCCTTTGATTTCCGTCGCGATTCCCGTGTACAATGTGGAAACCTACATACTGTATGCCTGCATCGATTCCGTTTTGAACCAACGGTATGAAAACTGGCAGCTTTGTTTGGTGGATGATTGTTCCTCCATGCCGGAAATGGCGGAAATATTAATGGAGTATGCCGCAAGGGATGACCGTATCCGCATCGCCCTGCGGCAGAAAAACGGGCATATCGCCAAAGCAACCAACGATGCCATTGCCCTGTGCGAAGGCGAATTCATCGCCTTTATGGATTGTGATGATGTGTTGCACCCGGATGCCCTGTATGAGGTGGCGCTGCTTTTAAACAAAAATCCGCAGATGGACTTTATCTATACAGATGAAGACAAGCTATCCGAAGACGGAAAAAAGCGATATGAGCCTTTTTTCAAGCCCGATTGGTCGCCGGATACGCTTTTGTCCATGATGTACACAGGTCATCTGGGAATCTACAGAACAAGCCTTGTGCGCGAGGTGGGCGGGATTCATGAAGGGGTCAATGGCTCCCAGGATTACGATTTTACGCTTCGGTTCACAGAATGCACAAATCGCATCGGGCATGTGCCGCGAGTGCTTTATCATTGGCGCGTTCGAGGGGAATCCGTAGCCGCAAGCCCCTTAGCCAAGCCCTATGCCTATGATGCGGCGGATAAGGCGAAGAAGGATGCGCTGAGACGCAGGGGCATCGCGGGCAAAACACAGCAGGTGGAAGGCATGACCCATCAACGCATCTGTTATGACGTAACAGGAGAGCCCTTAGTAAGCATTGTCATCACAAAAATCAGCAATGCGAAAAATATTGAAGAGAATACCGGTTATCCTCATGTGCAGTGGATTTATCTTGAAAAAGGGCAAAGGAAAATAGCGGCGGCTCATCAGGTTAACGGAGAATATGTTGTTTTTGTGAATGATGATCTGATGCCTAAGGCGTCCGATTGGGTAGAAAAAATGCTGTCGCAGGCACAGCAAACCCATACAGGGGCTGTCGGCACTAAAATATTGCATCGCAAAAAGCCATGGATTGTCCATCAAGGATTAACGGGAGCAAAAAAGGGATTGGGAGCGCTTTTGTTCAGGCGCACCAATGATTTTGTATATTATGCAGGCTGGAACCGAGTCGATGTCAATTGCTTGGCCGTTACTTCTTCGCTTATGATGGTCGAAACTAAAAAATGGCGGGAGGCGGGTCTGTTTGATGAAACCCTGCCGGAAGAGGCGCTGTGCCTGAAATTATACGCCATGGGCTATTTTAATTGCCTTAGAAATGATGTGGTTTTTACAAGCGGGAAGCTGCCCCTGTATATAGGCGACAGAGCGGCGCTTGAAAAGGCGTACCCCATGCTTATGAAAAACGACCCCTTTTATAATCCGAATCTATATAAAATATGGGGCGATTTTTCCTTCATCGCCCCACGTAAGTATCTATAGACCTATTGGATAATCATCCGTCCGCAGGTTTCACATTCTACGATGTCCGTGCCTGCCTTGATTTTTCTCAGCACCACCGAGGGCTGGGACATATTGCACCCCCCGCATTGATCCCCCATAAGCCTTGCCATGGGCTGGGCGCAGCGGGATTTGATGGTTTTATATTCGTTCATATAGGCGGGCGCAATCCCTTTTGCCTTTTCCGCCGCCTTTGCCCGCTGCGTGTCGAGCAGAGCCATTTTTTCTTTGTATTCCTCATCGTAAATCTTTTTCAGTTCATCAAATTCAGCCTTGACTCTGGCTGCCTTTAGGCGAATATCGTGCTGCTGATGGTCGCGATCCCCCGCATCCTTTTTCAGCTTTTTCATTTCCGCTTCGTAGGAAGTGATGCCGGACATGATGCGCTTGGCTTCGCTGATTAACTGGCGGGCTTCCTCAATGGTTGCGGGTGCCGCTTCTTCAAACTTCTGTTCAAGGGCTTTGATTTGTTCATCCAACCGCTTCAACGCATCCTGCACCACATCCACCCTATCCACCATTTCCGCCACTTCTGTTTCGATGCGCTTGATGGTATTCTGTTGATCCATGATGTAATCGCGGCTTTTAACGAGCTTCACGCGGGTAGGAGAGCGCTTAATCTCGCTTTCAAGCTTGTCGCAGGCCATGTCTTCCTGTTGGTATAACCAAAGCATTTCCAGTTGTTCCATGGATGGTTCCTCCTCTTTGGCAAGGATTTACTGCACGAAATAGGAATCCGTTTTCGCGCGATAAACAGCCACATTACATTTTACCTTATTGAGGGCTTTTTGTAAAGCGGAGGCAAGGATATCCATTCCCGGATTTTCCGTGGCAAAATGGCCGCCTTGAAAGAGCGTCATGCCGCGGGCTGTGGCTTCCAAAGCGTGATGGTGCTTCACTTCGCCTGTCAAAAAGGCGTCCGCTCCCGCTGCGTAGGCCGCGCCCCATTCATCGCTTGCGCTGCCGGAAGAAAGCCCCAAAGTACGGATTTCTTTTTTCGCATCGCCCATGAGCACAACGGGTGCGCGCAGCTTCTCTTTTAAAAATTTTTGCAAGGCATCCGCACGCATCGGATGAAGGAGCTTGCCCACGCGCAGGGTGCCTTCGCCGCAAGCATCCTTGAGCAAAAGCAATTGCACCAGCGCGTCGTTTGTGCCGCCGGGCGCGATATCAAAATTCGTGTGTGCTGCGATAAAGTGGCAATTTTGCCTAAGCATTTGTGCGATCAAGCCGCTTTCATAATCGGTTTCAAGCAGTCGGCTAAGCGGCGAAAACAGAAGCGGATGATGGGTGATGAGCACATTCGCACCGATTTCCTTCATTTCATCAAGCACCGCACCCGTTGCATCCAGGGCGACCATAATGCCTTTTATTTCCGCGTTTTCATCCCCCACAAGCAAACCGACATTGTCGAATTCCTCGGCGGAAGAAAAAGGCGCCATTTCATCAATGATGCGAACCAAATCTCTTACAAGCATGTGAGCGCCTCCTGAACAAAGTTGATATCGGAACTGCCGGACGCGGCAAGCACCTTTTGTTGCCATAAAAGGTATTCTTTGAAAAGCGGCGGCGGGCTTTCAAGCAGGCACGGGCCCAGAGCGTATTCCTTTTCGCTGTAAATCGCGCTGCCTTTTTTTAAGCGCATCACCACATAAAACCGCCTGCCGTCCAGCACGAGGGTTTCTTTTTCAAACACATAGCCCAGGCCATGTAAGCCCTGCCGTACTTTTTTCAAATGCGTATGGGGCGAGAGCACCAATACGGCATCAAACAATTTATCTCTGCCTGCTGATAATATATCCAGCATCGTATCCCCGCCCATACCGAGGATGGAGATAAAATCCATGGGGCAGTCGATGGCATCAAGCCCATCCGCCACGCGAAAATCCGCTTTGTACCCATGCCGCGCGAAATTCTCCCGCGCCTTTTGAAGGGCGGGGGCGCTGATATCTGTCACCACAGGCAGCGAGACCTTTCCATCGGAAACCAAGCGCAATGGCAAAAAACCATGATCCGCGCCGATATCGGCATATGCTTGGCAGGCATCGATCAGATCATAGGCGGCGCGAAGACGCGCATCAAGGGTTTTCAGGCGCATGAGAGTCCTCCCCGTTTGTGAAAGTAGGCCAGGCGTTCGTGTCTTCAAAGGTTTTTACAAGGGAGTGAGCCTGATCGATAATCATTTTATCAAAGCCCATGGTAGAAAGCAGCAGAATGGCATTGCGCGTGTTGGAAGGGCCGGGTTTCAAAACATAATCGAAGGTCACGCCTTCATCGGATACGGTTTCGGAAAAATGGCAGTTATCAAATTCATTTTCCAGAATGCGTGTTAACTCAATATCGTGACTGGCGACAAGGCACAGGCAGTTCTCACGGCTTAAGCTGTATAAAACCGCTGCGGAGGCGGCGATGCGTTCAATCGTGTTCGTGCCGCGCAGGATTTCATCCACAAAGCACAGGCAAGGGCGCTTTTGCGCCGTTTCCGCAATGCGCCTGAGAGATTTGATTTCTGCCACAAAATAGCTGTCGCCCTTCACAATAGAATCCCTGAGCGCCATGGAGGAAATAACGAGGGCGCGGGGCAGCGTAAATGCTTTGGCAGCGCAGGTGTTGATGGCCTGCGCCAGCAAAGCGTTCACCGCCACCGCCTTGATGAACGTGGATTTTCCCGAGGCGTTGGAGCCTGTCACCAACGTATCCCGCTTTATTTCGCAGCTGTTTTCCACAGGACGGATAAGCAACGGATGGCCCATGCGTTCCATTTCGATGCGCATCGCATCGTGATAGGTGGGCGCGCAGACAGCGCCCAGGCTCTTTCTGAAGGAGGCTACGGAAATCAGCATGTCCAGCATGCCCAACTTCTCGTATAATGCCCAGGCCTTTTCCTTGTTTTTGAAAATGAGGTGGGCGGATTTGGCATAGCTTTTTACATCCGTCATTAAAAACAGCTTGCCGAACTCGCCCAAGGCATCGGCGTTGCTGTAGCTCATGCTTTCCGCCGTAACGGAGGAAAGCTTCGATTTAACCGACTTGAAGACCTGATATGCCTCGCGGATTTCCGCAAGCAAATCCGAAAGACCCTCAACCTTCACATCGCATAATTTTCCCGCGCACCAGAGCATGGTGGAAAGATAGTGCATTCCCGAAAGGGAAGCGGGCACCTTGGTTTTGAAATAAGCCGTGTAGCACACATTGAAAATGGCGGCGGGAATCGCCAATAAAAGCCCCAAAAAGCCGATGAAAAACGAAGAAAGCAAAAGCAAAAAGGGCAAAACCCCAAGAAAAGTCAAAAGGCGGTAATCCAAGGTATGCACCTTGTTCGCGCCCGCCAAAAATGCTGCCAACCCGCTGTGGGGAGCCTTTCCAAGCTGGCTCAAATAGGATTGGCAATTCAGCCGCCCCTCCTTGTCACGGTACAGCGCTTTCACATGGCTTTCAAATGCCGCGTCTACCCCGTTTGCCAGGCGCAGCGTCTTATACAGCTGCTCTTCGCCAACAGAAGTCTGGCAAATGTTGATGCGGTTGAAAACGGCATCCATATCCAAATCGTTCCACGTGATATCATCAATGGCTTGCGTATCGGGGTGATCTGCCTGATACTGAACCCATGCCGAATCCACGCTGGTCATATCGGCTTTTTCCCGGGCGGAAGGCGGCTGCCCGAAGGAATTTTCCAGATATTTACGCCGCGTCTTCACTGCCTTTCTTGATGAAAAGATGCTGTAAACAAACGATCCCACGAAGAAAACAACCAAAATGGCAATCAATTCCATGCGCCTGCTCCAATCGGTTTACAAGTATACAAAGCCAAACAAGCTCTATTTATGCATTATAGCAAAGCCGCATGGAAATGGCAATGAACCGCTTTCCCTTCAATCGCTATTGTAACTTGAAATGTAACATTCGTTATTGTGTACGTTGTCGAACAAATCTTTGAAATCATGTAAGCTAATAGCGAGGTGGTTTTAGATATGAATCGCGTTTGTTTTAACGAACATAGGATACTCGGCTTGATTATTTTCTTTTACCGCAAGAAATGCGGTTTATCGCAAATGAAGCTCGCCGAAGCCGTGGGTATCAGTCGAACGCATATGTCGCGCATCGAAACCAACGACTGTTCCGTATCGTTGGAGGTGATATTTGCCATTGCAAAAGCATTGAACATCCCCGCTATGAAGCTATTCGAATTTCGGGATTAACATAAAGCAAAAGCGCAGGGCTGTCCCCTGCGCTTTTGCATACACGATCACCATTCGGTTTTCTTTAGGGAGAGCGCGAGAGGGGATTTCTTTTTCCTAAAAGAAATCCCCTCTCGCATATATACCCTTTCAAATCAATCCAAGTAATCCTTCAATTTCTTCGACCTGCTCGGATGGCGCAGTTTGCGCAGAGCCTTGGCCTCGATCTGGCGGATGCGCTCACGGGTTACGTTAAATTCACGGCCGACCTCTTCCAGAGTGCGTTGGCGGCCATCATCCAGGCCGAAGCGCAGGCGAAGCACTTTTTCTTCCCGCGGGGTAAGGGTGTCCAACACGTCCAGAAGCTGTTCTTTCATAAGCGCGAAGGAAGCGGCTTCGGCAGGGGCGGGAGCGTCCTCATCGGGGATGAAATCGCCTAAGTGACTGTCCTCCTCTTCGCCGATGGGCGTTTCAAGGGAAACAGGCTCCTGAGCAATCTTGATAATTTCGCGCACCTTGTTTTCGGAAATGCCCATTTCCTTGGCGATTTCCTCGGGGGTGGGTTCACGGCCGAATTCCTGCAGAAGCTGACGGGAAACGCGAATCAGTTTATTGATGGTTTCCACCATGTGCACGGGGATGCGGATTGTGCGCGCTTGATCGGCGATGGCGCGGGTAATCGCCTGGCGAATCCACCAGGTAGCGTAGGTGGAGAACTTGAAGCCTTTTCTGAAATCGAATTTTTCTACGGCTTTGATGAGCCCCAGATTGCCCTCCTGAATCAAATCCAAAAAGAGCATGCCACGACCCACATAGCGCTTGGCTATAGAAACCACGAGGCGCAGATTCGCTTCGGAAAGCTTGCGCTTGGCTTCTTCATCGCCCTGCTCCATACGCATGGCGATATCCGTTTCCTCTTCGGCGGTAAGCAAAGGCACCTTGCCGATTTCTTTTAAATACATGCGAACGGGATCGTCAATGGAGATGCCCTCCGGCACGCTCAAATCGATCATCTTATCCAAAGGCTCGGCCAGCAGCTCGGCTTCGCTGGGATCGGGCTCCATAACGACATCGACACCCAAAACCTCCAGTGTCTCCAAAATTTTCGGATACTGGTCCGGTTCAATTTCAATTTCCGCCAGCTGAGCCACGATATCTTCATATGTAACGGAACCCTTTTGCTTGGCGTTTTCATAGAACTCATTGAGTTTGAGTTGACGAACGGTAGGCGTCATGCTCAAGCGAAATCCACTCCTTTGTTTGGACGGTGCCGCGTTACTTAGCTGCGGACTTTAGTTGATTCAAGCGCTGTTGCAGGGCAACAATTTCATTTACCATAGCCGGCTTTTCACCTGCCGGTGCGGCGGCGAGGGCTGCTTTCAGCTCCTCCATACGTTCTTCAAGGGATAGGATATTTAAACGATTTAAGCAATCCTGAGCCATTTTCAGTACACTGTCGCGATCCAGTTGGCTTTTTGTCATGAGGATATTGGCAATGGCGGCGCGGTTTTCCGGCTCTTGCATTTCAATGAGGGAAGCGGGCGACTCGCCATTTTGGAGCCCCTCGGCCAGCGCTCTCAGGCTCGAATCGGTGAACCTGTCCGGGGTGATGACCTCGCTTTTTAGCTTGCCTGTCGCCATGAGAGATAAAAGCATTTGCTGGGTCTTGACACTTTCCGTTGTCCGGGCGGTTTTTTCGTAGCGTTCCCGTGGCGGCGTATAAATATGCTTTTGCTTGGGTGCCTGTGTAAGCCCCATTTGCGCAAGCAGCACCTCACGGGAAAAGCCTGTTTGTATGCTGAGATAGTTCAGATGGTTCTCAAGCTCAACCGGCTCCGCCACATCCTTGAGTATCAACGCGCACGCCTTGGCGAATTCCACGCGCCCATCCTCGGTGGACAAATCGAATTCTTCTTGCTTTTTCAGCATTCGGTAGCGTGCGGCGCTCAAAGGAACAAGGCCTAAAAAGGCTTCCAGCCCGTCCCTTCGGATGAACTCGTCCGGATCCAGCTTGTCCGGCATAACAAGCACCTTGGCAGGTATCGCCTCCGCCTGAAAGATGGTCAGCCCGCGAAGGATGGCCTGCTGGCCCGCGTTGTCCCCGTCGTAGGCGATAAACACCTGAGGGGCAAAGCGCTTGATAAAACGCGCCTGCTCCGGAGTAAGGGAGGTACCCAGCGTGGCGACGACACCCTCAACCCCAAATTGGCTCAGCGCCACCACATCCATATACCCTTCCACAAGAACCACACGGTTCAAATTGCGCGTCTTTTTCAATAAATTTGCGGCGTAGACGCCAAGGCGCTTATTGAACACAGGGGTGTCCTGGGTATTTAGGTATTTGGGCATAGCCTCGCCCATGGCGCGGCCGCCGAAGCCTAAGATGGCGCCATTCAAATCGATAATCGGAAAGATGGCGCGGCCACGAAACATATCGTAGGCTTTTTTCTCTTTCACGACTGTCAATCCGCAGGCATGCAGTTCATCCAGGCTGTAGCCTTCTTTTAAGAGGTATTTGGTCAGGGTGTCCCACCCCTCGGGGGCAGCGCCCAAACCAAACTTGCGGATAGTCGAATCATCCAGGCCACGCTTTTTCAAGTAGCGAAGAACGTCTTCTCCTTCTTTTTCAAAAAGCGTTTTGTGGTAAAACTGGGCGGCGAGCTTGTTGGCGCCGAGGAGTCGTTCGCGCTGAGATTTGCGGCGCTCATAATCCGGATCTTCCTTCATCTCGGGCAAGGGCATGTGAAGCCTGTCCGCTAAAAGGCGTACCGCCTCCTGAAAATCCAACCGCTCCATTTCCATTACGAACTGAATGACGGAGCCGCCCGCTTTACAGCCAAAGCAGTAATAAAGCTGGTGTTCTTGATCCACAGAAAAGGAGGCCGTCTTTTCGTTATGAAAAGGGCACAGACCCCAGTATCTATGCCCGTTGCGCTTAAGCTGAACATAGGAGGACACCACTTGCACAATATCGGCCCGTGAACGCAGCTCATCGAGCCATGCGGGTGGGAACCGTCCTTGAATACCTTTCACCTGCTCACCTGCTTCTACCTAATTCGCTCTTTTACGCGCTTTTCCTGCAAAAGCACACATTTTTCACCGCAAAGCGCGTTAAATGGGAAATGCGGAGGGAATAAACAGCTTTTCATACTGCCGAAGGGCGTATCTGTCCGTCATGCAGGCGAGAAAATCGCATACGCCGCGGGCAACGCCGTCCTTGTAAACAATGGTCACATATTCAAGGGGCATTTCTGTCGGATGTTCACAATAGTAGGTGAACAATTTCCTCATGACATGGTGGCATTTCTCTTCTTCCGATTCCCGCCATTTATCCCGATACACCCGCTCAAACAGAAAATCCCGCAAGGCATCTGTCGCCTGCGCAACAGGTTCGCTCATGTTCACTTCGTTCTTCAAAAAAGAGGTGTTCACAATGTCCATAATCATGGTATTGATACGCTGGCCATGAGATTGCCCCAGTATGCGCAGGCAATCCTTCGGCAGTTCGAATTTTTTCAAAACGCCCGCCCGAAGCGCATCGTCGATGTCATGGTTGATGTAGGCAATACGATCCGCACGGGATACACAAAGTCCCTCCAGGGTTTCGGGCTTCACCGCACCGGAATGGCAGATGATGCCGTCCCGCACCTCATGCGTGAGGTTCAAGCCTTCCAGGTTGTCCACCACGCGCAGGCTCTGTTCGTTGTGGCGAAAGCCCTCCGGCATCAACTCGTCCAAAGCGCGTTCGCCGATATGCCCAAAGGGGGTATGCCCCAAATCATGCCCCAAGGCGATAGCCTCCGCCAAATCCTCGTTCAGGCGCAGCGCCCGCGCCAGCGTGCGCGCCACTTGCGAAACTTCCAGCGTGTGGGTCAGGCGGGAACGGTAATGATCGCCCTCGGGGGAGAGAAATACCTGGGTTTTTGCTTTTAGGCGGCGGAAGGATTTGGAGTGGATAATGCGATCCCTATCCCGCTGAAACGCGGTGCGTAAAGGACAGGGCTCAATGGGCTCCGCCCGCCCCTTTGTATTTTTAGACAGGCAGGCATAAGGCGACAATCGCTTTTCTTCCTCCTGCTCGGTATACACTCTGGGTTCCATCCATGTATCACCTCTACAAGATGTATTATTAAACACAAAGGGGTGAAAACCCTTCCCGCAGCAAAAAAGGCAGGAACATCATGTTCCTGCCTTTTTTGTATTCAGCTTCGCTTGGCTTTTTATTCAAGTCCCCATAGCATGAGTTCGCCGCCCATCAAACGGTATAGGGCTTCCAAATAGAAGTAATCGCCGTAGACGATGTTGATATGGCGGCCCGCGCCATCGTCGTGGTAGGCGGCGGTACACTTTTGCAAGATGCCGTAGGTATCCGTGGAATAATCGGCGCAAGTTTCATGCATGGCGCGCAGCATCTTTACCGCGGCGTTATGGTACATGGCCTTTTCATGCTCAGGCACCAGGGTTTCAAGCAGTAAAAGCCCGCTTGCCGCGCACGCGCCGCCGATGTTGTCCAGCCGCTCTTCAGTGTTCGGCTGCCGAAAATCGCAATCCACGAGGCCGTCCTCACGAATATTGGCGATGAAGTAATGGGCGATGCGCTTCGCCATATCCAGATATTCGGGGTTCTTTGTGTTGATGTACGCCAACACGAACCCATGTAGCGCCCAGGACTGGCCTCGAGACCAGCTGGAGCCTTCTGAATAGCCCTGTCCACCGGGCTTGCCGATAATGTCGCCCGTCTCCGGATCGGAAATGACAATATGGTTTGAAGACCCATCGGGGCGAATGAAGTTCTCCATCGTGAACCGGGCATGAATGTCCGCAATTTTTTGATAGCGCGGGTCGCCGCTGTGGGCGCTTGCCCAATACAATAGCGGCAGGTTCATCATGCAATCGACAATGGCCCAGCCGCATTTGTCCGCGCCATTCCATGCTTTGATGAAGCCAAGGGGATTAAAGCGGCCTGCCAGCAAATCCGCGCAGCGCAAAATAATCTTTTCAAGCTCTTCGCTTTGGAAAAGCTGGTTTTCTGCGCCGAAGGAAAGCTTATACATGAAGCCCACATCATGGTGCAGGCCTTCATAAGCGTGGAGTAGCTCATGGTGCAAAATATCCTGCACGCGGCGGGCTTCCGCGGCAAAGGCCTCATCCTTGGAATAATGGTAAAATTGCCACATGAGCGCGGGCCAAAAGCCGCCCGTCCACCATGTGTTGCGCTCCTGGGGCGAGCCCAGCCATTTGTCCTTGGCGCCGCTATAAGGAATGATGCCCTGATCGGCGGCGGCTTTGATGGTCGCCGCGTATTTCTTCATCGATTTTTCAAAAGCCGACTTAATCCATTGTTCCATTTTTTGTTTCCTCCCCTAAGAAGCTTATGTGCCGAAGTATACAGGAGGCACCGCTTTATGTCAACAAACAGGGCTATATAGGAAGAGGATATTTTGCTTATGTGGAGAATAAGATGTACATATGCGTTCGGCATGAGAGAGCCGGCAAGAATTTGATAAAGCTAAGGGAGTGATTAGGGTATGAAAAAGTCGATCTGGGCATTGGTTGTTGTTATTGTGGTCGCCGTGGTTGCCATTGCGGTGGTGGTAGCGGACAGGGATAAAATAAGCACCGCGCTGAATGATTTAAAAAAGACCCACGAGGAAGCGCAGGCTTCTTTGGCTGATGCGAATGCGCAGGTTTCAGCCCACGCACAGAGCCTTGATGAAAAGGAAGCGGAAGTTTCCGATTTGAACGGCGTTATTGCGGAAATGACCACTGCCAAAGAGCAGACTGAAAAGGATTTAGCGGAGCATAAGGATAACTTGGCGGCATCTAAGGGAATGGTTGATGGCCTAAACACATCTTTGGATGCGGCGCAAAAGGAACTGGACGGGGTGAAGGGCGAACTGGCGGCGGCGCAAATCGCCTCCAAGGAACACGAGACGGGCATGAACGCGCTCGCATCCGCCAAAGAAGAACTGGAAAAGGAAATTGAGCGGCTGAAGTCCGAGGCGGAAGGCGCACTGGCTGCAGCGAAGCAGGAAGGTGAATCCCTTGCCACCACCGCCAAAACCGATGGCGAAAAGGCATTGGCGGAGCTGAAGGATAAACTGACCACTGCCGAAGGCGAACTGCAGGCGGCTTTAGCCAACAGCGATCTGCTGGCAAAGGCAAAAGAGACAGCGGAAAAGGATTTGACCGATGCGAAAGCTGAGGGGGAAAAGCTTCTGAGCGATGCGAAGGCTGAACACGACAAGCTGCTGGGCGATGCAAAAGCGGATGGCGCTAAGGCAAAAGAAGACTTGGAAGGCTTGACACAGCAGGTTGCCGACGCCATCGCTATCTATGAAATGCTCATCTCAGGCAAAACAGAGGGATTGGAAGAAGCGATCATTGCCTTTGAAGAGAAATATCCCGATTCTGTTTTCAAGTTCCAAATGCCCGAACCTGCCAAGGATGAAAGCTTGGGATCATTGTCGACACCGTGACAACAGTATAAAAAGCCGGCGCCACGCGCATTGCGTGAGGCGCCTTTTTTGTTTGCCGGCCTGTGCGCGCCTGATGTGTATCTTTTTGTTGACTGAAGTTGAAAAATAGGGTAAAGTCAATATCGTGTAAAAGAACATAACAGAGGTGGCAACAATGGAAAATCATGATTTAAGGCAGATCATCGCGCAGTTCGGGATAGAAATGAACTATGCATCCTATGGTGAAGGGCATATTAACGATACTTATCTGGCGCAGTTGATGCCGCATCAATATATTCTCCAGCGAATCAACCATCATGTGTTTAAGGATCCGAAAACGCTGATGGAAAACATCGTTTTGGTAACAGAACACATCCAGCGGAAAGTCCGCGCAAGAGGCGGCGATCCGAAGCACGAAACGCTGACAGTTGTAAAAACGCAGGATGGCAAAAACTTTTATAAGACAGAGGACGGACAGTATTACAGAATGTATCTGTTTGTGGACGATACCAACACCTATCAGACGGTTTCCGATCCTCTTCAGTTTTATAATGCGGCACGAGCCTTTGGCCGCTTTCAAAATGATTTAGCGGATTTCCCTGTCGATAAACTTTTTGATACCATCCCGAATTTTCACAACACAAAGGCGCGGTTTGCGCATCTTTTGCAGGCTATTGAAGAAGATAAAGCCGGCAGAAAGCATACCGTCGAAAAGGAGATTGCCTTTGCCCTTGAGAGGGAGAAGGATGCAGCCATTGTGGTAGAAGCCTTGGCGAAGGGCGAAATTCCGCTCCGTGTTACCCATAACGATACAAAGCTGAACAACGTTTTATTCGATAAAAAAACTGATGAAGGCATTTGCGTAGTGGATTTGGATACCGTTATGGCGGGTTCGCTCCTATATGATTTCGGCGACAGCGTACGCTTCGGCGCCAGCACCGCCGCGGAGGATGAAACAGATTTAAGCCGGGTTGAATGCAGCCTGGAATTGTTTGAGGCGTACACAAGAGGCTTCTTGGAAGAACTAAACAGCAGCATTACAAAAAGAGAGTTGGAATTGCTCGCCTTTTCCGCAAAGCTTTTGACGTACGAATGCGGCATTCGCTTTTTGACAGATTACTTAAATGGCGATACCTACTTTAAAATCCATTACCCGAACCAGAATCTGGATAGGTGCAGAACGCAGTTTAAGCTGGTTCATGATATGGAAAATAAAATGGCGCAGATGCGCGCCATTGTAGAAAAATACAAGTAAGGCTCTCTTAGAACAAACTCATTTGGACAGGCTTGGGCGGCTGCGCCAACAGAGCGGCAAGCGGCGGCTGGGTTCTATGTAAAATATCTTCTATACAGGTTCTGTCCGTAAACCAATCGGCAAGCTCCTCTTTTTTTAAATAAACAGGCATCCTGTCATGGTAGCCACGCATCATATCGTTGGCTTCCGTTGTTAAAATCGCGAAGCGGTCTTCTTTTTTGCCATCAGGCAACGTGAAACTTTCGCATATTCCTGCCAGATACAGCACCGATTCCCCGGGCAGGGTGAAACGGTATTTGTCGAGGGCTTTTTTTGTCGCGGCATCGTGGGACCATTCAACAAAGCCCGAGGTGGGAATCGCTATCCTATTTGCCATTAATGCCTTTTTGAAATAGGGCGATATCGCCGCCGTTTCCTGCCTCGCGTTTACCACGGGCCTGCTGTTCCCATGGACAGGCGGAAAACCCCATTTGATAGGTCTGGGGCCGTCTGCCAGAATCACAGGAGCGATATTCGTCGGGAAAACTTCGCCCGTTGCCATTGCTTTTGCTTCAGGAGCGCCGGGATAGCGGCGGTTCACTTCATCAATAATTTCTCTCAGTTCATAGGCATCTTCCTCGCCCATTACAAAATATCGGCTGCACATATGCTTCTCACCTCCATGGAAATATCATTCGATGCGCGGCTTGGCGTCACCTTCTTTCAATTTGGATTTGCATTCTAAGAATAACATCAAAGAAAAAACAGTGGCTCAGCAAATCAAGACCTGTAAAGCGGGTGCTGTGAGGACAGCGTTTACAGGGGATGAAAGGATGAGCCACTCGGCATCTTTATGAGGAAGGAGAGCGCCTTTTTACGTAATCGCTTTTGCTATTTATCTTCCAGCGATGCGTGCCAGTCGAAGCCGAACTGCGGAGTGAACGCAGGAGCTGTCCAGCGGATGGCGTTGGCAATGACCGCCCCGACTTCGGGGATGTAGTAGGTCCGATTGGTTTCATGGCCGGGCTGGAAGTAGAAGATGCGCCCCGCGCCGCGGGTGAAGCAGCAACCGCTTCTGAACACTTCGCCGCCGGAGAACCAGCCGATTAAGACCACTTCATCGGGGGTGGGAATATCGAAATATTCGCCATAGGTTTCCTCGTCCGGTATTTCGAAATGGGTGGGCAGCCCTTTAACGATGGGATGGCCTGGGCTTGTAACCCACAGGCGTTCCCTGTCGTTGCTTTCGCGCCAGCGAAGGTTGCAGGTGGTGCCCATCAGCTTCATGAAGGGACGACTCATGTGGCCGGAGTGGAGGGGGATAAAGCCCATGCCATTCAGCACGCGGGCGGCAACACGGTTCACCACATCATCCGGCACGGAGCTGTGCTTCATATGGCCCCACCAAAGCAGCACATCGGTTTCATCCAGCACGCTTTGGGGCAGGCCGCAATCGGGCTCCTCCAGAGTGGCGGTGCGGATTTGAAAATCTTCATTTGTGCCGAGGACTTCTTTAAGCGCCATGTGAATGCCGTTGGGATAGGCCGCCTGAGGGCGGGAGCCCTCTTCCTTTTCGTGAACGAATTCATTCCAAATGGTAACGCGAATCATAGTTGCTCTCCTTTGCGCTCATGCTGCAGGGTGATTAAATCTCGGGCAGGTCGAGGACGATTTCATGGCCAACTTCGGCGGATTTCATGATGCCGTCAATGATGGCCTGATTATAGAAGATCTGGCTGGAGGGAACGGGGGCGGGTGTGCCGTTGATGATGGCATCCAGGAAGGAGCGAATCTTCAGATCGAATAAACCCGGGCCTTCCTGATGGATAATGGGCAGCTCGGTCACAACCTGCGTGCCTGCCACATCGGTATACAGCTTCATTGCGCCGCCGACAGAGCCGTTCCAGCAGTCGGTGGAAGGGATGCGCAAGGCCGCTTTTTTGCCGAAAATCAGCGTGTCACCGGGGGTATCCATGTGCATTGCCCAAGCGATACGGAAGTCGAGCACAATGCCGCCTTCCAGACGGATGAACGCGGCGGCGAAATCATCTACGTTGAAGCGATCCGCGTTTTCCTTGGCGGTATGGAATTTATCGGGGTACTGATATTTTTCATTCGTGCCGAAGAAGTTCGAAACGACGCCTGTAACGGTCAGCGGCTTCGGGTAGCCGATGGCGTTTAGCACCATATCCAAAGAGTAGCATCCGATATCGCCCAACGCGCCGATGGCGGCTGTTTTCTTTTCGATAAACGTGGAGTTCGGGATGCCGCGGCGACGGCCGCCGCCTGTTTGAATGTAGTAAATTTCGCCCAGTTCGCCGGATTCGACAATCTTTTTAATAAGCTGCATGTTTGCGTCCATGCGCGGCTGGAAGCCGATGGAAAGGAGCTTCCCGCTCTTCTTTTCGGCCTTGATGATGTCGGCGGCTTCCTCGGTGGTGACGCACATGGGTTTTTCAAGCAGCACGTTTACGCCGGCGTTCAGCGCATCGATGGTACATTCGGCATGGGTGGTGTTGTAGGTGCAAACGCTGACAGCGTCCAGCTTTTCGGCCTTGAGCATGCTTTTGTGGTCGGGGTAGCACTTCGCGCTGTCAAAACCGAATTGCTTTTTGAAAGCTTCCGCCTTGCCGGGGATGAGATCGGCCAGGGCGACCACTTCCGCATCGGGCATGTTTTTAAAGCTTTCCGCGTGGGCTTCGGCGATCCAGCCTGTGCCGATGATGCCAACCCTGAGTTTCTTGCCATAGGTGCGCTCCTCGTGAACGGCGGGGGTAAACGTCGATAATACCTGATCGCTCATGTTTTTTCCTCTTTTCGTGTTTTATTTAAGGCCCAGGCCCTTTAATGTTTCGATGCTCTTCTTCGCGTCTTCAAGGGGCGTGCTGCCCGGGGCGGGCATATCCTGCTCCACCACAAACCATTCGGCGCCGCTTTCGATGCCGGCCTCCAAAATGCTCTTCACATCCTGTGAGCCATGGCCGACAGGACGGAATTCAAAGGCAATATCGCCCTTCTTTTCCTCTTCATCCAATCCGATAAGGCCGTAGGGTGTCGCGCCGCCTTTGACACCTACATAATCCTTCAGGTGCACAACAGGGCAGCGGCCCGCATATTCGCGGATGTAATCGGCGGGAACCAAGCCCGCGTATTTTACCCAGCAGACGTCGATTTCCGTTTTAAGAAGATCGGCGGGCACGGCATCGTAGAGGAAATCCAGGCCATACTGCTCACTCATGGTGATGAACTCAAAATCATGGTTGTGGTATAAAAGGGTGATGCCCGCTTCCTTTGTCATCTGTCCGAATTGGTAGATGGCGGCGATGGTTTTGGCAAAACCTTTCGCGCCCGGGCGGGTATTGTCATCCAGGTAGGGAATGGCGATGAATTTACAGCCGATGGCCTTATGGAAGGCGATGGTGCCTGCCATGTCGGTTTCAATGGTGGAAAAGGGCACGTGGCTTGAAATGGCAATCAAGCTGTGCTTTTTGAGCAGCGCGCTGATTTGCTCGGCGGTGTTTCCGTAGAAGCCCGCGAATTCAACGCCGTCATAACCAAGAGACTTGAGGGTCGCAAGCACAGAATCCAAATCTTTTTCGGCCTGCTCACGCGCGGAATAGATCTGATATGCGACAGGTTTTTTCATCATAAGGATGTCCTCCTTTTTTAATGATTTTATTATAGCGAATTTTGGGCTTGATGTCGTGCCAGTTTGTGATACAATAGTGACAAAACAAGCTATCAGGAGTATGCCGATGGAAGAGAGAAGAACACCCGGGTTTTATGAGCTGGACAGGGATGAAAGAAAACACGCCGCCGTATGGCGGGTGCAAAACGATGTGTTTATGCCGCACTTTCACAGCGCTTTGGAATTGATGTATGTGGAGGAAGGCGAAATGGTTGTCGTGCAGGAGGGCGTGTTTTACGCGGTTTCAAAAGGGCAGATGGCTGTCAATTCAAGCTACATGGTGCACAGCTATTCAACGCCGAACCGCTCACGCAGCATCGTGGCGACGATTCCCTTGTCCGCCGTGCCCTCTTTAAGAGGTGCCTTGTCGCAGCATGCCTTTAAAAGCGGCATCGTGGATACCAACGGCCTAAAGGAATGCCGCCGCATTATGGGCATGATGGCCGAACCCTCAAACGTGCGAAACGAGCGGTTCGTCGATTGCCTGGCGGAGGCGCTTTTGGCGTATTTGATTGAAAAAGTCGGGCTGAAGGAAAACCCGATTGAAGCGGAAGCGGATTTGGCGAAGCGCATATTGTCTTACATGCAGGAAAACGCGGCGGAGCCGCTTTCGGTAGCTGCCGCCGCGACGCATTTCGGTTACAGCGTCGGGCGCTTTTCCCATATTTTCAACGAGCGCATCGGTTGGTCGTTCACGCGGTATTT
>JGI994J12354_10000272_pt1 | contig 50848 bp, 48 predicted proteins | sample IntmicLarv3ML3BL_FD_12354 | JGI IMG/M metagenome (IMG submission 12354) | reverse complement strand
CCCCCGCCGACAGCACATAAGTGCCGAGCAGGATACGGCGGCGAACCTCGCGCCCAAAGCCCTCACTGCGCGTTTTTCCGATAAATTCGTTCAGCGACGAGGCGCTCTCGGCGTGATGCCCGTAACGCAAGCCGTCGTACCGACCGAGGTTCGAGCTCGCCTCCGCACACGCGAGGATATAGTAAGCCGGAAGCGAGTGCTTCAGCGCGGCAAAGCTCACATCGACGAGGGTCGCGCCGAGCTTTTCGTAAGTTTTCGCAACGCGCTCCATTGCGGTAGCAATATCCTGCGGCAGATTCTCATAAAACTCACGCGCAATACCGATTTTCAGACCGCGAACATCACCCGTAAGCTTGCCGGACACAGGCTCCAACCCGCGTGATGTAAGGTCCATCGGGTCGCGGGCGCAGATTGCATCAAAAACAGCGGCGGTGTCGCGCACCGTGTGCGCAAGCGGTCCGATTTGGTCAAAGCTCGAGGCATATGCAATCAAGCCGTTGCGGCTGACCGCGCCGTAAGTCGGCTTTAAGCCGACAATTCCGCAGAAGCTCGCAGGCTGACGGATACTTCCGCCCGTGTCAGAGCCTATTCCGAACGCCGACAAGCCCGCCGCAACGGCGGCGGCAACACCGCCGGAGCTTCCTCCCGCGACACGCGTCCGATTAACGGGATTTCGCGCCCCGCCGAAATACGAAGTCTCGTTCGTGCTTCCCATTGCAAACTCGTCCATATTTCCCTTGCCGACGATAACCGCGCCGGCATTTTTCAGCTGAGTCCAGACCGCGGCATCGTAAAACGGCACATAATTTTCAAGCATTTTCGAGCCGCAGGTCGTCCGCATGCCGTCGGTTGAGATGTTATCCTTCAGCACAAACGGCACACCATCAAGCAAGCCGAGCGCCTCACCCTTTGCGATTCGCGCGTCCGTTTCGGCGGCGGCTTTTGTCGCCGCCTCTTCTGTTATGGTTATAAACGCGCAAAGCTCCGGATTCTCGCGCTTCGCCACGGCAAGATATTCAGACGCTATCTCCGTGGCAGAAGCCTCTCGCGAGTCGAGCAGAGCACGAATTTCAGTGATTGTTTTCATATTCAAACCTACCCTTTCGCAACGAAGAAGCCGTCGAACGCTTCACCGGCGTTTGATAGAATCTTATCGGTCGGAAGCGAGGGAATCACAACGTCCTCCCGCAGGGGGATAATATCGTCGTGTTCCGTCAAATCCATCGCGGACAGGTCTGCCACCGCGACAGCGTCGGCAAATTCGACAATTCCGCCGAAATCGGCGACGAGCGTCTCAAGATTCTCGCCCTCAAGCGAAAGCTTCGCCAAGGCGGCGACTTTTTTCAAGGTTTCTGTCGTAATCATAGCTGTATTTCCTTTCTTACGAACATTTAGCGCAACTTAATATGCACCTCACGAAGCTGCGCTTCGGAGACCTCACCCGGCGCACCGAGCAGAAGGTCCTTCGCCTCACCGTTGAGCGGGAACGCGATAACGTCGCGAATCGTCTCCTCATCGGCGAGAAGCATAACAATACGATCAATTCCGGGAGCCATACCGGCGTGCGGAGGCGCACCATAGCTAAACGCCGTGTACATCGCGCCGAAGCGGTTTTCAAGCTCCGCCTCGTCATAGCCCGCGATTTCGAATGCACGCTTCATAATATACGGATTGTTGTTACGCACCGCGCCGGACGATAGCTCAATACCGTTACAGACGATATCATACTGCCACGCAAGAATCTCCAGCGGGTCTTTGGAGTTCAGCGCCTCAAGCCCGCCCTGCGGCATGGAAAACGGGTTGTGCGTAAAGATGACTTTCTTCGTGTCCTCGTCCAACTCATACATCGGGAAATCGACGATAAAGCAGAAGCGGAACGCGTCCTTTTCGATAATATCAAGCGTTTCACCGAGCCACGTGCGAATCTCACCGGCATATTTGTTGACGATATTGGCGGCGTCACAGATGAAAAACAGCGTCTCGCCGTCCTTCAAACTCAGCGAGCTAACGAGGAACGATTTCTGCTCATCCGACAGAAACTTCTCAATCGGTCCCTTAAATTCACCGTCCGTGTACGTCAGGTAACCGAGGCCTTTCATACCGATAGACTGCGCAAATTTCAGCGAATCCTCAAAGAATTTTTTCGAGCGTCCGGAGCAATCCGCGACAATTCCACGCACCGGCTTGCCCTTAAACAGCGGAAACTCAACGCCGGCGAAGAAGTCGGTCAAGTCGCAGATTTCAAGCGGATTACGCAAATCCGGCTTGTCAGTGCCGTATTTCATCATCGCCTCTGCAAACGGAATGCGCACAAACGGCGCGGCCGAGAGCGCCTTATCGGTAAATGCGACAAACGTGTCGTGCAGGACTGCTTCCGCGACTTGCAGAACATCCTCCTGCTCAGCAAACGCCATCTCAAAATCGAGCTGATAAAACTCACCGGGCGAGCGGTCGCCGCGCGCGTCCTCATCGCGGAAGCACGGCGCAATCTGGAAATACTTGTCAAAACCGGATACCATCAGCAACTGTTTAAACTGTTGCGGCGCTTGCGGCAAGGCGTAAAACTTACCCTTATGCTTGCGCGACGGAACGAGGTAATCGCGCGCTCCCTCCGGCGAGGAGGCGGTAAGAATCGGCGTTTGAAGCTCCGTAAAGCCGAGCGAATCCATCTTATTACGCATAAACTTTATAATGTCCGAGCGCAAACGGATATTCGCGTGAAGCTCCGGATTGCGCAGGTCGAGATAGCGGTATTTCAGGCGCACTTCCTCACGCACCTCGCGGCTCTCGCGAATCTCAAACGGAAGCATGGAGCGCGACGGGCCGAGAATTTCAATCGAATCGGCAAAAAGCTCAACCATACCGGTATCAAGCTTCGGGTTGACAGTCTCCTCGTCGCGCGCGCGAATCGTACCCGCGGCGGCAATAACGCACTCGCGCGTCACGCCATCAAGCAGCTTGTCGTCGTGCAAAACAAGCTGAGTAATACCGTACTCATCGCGCAGGTCAATGAATGTAACGCCGCCATGGTCTCGGATAGAGTCAACCCAGCCCGAAAGACGCGCCGCCGCGCCGATGTGCGCGTCGCGGATTTCGTTACAAGTGTGAGTTCTTAACATTATAGTACCTTTCCTTCCGGTAAATGCAAAAGCCCCGACGAGCATTGCAAAACCAATGTTCGTCGGGACGAGAAGATTAAATACTTCCCGCGGTGCCACCCGCGTTAGTGAGGGCGTGTTGCCGTCACTCTCTTTTATATTGAGTTCAATTAGTCAGAAACCGTTACCCCCGCGCCGCGCGGTTTCGCACCACAATCCCGGTGAACGCTTTCAGCCGATGACGTTCACTCTCTGCGCCTGCTGTGGACACTGGGGAATTCCCGCACTTCGTCTGTTACAAACGAAGTCCTGTTATTTTATAACTAAACCGCTGGAATGTCAAGCTTTTTTTACGATTTGACAAAAGCAAACCCGTGGGAGTATAATACTTAAAAAGGTTTAAGTATTCCGAAAGGATATGCGTATGATGAAAAAGTATACTGAAACGCCGATTCCGGGACGCGACCCACAGCGGATTTTGCCGTCCGGTGTCGGGCTGGTGTGTGAGGGCGGCGGCACACGCGGATTTTTCTCCGCCGGCGTTTTCGAGGCATTTATGGAGGCGGGAATTCTATTCCCGCACATCTGCGGAATCTCGGCTGGCGCGGCTAACGCGCTGAGTTATATTTCCGGCCAGCGTTTGCGCTCGCGCCAGATTGTAGAGCATTACGTGCCGCGGCATGAGTACGTCAGCCGCCGCAACATTCTGTTGCACCGCAGTATGTTCGGATACGACTTCATCTTCCGCGAGATACCGGAGGAACATATTTTCTTCGATTGGGACGTGCTGTTGCGCCAACCGATTTCGTACAATGCCGGTGCGTTTGATTGCAATACGGGTGAAACGGTTTGGTTCGGCAACAACGATTTGCGCGGCGCGGACGGGCGCGGCGATTTAACGTGCGTCCTCGCCTCGTGCTCCGTACCGTTGATGAGCCGTATCGTCGACTACAAGGGCGGAAAATATCTTGACGGCGGAATCCACTGTTCAATACCGATTGAAAAATCCATAGCGGACGGCAATGATTTCCACGTTGTCATTTTGACGCGTAACGAGGGTTTTGTGAAACCCCCAATGGGACACGAAAAGCTGATTCGAATGTTCTACCGCAAATATCCTAAAGTCGCAGAGGCTCTTGAGACGCGCCACACGGTGTACAACCAACAACTCGAGCTTTGCGAAAACCTTGCGGCGCAGGGGCGCGCGATGATAATCCGCCCGCAGGCTCCCGTCGGCGACAGCCGAACCTCAACCGACGTTACAGTGCTCCTGCGGCTGTATGATGAGGGAACTGACCTCGGCAGAACTGCAACATCGGAGCTGCTAAAAAGGTTCGCATAACTAAAAATTTCCAAACGAAAAGCCACCTCATTCGAGGTGGCTTTTCGTTTATTTTCGCTTGCGAAATACAAGCAGTTTGCTTATGATATAATTCAGCACAAAAACGACAATTTGCGTGGCGGCTTTTGCAAAAAGGTCGTGGTTTGCCAGCGCCATAATCGCGATGTACCCGTAATACTCAACGCCCATCGTGAAAACACGCCCGCCGATGAAGATAACAAGCTCCGGAAGCGTCCGTTTTTTTGATTTGCTTCGGAAAACATAGAGCTTATTGACGACAAATGCAAACGCAATTGCCACCGAAATTGAAACCAGATTTGCCGTGCGGTCGTCTATCGCAAAAACCCGTGTAAGGGTTGCAAACAGGACAAAATTGATTACCGTCGTCGCACAGCCGGCAATGATATACCGCAGAGTCTCCGGCGGAATGCGCTCCCGCAGACGATTAATCATCGGATGTCGTGCCGACCGGTTTTGGACCTGCGGGGTCAGAATAGTCCGGAGTGTCAATTGGCAAGCCTTTTTTCGTCAGGCGCGTGTTCGTGAAGTGACGTATGGCGTGATAAATGACGGCGAACGCCGGCACTCCGAAAAGGAAGCCCCAAAATCCGAACAATCCGCCGAAAAGAAGAATTGAAAACAGAATCCAAAAACCAGACATACCGAGCGACTCGCCTTGAATCCGCGGATAGAGCACATTGCCGTCAAGCTGTTGCAACACAATGATAATCACGATAAAAATTAAGCACTTTGTCGGGCTTTCAAGCAAAAGCAGAGCCGCCGCGGGCACAGCGCCGATAAACGGTCCGAAGAACGGGATAATATTCGTAATTCCAACGAGCACAGAAATCAGTATTGCATATGGAATCCGCGCAATCACAAGCGCAACCCAGCAAATTATGCCGACGATTATTGAGTCGATAATGCGCGCCGTAACGTAACTTCCGCATGTTTTGTCGAGGAATTTTATGCCTTTCAGCGTCGACTCCGCCGTCGGACGGCGCAGGACTGCGTACAGCAGTTTTTTCGTCTGGGCGGCAAACATTTCGCGGTGGAATAGCACGTAAACTGCCACAACAAAGCCGATAATGACGTTCAAAATCTCTGCAAAGAAGCCGATAACCCCGCTCGTAAGATTCTGCACGATTACATTCGCCTGCCCAAGCAGGGTAGATCGAATCCAACCCGTAAGGTTTTGCTCAAGCGAGCCGACCATTCCAAGTACGATATTTTCAAGGTCGGGATTATCATCTAAGGTGCGGCGAATCCACTCCATCGCCTCGGTAAAATACGCGGGCAGGCGGTTTGCAAGCGCCTCAATGCTCGGCGCAACCTGCTTCACAAGGAGCACTATCGCGCCGACAAGCAGTAAAAGCGTAATGAGCATAACGGTCGACACGGATGCCGCACGCCGCTTCGCACGAGCCGAGGCAAGCGTCTTACCGCCGATTTTGCGGAATACTGTGCGCTCGAAAAAATTAATCGGTTTATTCAGCAAATACGCGAGAAAAAGACCGTAAATTACAGGCGACAGAATGTTGAAAACCGTGCAGATATACATCCACGCAGTTCGCCAATGCGACACTCCGAGAAACAGGATAATGCCCGCCGCAAGCACTGCAAGAGCGGTAATCCCCCAAAGCACATACGGTGATGTAAATGAAAGTTTTTTCTTCAATGTTCCCTCCAAAGCCGGTATTTGTGATATTGCGCTTTAATGCCGCCGCACTCTGATTATACGCGAGAGCACGAGCCGGTATGTTAAGTCTACGCTTCTCGGTACATCGCGGGCGCGTCGGCAGGTTTTGTCTTTTCGTCGACCGACAGAACCGTCACGGCAATCCGTTTTTCGCCGAACCGAATCTCAAGCACGTCGCCGACTTTCACGTCGGTGGCGGGCTTTGCCTCCCGCCCATTGACGGTGACACGTCCGCCTGTTGCGGCCTCTGCCGCAACGGTGCGCCGCTTAATAAGGCGCGATATTTTAAGATATTTATCTAATCGCATAGAGCCTCTCCTTATTGACGTTTTCAATTCCCGCACGTGGCGGGGGCGTGTTTACGTCAAGAAATCCTTCAATTTTTTACTGCGGCTCGGGTGCTTCAGCTTCCGCAGAGCCTTCGCCTCAATCTGGCGGATACGCTCACGCGTGACGTTGAACTCCTTGCCGACCTCTTCAAGCGTGCGCGTGCGTCCGTCCTCGATTCCGAAGCGCAGACGTAAAACCTTTTCCTCACGCGGGGTCAGCGTGCGTAAAACCTCCGCAAGCTGTTCGCGTAAAAGCGTAAATGTCGCCGCCTCCGCGGGTTCTGACGCGTCCTCGTCCGGGATAAAGTCGCCGAGGTGCGAATCCTCCTCCTCACCAATCGGAGTTTCGAGCGAAACGGGCTCCTGCGCCAGCTTTAGAATCTCGCGAACCTTCTCAACGGGCAAATTCATATCCGCTGCAATCTCCTCCGGAGACGGGTCGTGCCCGAGCTCCTGCAAGAGTTGGCGCGAGATGCGCATAACCTTATTAATCGTCTCAACCATATGGACGGGTATGCGAATCGTGCGCGCCTGATCGGCGATTGCGCGGGTAATCGCCTGACGAATCCACCAAGTCGCGTATGTCGAGAATTTATAACCCTTTTCATAGTCGAATTTGTCGACGGCTTTAATCAGACCGAGGTTACCCTCTTGAATCAAATCAAGGAACAGCATTCCGCGCCCGACGTAGCGTTTCGCGATTGAAACGACAAGGCGCAGGTTCGCCTCTGCCATTTTCTGCTTCGCCGCTTCAACGCGGCGAACCGCCGCGTCATGGCGCTTTTTGCCCTCTTCATCGCCCTCTTCATACGGCTCGGGAATCTCGCCCATGCGCTTTGCAAGCTCAATCTCCTCCTCGGCGGACAGCAGATTGACCTTTCCGATTTCCTTCAGGTACATGCGGACGGGGTCGTCGACGTTAAACGTGTCGGCAAGCGCCTCCGGTTCGACGAGTTCCTCCTCCGCAAGCTCTTCAATCTCCTGCAAATCCTTGACATCGGGGAGCGCGAGCTCCTCCGTCAGAAAAACCGCTTCTGTCGGCTCCGGCTCGGCGGTGCTGATGTTCAAATCCTCAAGAGTGTCGTAAATCTTGTCAATTTTCTCCGTTTCAAGGTTCATCCCCTCAATAACGTCGAAAAGCTCGGACGAGGAGAGCGTGCCCTTCTTTTTCCCCTCCTCAATCAGCGCGTCAATGCGCTCGTCAACAAGGCGTGCCTCGTCGACGGGGAGCTCTGTATCTTTCTGATCTTTTTTAATATCCTTATCCATTTTATTAACCCTTTCTCTGTTTTTTATTTAGCATCGCAAGGAGTGCGGCGTTCTTATCACCGCTTTGCAGAGCTTCACGAAGCGCCGCCTCTCCCCGGATTTTTTCTATGTAATCGCGAATTGCGCGGTTGCTGTCCGCGGTCGAGACCGGCTGCGACAGCAGATATGTGATGTGCGCCGCCTCGGACGGTTCAAGCTGCGCCGCAAGCGTCGCCTCGCTCAGCTGAGCGCCCGCCTCGGCGCGCTCGCACAGCATTTCAAACACGCGTCCGAGCAGGAGCGATGTGAACTCCGCCGCTAAAAGCTCCGTCTCGCGCACAGCGCGAAGCGTCGCAGGGTCCGCCGCAAGACAACGGATAACACCCTCCTCCGCAACGGCGGAAACCTCGTTCTCATACCGTAAATTCCTGTCCGACGGCTGAATCGCAAGCTTCGGACGGGCGATGTCGCGCTCCTGCTGTTTTTTGTTGCGTTTTGACCGAGCCGAGCGAATCCGCCGAACCTCAGTCTCAACCGCCTCGTACGACACGCCGGCTTTCGCCGCAACAGTGCGGCCGAAAACCTCGCGCTCCGGCGCGGAAACGATATCCGCGAGCGTCTCGGCAGCTTTTTTAAGGTATTCCACGCGGCTCTCGTCCGATTCTGGGGCGGTCTGCTCCGCAATCCCGCGCAGGCGGAACTCGACGTGGTTTTCCGTACGGTCAAGCAGGTTGCGGAACGCGTCCACTCCGAATTTTTGGATATACTCATCGGGGTCTTTTGCACCCTCAAGACGCAAAACGCGAACCTCAAGGTCGGTTTTTTCGAGGATTCCGATGGCGCGATCCGTCGCCTTAATGCCTGCGGCGTCAGCGTCGTAGCATATGACACACTGCTTTGTATAGCGCGACATAAGCCGCGCCTGCTCACCGGTCAGCGCCGTGCCAAGCGACGCGACGGCGCAGTCCACTCCGGCGGCGTGAAGCGCAACTACGTCTATGTTGCCCTCGGTCAGGATAAGCATTCCCGCTTTCGACGATTTTGCAAAATTTAGCGCAAAAAGGTTGCGGCTTTTGCTGAAAACGGGCGTATCGGGCGAGTTTAGGTATTTCGGCTCGCCATCGCCTAAAATGCGCCCTGAAAAGCCTATGACGTTGCCGTGGATGTCTATGACGGGAAAAATCAGGCGGTTTCGGAAAACGTCGTAGGTTGAGCTTCGCGCGCCCTCACGCGTTGAGCGTTTCGCAAGCCCGACTTCAAGTAGCTCAGCGTCCGTAAAGCCGCGCCGACGCATCTCGTCACCGAGCGCGTTCCACGAGTCCGGCGCACAGCCGAGCCCGAATTTCCGCGCGATAGCCTGCAGAATCCGGCGGCGTTGCATATACTCGACGGCTCCACGCCCTGCCGGACGCGATAGCTGGTCGACGAAAAATCGCGCCGCCTCACGATTGAGGTCTAGCAGGCGCTTCCGCCGCGACGCGTCCTCTCGCGTGCCGGTGTCGGGCATCTGCATTCCCGCCTTTTTCGCGAGAAATTCGACCGCCTCAACAAACGGCAGATTTTCAATTTCGCGAATGAAATTCACCGCGCCACCGCCGTGCCCGCAGCCGAAGCAATAGTAAATCTGCTTATCGCGGTTGACGGAGAACGAGGGCGTTTTCTCGCTATGGAACGGGCACAGCCCGAATTCGTGCGCGCCCGTGCGTTTTGTGAGCTTCACATAGCCGGAGACAAGCTCGACAATATCAGTTCGCGCCATCAGCTCGTCTAAAAAACTATCGGGAATCAATGCCACAAAAAATCACCTCCACGCGTTTGGGATAAAAAGCCGCTCATACACTGCAATTGCATAAGAATCTGTCATGCCGGACACGTAATCCGCAACGGCGCGGCGCAGTCCGTCCGCCTCCGCAATAGTGCGGTAATCAGGCGGAAGCTTGTCCGGATTTTGCTCGAAATAGGCGAAAATCGCCTCCATCAAGCCGAGGACTTTTGACTCCTCACCCTTTGCGACGGGGTTGCGGTAAACCGCGTCAAACATAAAATGATAAAACCCATCGAACGCCAAAACCCGCGACGGCGACAGCGCAATCTCACCCACGGTGCGGCTGTACTCGACGATGTCGCGCACGATTGTGTCAATGCGCTCGGAGGTCGTGTCGCCGAACGCGCACGTTACCTCGTTCGGGATATCCGCCTCACCGAGGATTCCGGCGCGAAGTGCATCGTCGAGGTCGTGATTCAGATACGCAACGCGGTCAGACAGACGAACAACACACCCCTCCGCCGTGTCGGGGCGCTTTGCGCCCGTGTGGCACAGAATCCCGTCACGCGTCTCAAGCGTAAGATTAAGCCCGCGCCCGTCCTTTTCAATTCGGTCAACAACGCGCAGGCTCTGTACGTTGTGGCGGAACGACAGAGGCTCCGCTCCGCGCCCTAAAATCTCGTTCAGCGCACGCTCACCGGCGTGCCCGAACGGAGTATGCCCGAGATCGTGCCCAATCGCAATCGCCTCAGTCAAATCCTCGTTCAGTCCGAGGGCGCGCGAAATCGTCCGCGCAATCCGCGTCACCTCAAGAGTGTGCGTAAGACGCGTGCGATAATGGTCCCCCTCCGGATTCAAAAAGACCTGCGTCTTGTGCGTGAGCCGCCGAAACGACTTCGAGTGCGTAATCCGGTCAACATCGCGTTGGAACGGATTTCGGATATCACCCGCAGGCTCCTCACGCTGCCGCCCGAGGGAAATATTTGTAGGTTGTAAATTGTTCATAATATACTTATTCGCAGGGGAAGCGAAATTCCCTCTAAAAAAGAGGGAATTTGTTGAAATTATTTTTAATCCGCTACATATTGCGGTATCGCGATGGCCTCGGCCGCATTTTTACGCCGCACACAAGCCCCATCATAATATAAGTCGTAACGACGGATGAGCCTCCGTAGCTGAAAAACGGCAACGTCAGACCGATAACCGGCGTAATGCCGAGGCACATACCGATATTCTCAAGCGTCTGGAAAATCAGCGTCGCCGCCACGCCGGAGCACACGAGGAATCCGAGCGTATTATTCGACTTCACTCCGACGTAAATGCAACGCCCAATCAGCGCGCACAGCAGAGCGACAATCGCAATACATCCAACAAACCCAAGCTCCTCGCCCGCGGCAGAGAATATAAAGTCCGTATGCTGTTGCGGAATCAAGTCGGTCTGTGTCATTCTTCCGCGAAACAGACCCTGACCGAGGAATCCGCCCGACGATATCGCACGCACCGACTGATTCGCCTGCCACAGAGTCTTAAGCCCCTCCGTCGCCGCGAGTTCTTTATCAAAGATAACCTGCACACGCAATTTCTGATAATCATCAAGAACGAATTTCCACATAAGCGGCAACGCCGCGGCAATCGCCGCACCGGCAATCGCAAACCATTTCATCGAAACCCCGCCGAGGAAGAACATAATAAGCAAAATAAACAGATAAACCGACGCCGAGCCAAGGTCGGCCGAAACCTCGACAATCAGCACGAAATAAACGGCAAAAACGAACAGCATACTCAAAATCGACGACGGAGCATTAAGCGCGCGCCTATCTCGTTTATCGGCAATCATGTGCGCGATAATGATGATAAAGATGATTTTAACGACCTCTGCCGGCTGAATGCCGATGCCGCCGAAGCGAAGCCACGCCTTGTTGACGGTGTCACCGCTTTCGCCCCATTTTACAAGCGTCAAAATGAAAAGCGCGCCGACAACAAATAAAAGCTTGTACTTATCGGCAATGAGGTCGATATCAAAAAGGCTCGTTATCACAAAAAGTATGATGCCGAGTATTGTGGCAAGAATTTGAATTTGCAAATGCCGCCCGTTGTATATTCGCGCCGCGCTTGCGATAAGGATACAGCCGAATATACTGCAAAGCAGGCTGGTGGAGAGGAGGAACATATCCGCCTCGCGCACGTATCGCGCCGCCGCGTCAAAAAGCTTTCTCAAATAGGAGCCCTCCGAAACAAATAACAGGTACAGAAAAAACTGTACCTGTTATTATATCACATATTGTCGTGTGCGTAAACAGAATTAGGCGAATCTTAATAAATTACGCATCGCCGCGGAATCGCACGCGATTGAGCGCCATACCGAGTATCGGCACAAGCACAACTGCCGCAACCGTGTTGAAAACCATGTAAAACCCGTTGTAGACGAGACTGTAAATAAACGGTCCCGGCGTATTCACGCCGATATACGTCGTTTCCGCGTACATCGCATAGATTGTCACGCCGGAGATAAAGTGGATTATGAATCGCGCCACACAGCCGACAAGCGTGCCGAACAGATATCCGCGAACGTCCGTCTTGCCGTTTTTACCGAGCTTTCCATGAAAAATTCCCGAAAGCCCGACTGCGCCGTATGCAAGTAAGTAATCAAGAAGCACAGACTGCCAGTTAACAGCAGAGTTGCCGCCAACGATGAGCTTCAGCGTGCCGTAAACAAGCCCGACACCGACGCCCCAGCCAAGTCCGCCGCGGTATATGGCGAAAATTAGCAGTGGAACCATCGCGAAGTTCAACGAGCCGCCTTGTGCACCGATTCTTATTTTGGCGAAATCGCTTCCGAGAACGAGGGCGAGCGCAATACAAAGTGCGCCCTGTACGAGTATAGTTGTGCGTTGCTTCGTGTTGTTCATTATTCTTCCTCCGCGGGCATTATCCCGATCAGGTATTAAGGGTCCCGAACCGATATCAGTTCAATCTCAGCCTTCATAACTCCGGCTCCCCTGTTTTGTGAACATAGTTTATCGCAAAATTCGCTATTCGTCAAGAGGATTATTTCGGTTTTTTTAATCAATTTCGCCATTTTTTGTTTCAAAGTCAATGATACGCTTACGTATCAATTGTTCCACTTCCTTATTTTTTGAACGACCCTCGTATTCTGCTATATACGCAAGTTTTTCATGCAGATATCTAGTAATCCGCAACGTAAAATGCGGCAAAGTATCTTTCATGCTCACGCCTCCGCAAACAAAGTTGACTTCATTGTAGCGTCAAAATCACAACTTGAGGTGCAAATGCCGCTATAATGACGTTACTATGAAGCCAAAACGGAGGCATAAAAATGGAAATTATACGTGAACTACTTTATAAAGAGCTCGGTAAAATCCTGATAGACCACTTTTTAGCTAAATCGATAGACTATGAGAAACTTGCAGAATCCTCCGCAATTGCCGCCCTCGCGGAAATCCAATCCGTCCCGAAAGAGGACTCTTTGGACGATTTCTCCCGCATTGAAAAAATCGTTGGCATTTTTGAGCAGAATGCGTTAGACTTCGGCTCCTGCCACGATTTTTAACCGCAGTTTTTGCGCTCCTCTGCCCGTCGTAAGATGGGCGCTTTTTTGCGTTTTTTCGCTCCGCGGGCTCCCTTTTGTGTCGACAAAAGGGAGAAAAAACGATTGAAACCTTAGGGTTTCAAACCTCCTCTTTTAATACGGGGGCTGGCTACCGCCGAAATCGCGGTTCCAGCGCGGCGCTAACCGTCACAAAGACCGCGGGGTTAGTGAGGACGCAACTCCTCCGCGAATCGGAAAGTACAGGTTGGGCGTAAATCTAAATGCGCTTGTGCGTCTCCCGAAGGCTCAGAGCCTTCGGGAGAAACCCGCTAAGGCGCTACTGCGCCAGAATCAGCGGAAGTGTCGCTCCTGTCGGCGCGAACCGCAGTGTTGCCGCGTGAAGCGGCAAGGTTGCACCAAGGCAGAGCGGCGTAGCAAGCGATATATTGCGTTCTTAGGGAACGTCTTAGGGAACCTGCGGTTCCTTAATTGTTTCTTTCCACTATTTCTTTTCAACAAAAGAAATAGTGCCTGCGGAGCAAAGACAAAATCAAAGCGCGATTCGCCATTTTTTACTCAAATTTAACGAAACCCCCGTTTCCGTCTTTACATTCGTGCGTTACGATACTTTTGCACCTTACTAAATAAACAAAGGAGACGGAAAATGAAAAAATTAATAAGTATAGTAACCCTTGCCGCTCTGATTATCGCGCTCGCCGCGTGCGGAGCAAAAACCGGAGAGCATATAATCGTGATTACCCGCGAAAATGGCTCCGGCACTCGCGGAGCTTTTGTCGAGCTCTTCAAAGTTGCCGACGCGGACGGCAACGACGCAATCGCCGACATCGCCGAGATTAGCAACAGCACATCAGTCGTGATGACGAGCGTCGCGGGCGACAAAAACGCTATCGGCTACATATCGCTCGGCTCGCTGAACAGCACCGTTAAAGCTCTGGAAATTGACGGCATTGCCGCCTCGGTCGAGAACATCAACAGCGGCGATTACAAAATCGCACGCCCGTTCAACATCGCTACAAAAGCAGACATCAGCGAGGCCGCGCAGGATTTCATTGCATTCATAATGAGCTCCGACGGGCAGGACGTAATTGAGAAAAACGGTTACATCCGCGTTGCCGATAACGGCGCATTTCACTCGTCCGGCGCGAACGGAAAGGTCGTAATCGGCGGGTCGAGCTCGGTTGCGCCGGTGATGGAAAAGCTTATGGAGGCTTATGCGGCGCTGAACCCGAACGCCGCGCTGGAGCTACAGACAAGCGATTCCTCATCCGGAATGTCGAACGCCGCGTCGGGCGTATTCGATATCGGAATGGCGAGCCGCGACCTTAAAGCCTCTGAATCGGAGGCGGGGCTTGTGGGCCTTACAATCGCGAGGGACGGAATTGCCGTCATCGTAAACAACAGTAGCGAAATTGAGGCACTGACATCCGAACAGGTGCGCCAAATCTTCACGACAGAGGTAACGGAATGGTCAAAACTCGGTTAGCACCTAACTCAAAAAACATCCCCCTGAAAAGGGGGATTTCCGAGCATATAATGCGCGTTATATTCCTCGCCGCGGCGTGTATCTGCATTCTGTGCGTTGTGCTGATTTGCCTTTTTCTGTTTGCGAATGGAGTACCCGCAATCGCGGAAATCGGGCCGTTTGACTTCCTTCTCGGCACGAGGTGGAGGCCTGACCAAAGCCTTTACGGGATTGCCCCAATGATTCTGGGGAGCCTTTACGTCACGGCGGGCGCAGTTCTTGTCGGAGTGCCGCTCGGCATTCTTACGGCAGTTTTTATGGCGCGATTTTGCCCGCCCGGGCTGTATCGCTGGCTTAAACCCGCAATATCGCTTCTTGCCGGAATACCGTCGATTATATACGGATTTTTCGGGCTTGTTATCCTCGTTCCCACCGTGCGGAGCCTTTTCGGCGGGAGCGGAAAGAGCCTTCTTACCGCCTCAGTTTTGCTCGGCATGATGATTCTGCCGACGATAATCAGCGTCTCTGAGGCGGCGATTCGCGCCGTGCCCAGCGGGTATTATGAGGGGTCGCTTGCCCTCGGTGCGACGCACGAGCGCAGTGTATTTTTCGCAACTCTGCCCGCCGCAAAATCGGGCATTTTAGCCGGTGTAATTCTCGGTATCGGGCGCTCTATCGGCGAGACGATGGCGGTCATAATGGTCGCAGGTAATCAGGCGGTGATTCCGAACAGTATCTTCCGCGGGGTCTGCACGCTGACGGCGAATGTCGTCCTTGAGATGGGTTATGCCGAGGGTCTGCACCGCCGAGCGTTGATTGCGACTGCCGTTGTGCTGTTCGTTTTTATTCTTGCGATTAATCTGCTTTTCTCGGCGGCGAAAAGGAGGCGGAGCGCATGAAAAAACTGTTAGAATTGCGCCGCCGTCCGCTGTCGCTGATTCTGCGCCTCGCCGTCTTGGCGACGGCGGGGGTCGTTATCGCGCTGATTATATTTCTGGTCGGATATATTCTTGTGCGCGGCGTGCCGCACATAAAACCGTCTCTTTTCGCGTGGCGGTACACGAGTGAGAATGTATCCATGCTTCCGGCGATTGTCAACACGTTGCTGATAACGGCTCTGTCGCTTGCGATTGCGGCTCCGCTCGGTATTTTTGCCGCGGTATACCTTGTCGAATACTCGCGGCGCGGCAACCGAATTGTCGGTGTTGTGCGAATGGCCGCCGAGACGCTCTCCGGGATTCCCTCAATCGTCTACGGGCTGTTCGGCGCTCTGTTTTTCGTTGAGCGGCTTCGGCTTGGCATCTCGCTTTTGTCCGGAGCGCTCACGCTTGCGATTATGATTCTTCCGCTGATTATGCGCACGACGGAGGAGGCTCTGCTATCCGTTCCCGATGCGTTCCGCGAGGGGAGCTTCGGACTTGGAGCCGGGCGGCTACGCACCGTTTTCGCCGTCATTCTACCGTCGGCAGTACCAGGAATCCTTGCGGGAGTCATTCTCGCCGTCGGACGCGTCGTCGGGGAGACGGCGGCACTTATATTTACCTCCGGCTCGGTTCCGAAGGTTCCGTCAAGCCTATTTTCGTCCGCGCGGACGCTGTCGGTGCATATGTACACACTCGCAAACGAGGGACTACATGTAAATGAAACTTACGCGACGGCGGTCGTGCTTTTGCTTCTCGTTGTCGGGATAAACGCGCTGTCGGGGTTTGCCGCAAAAAAGCTCACAGGAGGGCGCAATGGATAAAATTAGAATCGAAAATTTGAACCTGCATTACAGCGATTTTCACGCTCTGCACGACATAAATATGCGCATTGCAGAACGCGAAATTACGGCTTTTATCGGCCCGTCGGGCTGTGGAAAGTCAACGCTTCTAAAGTCGCTGAATCGCATGAACGACCTTGTTGAGGGATGCCGGATTGACGGTTCTGTCCGGCTTGATGAGGAGGATATCTACGGCTCTATGGACATAAACACACTGCGGCGCAGGGTCGGAATGGTGTTCCAAAAACCGAACCCGTTCCCGATGAGCATCTATGATAACATCGCCTACGGTCCGCGAACACACGGGGTGCGCTCTAAGGTGCGGCTTGATGAGCTCGTCGAAAAGTCTCTACGCTCTGCTGCGATTTGGGACGAGGTCTCAGACCGTCTGAAAAAATCCGCTCTGTCGCTCTCCGGCGGGCAACAGCAACGGTTATGTATCGCCCGCGCACTCGCCGTCGAGCCGGAGGTTCTGCTTATGGACGAGCCGACGAGCGCACTTGACCCTATCTCAACATCGAAAATCGAGGAGCTCGCAGGCGAGCTAAAAAACAACTACACAATCGTAATTGTGACGCACAATATGCAGCAGGCGGCGCGAATTTCTGACCGCACGGCGTTTTTCCTGCTGGGCGAGGTCGTCGAGTTCGACGAGACGGACAATATATTCTCAAAGCCGCACGACAAGCGGACTGAGGACTACATAACGGGGAGGTTTGGCTAATGCGTTCAAGCTTTACAAAACAACTGGAGGCACTTCACACAGAGCTTATAACAATGGGCGCGCTGTGCGAGGACGCAATCTCCTGCGCCGTGCGTGCGCTTATTGATGGCGACGGAGCTCTGCGGGAGAAAGTGGTGCGCTTGGAGTCGGAAATTGACGATAAGGAGCGCGAAATTGAGGATTTTTGCCTGCGTCTGCTTATCCGCGAGCAACCGGTCGCGGGCGACTTGCGGCAAATTCACGCCGCGCAAAAGCTTATCGGTAATATGGAGCGTATCGGCGACCAAGCGCTCGACATTGCGGAGATTTCCGCGACGATTGACACGTCCGAAAAAAGCGATGTCCACCTCGCGGATATGGCTCAGGCGGTCTCGCTAATGCTTCAAAACAGTGTTGACTCGTTCGTCGCGCGCGATGCCGCGGCGGCGCGTGCCGTAATTGGCTCTGACGATTTTGTGGACGCGCTGTTTGTGACGATAAAAACCGAGCTTGCGGAACGGATTGCGCTTGATGGGCGGCGCAGTGACGCGTGCCTCGACTTGCTTATGATTGCAAAATACTTAGAGCGTATCGGTGACCACGCCGTTAACATCGCAGAGCAGGTGGTTTACCTCGAAACGGGAGAGCACGAATAGCGAGCGGATATCTTTAATTTGCAAAATTGCGAATTATTCGCAAATAAAGCTTGCTTTCCGCGGCGCACTGGAGTACAATCAAGATGTAATCATAAAATATAGGGGGTTCTTACAATGGCTGATTTTGCAAATCCGTTTTCGGGAAATGTTGACCGTAAGCTTACGAAGGAAGAACTTATTCAGGCGATTCGTATTGATATAGCTTCAGAGCTTGAGGCGATGTACCTATACGACGCGCACGCGATGGCGACGGACGACCCGCTCGTGCGTGCAGTTTTGACCGATATCCGCGACGAGGAAAAAGAGCACGCGGGTGAGCTTTTGGCGCTTATGCGCTACCTTGACCCGAAGGCCTCCGACCTCCTGTTCGAGGGGCACGGCGAGGTTCGCGAGAAGATGGAGGATCTTGGCATGGACAAGACCGAAATCGACCGTGTTACAGGACCAATCGGCGAATAATTTATATTGAATAAAACGGAAGAGCCGCCCTATATGGGCGGCTTTTTGTATGGAAGTTTTCGCAGAAAACTTCGAAAAGGCAGACGGAAATCTACCATATTTGCCTGATAAGAACCGCCTTTGGGCGGCTCTTTGTTTGTTATGTATCCTCCTGTATAATTACACAGCTTTCGCCCGTTTCCACATCAAGCATGCATAGCTTGTGCGACGCAAAACGCCGATAGAAAACATATCGGCTCGTCACATTAAATGCCGTATCGCGAAAACCCTCGTCCGCAGTGATGGAACGTACAAGAGCTCCGTCAAGTTCGAGGATATCAATTGAAGAGGCACTACTACACACCAACCGGTCATTGATAATATTAAAGTTCTGATAATTGGTGTCGCTTATATTGTCAATTTTACGCGTATCGACATCCAACCGCTGAATCCCCACGGCGTCCAGTGGCAGAAAATAGAGATACCCTTCATGGTAAATTAGATTTGTGACAATTGTCTCGCAGAGCAACTCCCAATTTCCGCCATCCAAGTCCATCTGATAAATTGCACCAACATTGTCGGAAATATCAAGCCTTTCCACGCTTTCCGCAACTTCGGGCGAGACATTTTCCAGCGATATACAATAAATCTTATCCTCCCCGACGTTGATGTTATAAACACGCTTATCTGTGATGTCCGTAATCTGTACGCTGTCAAGGTCAATACTGCATATCCCCTGGTCATTGAGAATCAGCATATCGTCATATATGATAAATCCGACATGCCCGGCGGCTTCATACACACTTTTTATATCCTTTCCGTCTAAATCCGCGCTTACAATCCCATCGCTCGCAAGATAATAGAGCCTGTTATTATAGAGGTTTAAGTATCCGCGACAGTCCTCCAACAGCTTTTCCATACTTCCGTCAAGTGCATTATATCTGTAAAGCGCGCTCTCGGAGGGCGCAACCTGATTAGCAATGTAAATATCATCCCCGACTTCTAATATATACGCTGTATTAGCTACATTCCCGTTGGAGTTGCCGTACAATGCGGTTTTGGGTGCAATCGGAGTCTGCATGTCTGCATTGCCCGAAACGGCAATTTGGCAACCGGTCAATAATATGGCGAGTATAGCGATTAAAATACGTGTTTTCATTTTAATATCCTCCCCGAGGTAAAGTTTGTAATTCCGGCGTTTATTAATTGCCGCGTTTAGTGTCCTCTGTAATCAAGTTGCGTAGCGGCTTCATAATAATTCCCGATTAATATAATAATTCGTGCCGTTTTCGTTCATCTCGTTAATGTCTTTTTCATCAAACAGCTCGATGAATTTGCTCTCGAAGAGGTTGTCAGAGCTATCATTATCTATGCGAAATAGTATCTCATAGCCTTTGAAGTGTTCTACGATTTTTGATTCTTGAATTCCTGTTTCAAGCAACATGCAGACAAGAATTTCTACATGATTCCCCGTTCCGGACAAGTTGCCGCTCTCCGAATGTATTTCCACGATTTTTGTCTCAGGCGGAAGCTCAATACACGACAGTTCTTTTGCAATATTGTTTGTTCGTACGTAGTTCAAAAGGGGACCGACAAACATTGGGAAAATCAGACGCGCAACGAGCACAAACAACGCAAGACCAATCAAAATATATTTGAGTATTTTCATTTTGGTAAACCGCCTTCAATTATTGTGCAAACGTACCCGGTTTAATTACGTCCATCCATACGCATCTTCCAGTGCGGATAAAATTTCTAATGTTTTTTCTTTCATGTATGGTTTTAATAAAGCAATTATTTTTCTTTCACCTAACATTGTCTCCAATACAGAAACAGCCAACAATTCAGGCATCTTTTTATCATCCGAAGTTTCCATGCACTCCAAAAATTCACAAATTGACTTTATCATATTTTCGTCATTTTCTAAAACGGTCTGTATTATGAATGGAACAAAAACTATCGGATATACAAGGTGTGGCAGGTTTTCAATGCAATCGTAGTCTTCTTCACTTTCACACACACTTTTTAACATTGGAAATTTAGAAAACAATTCGTTGATAATGTTATAATATTTCATATTTACCCCCTAATATCCCGCTAAAGCAGTGGCGATATGATTGATTTCCCGCCGCTGCAATGTCGAGAATTTCTCACTCCACCAGTCGATTTTGGTCAATACTTAACCCGCTACTTATGCATCTTTTAGGGCAATAAAGCAACTACTAAGAAGCTCTTTATTAGACAGCTTTTTATCCGCCGCCAACCTCTGTATACGCTTTTCGGTGTGGTCAACTAAATAATAAATGTCGTTCGATACGAAAAGTTCTGAATACTCTGTTCTTGCTATTTGGACATTGCTGTCGATGTAGATTGACAACTCATAGTCAACAATTTCTTTTTCCCAAAAAATGTAGCCTTCATAAAGATAAATTGTATACGTAGTTATTCCGGTTTCTCGAAAAAAGGTCCCCTCTATTCTTGTGATTTCATCGCAAAGCATATATGCAGTAATTTCGGCACCCTCTGTTGTATATCCAATCAAATTCGCTCTCTTGATAGTGCATTGCGCCTCATTCCCCTTAAATGCGGCAATTGCACTTTCTTTCATAGCCATGACTTCCGAATACGTCGGCACCACCTGGGTTTCTGCTTCTTCCAATGCAGTAAGGCAAATATCAATAAACTCTGGATCATACAGCCTTTCCTCTGGCGTCACCTCTCGTATAATACTTTCAGTGTGATTAACCAAATAATAAGTATCTTTTGATACGAAAAGCTCCGACAACTCTGTTTTTGCTATCTGTACATTGCTGTCGATGTAGATTGGGACTTGATATAAAATAGCTTTTTCTTCCCAAAAAGTATAGCCTTCATAAAAATAAATTATATCCATGAATTTGCCCATCTCACCAAAAAATTCTGTTTCCATTTTTATAATTTCATCACCTATAAAATATCCGATAATTTGGCCACCCTCTGTCGAATATCCAAACAACTCCGCTGTCTTGATAGTGCATTGCGCCTCATTCTCCTCAAATGCGGCAATCGCCTGTTCCTTCATATCCATAGCCTCCCAATACGTCGGTATATCCGGAGTTGGAGTTGACGTGGCTGATGGCGTCTCCATTGGACTTTCCGATACTGTTACATTCGGAGATTCCGTATGCGATGATATTGGTGGTAGCGTGGGTTCTATAATTTCGTCATTTTTGCACGCCGTTAAGAGCACAATTAACAGCAATATACATCCGGCAATTCGAAAATAGTTTTTATTCATATCGTTTTCCTCTCTTTCTCATCAAAGTATGATACTGTCTGTCCGCATTTTTTTGACGCAATGCAAGTAACGGCTACGTATAATTTAGTATACCTTTAAGCTCTTAATAATCTCAATTATCCAGTCAAATTGGTCAACGCTTCCATATGCTTGAAACCAAAATCCGTTTTCGGTGTGGCAACTAAAACTAAAGCTTTCACCGCTCTCCTCGGCGGAGTAAAAAGCGCTCCATTCGTCATCTGTGTTTCGTGAAAAATTGTAATAGCATTTTACGCCACTGTTTGTATAGAACTCCTTGCCGCTTAAACTATCTGCATCAATCGGGTCGTATATTTTTTCGTAATACATAACTGTCAAGAACAGTCCACTAACCGGGTCGGTGAACAGCGTTCTCCAAGAATAATAGCTGCCGGGATCATATTGTATTACAAATCCTTCAGGGTAGCTGAGCTCGTACTCCAACTCGCCGCAGTGATACGTTTGAAGCTTGTCTATTGACGGCGTGATGAGCGGTGTGAGTGTATTATCATTCAAATCAAAGGCGTAGATCGAATATACATTGTCGGGGCCTGAGCACCGTTTGCCAACCTCCAAGAATAGGCGATTATTATGAAGCTGTATTATCCTTAAATGTGTGCGCCATTCATAGCCCTCCGCCGCTTTGTGGAGTTGGGTTGCCTGCATATCGTGTATGTTATAGGCAAAGATGCCTGTCTCAGTTGTGTAGTAAATAGTGCCGCCGATTACTGCGCATGAGGTTATGTCGCCTGCGATTTGTTCAGCTTCGCTAAAATCAGATAGGAAAAGTCCCTCCTCATTTGTATACAGCACCGTATCTCCGAGCAGGCTGTACTCAATGACGTTTTCGGCGATTAAGGTCTGTGACGGTGCATAATAGAGGCTGCCATCTTCATCTGTGAACAACAGGGTTTCATTTATTGCGAAGCTTTTAATACCCGCGCCCTTCAGCACGTGCGTTGAGCCGGTTTCTGAATAAAGGGATACCCCGCTCGCATCAAGGTAATAAATTTCGCCGTCCAGTATCTCAAAAGAGAGTATTTCATGGGTTATAATTTGACGCGGTTTAGCCTCGGCGGCGTTCAAACCCAGTTTCCAAAGTCCTGCATTCTGCACGTCAATATAAAATAGCTCGTCGCCGGAAACTCGTAAGTTTTTCGGTCTCATATCATCGTCGTAGGCTAATAATATACTATCTGTATCGCCGCTAATCAATCTTAATGTGCCGCTATTTTCGTAGAGAATATGTCCGCCGAGATAGAATACGGATTCCGCCACATATTCTGACTCAGACTTGTAGCTTTGAAAATCTTCGTCTATTGAGTGAATTTTCGCAAAAACATCCTGCGTTGCATACTCACCCTCGCCATAGATATAGTCTGCACCACCAAATATCTCGTCGTTGCAATAGTTCCACGCATTATACTGTAAAAAATAATAGCGCATTTCCTCTGGTATGTAAAACAGAGCGGACATACTTTTGGGATATATAGTAAATGCCGCAGGCTCTGCTTTTGGTAACAAAACGGCATCATTGAAAATCCATTTCAGAGCATCTTCTTGCACCGTCTGGGTCGGTGTTGGCGTGTTTTCGTCAGCTTGAGTGCGTGCGCTCTCGCAAGCGCTCAACGCGCAGAACAATATAATCATTAAGAATATAATGTTTGATTTGGTTTTCATACACGTCTTCCCTCGCTTCACTGAACTTGAAATCAGTATAGCACGCACGATAGGAATCCACAAGTATTGAATCAAACGCCGCTTCTATGGTGGTTTTTATGATTCTCGTTATTTATACGAAACCGCATTGTTTTTCGAAAAAGATTGAATTTTCTTGCAAGACATGATAAAATTTTATTTATATTGCTATGCTTTTCATCATGACAAAAAAATATATAAGGATGGTGCATTTAAATGAAAAAAGCAATTCGAATTACAATAGCGTTTATAATTATTCTGACACTCATCACAAGCACTTTGGTATCTGCATTTGCGTCTGTGGATGATATGCGCAATGCATATTATGCCGGACAGTACGAGCAGGCTATTGCCGAGGCGGACAAGATATTAGCGAAAGATGACGCCTACATGGATGCTTATTACACCAAGGCAATGTCATATTTTTATTTGGGTGATATGCAAAAAGCATACGATACGCTTGTCGCTCAGCTGAAGCTCAATCCGAAAAATATGCTTGCGCTGTATAACGCCGCTTGCGCCGCGTCTGTGCTGAATCTTCAAAATGAGGCTTTAGACCTGCTCGAGCGCCTGCTTATTGTGGACATTACGAAAAAAAGTGCAGTGAAAAACGACTCTGACTTCGACAACATCAGGGAAACTGATAAATACAAAAAGCTGATGGAAATCAGCGTCATCTTTGGCGGAGAATTATTGGATTTTGATGTCGCTCCGATTATTACTGAAAACAGGACGTTACTGCCGCTTAGAAAAATATTTGAAGCTTTCAATGCGGAGGTCACTTTCATAGATGAAACGCGAACCGTAAAAGCCGAAAAAGACGGATTTTCATTAGAATTAGTTATCGGGTCAAAAACCGCAATAGTGAACGGCGAAACAAAAACGCTTGATGTTCCGGCACAAATCATTAATAACCGCACATTAGTTCCCGTGCGCTTTATAAGTGAATCGTTAGGCGCGGAAGTTGATTGGGACGGCGACAACAGGGTCGTTTCTATCCTGACCGAGACTCCAAGCGGAAATGCAGATTATGCCGCCACAAAAACACAGTTAGACTCGGCGATGGCAGTTTTGCCCATAGACGGCGCATTCACAGAGCCGTATTTAATGCCCTCCACAGAGGGTATGACGCTTATCGTATTTAAGGACATAAAGAGTTTGGAGTTATTCAATGCGCTGAGCGCGGCGGACAAAAGCAAATTTGTCAGTGACACTGTTTATGAAAATTTTGCTCTTGTTATAGGGTGCGAGCCCGTCCACGCAAAGGTTATTTATGATGGCAACGCATATTACGAGGGCGAATTTTACTATGGAAACCGTGATAAGCTTCCGCTGACCTATTACGAAAAAGGCAAACCAGTCAATGTCGTTAAGCAATATAAAGGCGCTGATAATTATAAGGACTTTTATCTGCTTCCCGCTTCAGAGCAGACAACAAGCACGTTTGAACCGTCTACCTCGTCACCTTCAGCTCCCTCTTCAGCTTCAGCAGCATATACCGTGGTATCCGCCCCGGGGCAACCTACGTTGCTTGTTTCTACTAACGGGAATTGGACAATCACAATGCCCGCAAATTGGAACGAAACAACTAATATACCGGGCACTTATGTAGTAGAAAACCAAAACGTAAGGGGAATAATGCATGTGCAAATCAATCAAGTAAGTGCGGAATTTCAACCCTGGTTAAAAGCATTTGTTGACGCTTCCCTAGTAGAAAGGGTGGCAGAATCCTCTGATGAGATGAAAATTTCAATATTTGAAAACGTAAGAAGCGAAACCATAAACGGAATGACCTACTACAAATTTGGGCTTTTAGCCGAATCTCTTGTAGGCGCAAAAGTTTATCAGTTTAGTTATTTTGTAATGTATGATGACGCACTGTTTGAGTTCTGCTACACTTCAGTCTCAAACAAGGTTTCCACGGAATTCACTAATATGGTGAATTCGTTTAATCCAACGGCTTAGCAGATGTTTAGTTCTAATTACATTGCTCAAAACTTGGAAGGCTGATTTTTGCCATACTGCAACACATTCTTGCATTTGCATGTATTAGTAAGATTGCTTTATAACCCGCTTGCGTAAAGACTATCCACATTAAGTGTGACACGATAAAAACTGTGAGTACAAGAGTGAAAAACTTGTACTCACAGTTTTTCATTTGATTATAGTAGCGAATGAAGACAAATGGATCGCAAAAAACAATACGCTCCATAATCGAAGGCAAACATTCACTTATGGAGCAATTGGTGGACCCGAAGAGGATCGAACTCTCGACCGTGGGTACTTCATTAACCCCGCGTCTGCCGCTATACGTAAATATTTGCTAATCCGATGAATTTGTAGTAAATTTCAACCTCTTGGTGGCGCACGCCGTCAATCATCGTTTTCTCATGCACGATAATTCGGTCTATCAGCTCGTTTAGAATTCGCGCGTCAAGGCTCTGCAAATCCAAATATTTGTCAATCAAGCCCACGAATTGCTCCGCGTTTTCCTCGCACTCTTGCTCCGCGTTCATCTGCTGCTCGAACTCCGCGACCTGCGCCTTGAGCATTGCCTGTTCCGTTTCGTACTCCGCCGACAGCGTATAGAATCGGTCGTCGCTGATGGCTCCGGTTGCGTTCTTTTCGAGAAGCTTCTTGATTATCTCGTCCAACGCCGCGATGCGTTGTTGTGCCTTGTCGCAGTCCTTTGCGCCGATTTCCAAGTCCTCGCGTGAGCTTGATTCCGCAATCTGCCGCAGAAAAACAAGATAATCCTGCCGGAAATTTACCGCAAAACGCGCGTGGTGGCGAATATCCGCGAGCACTAATTCTGTGATTTGGTCGAGGTTGATGTAGTGCGCCGAGCACGTTTCCTTGCCGTGGCGCATGTATCGCCAGCACTTATATTGTCCGCCGTCTGGCATCGTTTTGCGTTTAAGCGTGCTGAACGACAGTGCCGAGCCGCAGTCCGAGCAGTACAGAAGTCCGGCGAACATTTGCATCTCGCCGTTCTTGCACGGGCGGCGTTTCACCGCGAGCTGGCTCTGCACAATATCCCACGTGTACTCGTCAACGATGGCTTCGTGCGTATTCTCTGCGACGACCCATTCGGACGCATCACGCATAATTCTGCGCCCTTTTATGCCCTTTGTTCCGCGCCGACATTGTACCAAATTGCCGATATAAACCTCGTTTTGAAGGATTGTTTGCACCGACGTGACGTGCCACATGCACTGCTCTTTGAAGTGTCCACCCACATCGTATTCCGGGTGGCGCTGCTTGTAGTATGTGGCGGGATTCGGCACCTCCGCGGCGCGGAGTGCGCGGGCGATTTTGTTGTAGCCTGCACCGTTCGCCGCCATCTCGAATATGTATCGTACGACCTCCGCCGCGTCCTCATCGATGACGAGACGGTTCTTGTTTTCGGAACTTTTCGCGTAACCATACGGAGCTTTCGAGCCCATAAACAAGCCCTGCCGCGCTCGCGTTTCCTTAGCCGCCCGCGTCTTTTGCGACACCTCGCGCGCGTACATGTCGTTGATAATATTACGCATCGGAACCGAGATGTCGAAGCCTTTTTTGAGCGTGTCCACGTTGTCTTGTGTTGCCACAAATCGCACGTCATGCTCGACGAAATAGTGGTCAAGGTACATGCCCGCCTCGGCGTAATTTCGCCCGAATCGCGAGAGGTCTTTCGTCACGACCATGTTGATTTTGCCTGCTTCAATGTCGGCGATCATGCGCTGAAACTCCGGGCGGTCGAAGCTCGTTCCGCTCACGCCGTCGTCGATGTACACGTCCGAAATATGCACCCCGTTCGCGCCGCACCACTCGGTGAGCATCGCTTTTTGTGTCTGAATGCTGCCGCTCTCTTGGGTGGTCGCGTCGTCCACAGAGAGGCGGCAATAGATGCCCGCGCTCCACATAGTTGGCTGTATTTTCGCGGCGGCCGAGCCGCCGACATATTGCTGTTGTCTAATCATTTTCGCTCCTTTCGGCCGACAACAGCGGCATGGTATCCGCGTCAGTATACCCTATCTCGTCGCGGAAGTCTACACAATTATTTTCAGTGTTTGCAATGCTTTTCGGCGCATCGACTTCGTAAAACTCGGTTTCCATAAGTGTTGCGAGTTTGCCGTAAATACTCTCATGTCCGCAGAACGCGGCGCGAATCGTGAACACCGTGCGCCCGATTTTTTGAACTCGCGGAGCAGCATTTGGTGGGTGAAATATTATCATAAATTGTCCTTTCGTTTGCTTATTTATTGCGGTCGTGAATCGCATTGTCGAGCGTCAGCACACCGTTTATGCGCTTGACTTCCTCGACGCACTTGATGTGCAGTTGGCGCAATGTTTCGTCGTCTACGTCGGTTAGCGACGCGAGTAAATGCGCGAGCTTCGCGGCTTCGACTGCTGACTTGAATTGCAGTCGTGCGAGGCGACTTTCGCTACCGCGAATGGTTCCCTCAACCATTTGATGGATCACCGCAGCAAAGAAATCCGGGTGATCTTGCGCGGCGATGTAGCCGGCGTACCAGTCAATTGCGCGTCCGGCGAAGTCGCTTTTACTCCGACTGCCGTCGAGCACGGTTGCGGCTTCCCACCGCTTCATCGTCGCCTCAGAAACGTAAATTGTGGCGCGAATGCGGTTGTCGTTAGATTTTTCCATGTTTTTCTCCTTTTTTCGTCTTGGTGCCGTCTGCGACAGCACTGTTTTGTTTGCTCAACGCCTTGCGGCGTGGCGGTTTTCTTCTCTGCGGCTCTTGCTCCGACTCGCGATGTGACCACTACGCCGAAAAAGTGACCGCGTTTTTGAACCCCCGAAACCGCCTGCACTGCAGGCGGTTGTGCCTTGTGCGGTGGCAAAGTGACGCCGCGCTTTAACTTGCGCTAAAATCCACGGTTTCTGCTCGCGTGTTTTTGCGGTGCGATTTTGGTCGGTTTTGTGCGTCTTTTTCGCACAGTTTTGGCGTTCGGTACGGCTCAGATCGAGGAGACTTTTTGTGTAATTCTGCGATTTCCGAACCTCGCCGAAATTCGCGCGACGTTGCGATTTTCGAGCGCGGTACGTGTCGTTTCCCTACCCTCGCCCACAAAATCGCACACGAGGGCGACAAAGCGGCGACACGCGCGAGCTGTGGTGCGTGGTGGTGACGGCAAGTGCGGGATTACCGAAAGTGACGGCAATCGGTGCGGTTTTGTTTGCTGCCGTCACTCGCGGTTTCGAGGGTACTTGAGCGTTTCGTTTTGGAATGGTATCGCGCCGATTCTCAAGCAGTTGCAATGCTTTCACGCGTCTGCGCGTTCATCTGCGCCCACGTCGCGTCACACTCATCCGCACTCTTTGGTGACAGCACCGACTCCGTTTTTAGGGCACAGGGGGTATCCCATATTTCCCGTCACTGCCGTCACTCGCGGCGGCGATTCGCGTCAGCTCTATGGCGCGGCTGCGGTTCGTTCGCCGCGATTCGTGACGCACTCCTCGGCGTTCGAGCTCGCGCTGGTTTTGCAGCAAGTCCTTCGCGAGAACGCCGGGCGTGATTGCGCGAGCGCAGCGCGGCTGAAGCAGCTCCGCGAGCTCGGACGCGGTGCCGAGGAAGTGACCGACCTCGCCGATGAAGCCGCAGACGAGAGAAACATAATCGTTGCGCACCTCCGACGTTTCCGCGTCGCTCTCCATGCGTTCCCAGATATGCGTCGCGGCATTGAACGCCAACTTAATCTCGCGGTACTCGATGTCGCGACCGGAGCAGTACAGCGTGGCACTGTTGGACGAGCGTTCGTCTTTCACGAGAACGAAATTCGTATCCGCCGAGCCTGTGATTCCCGTCGTGCCGGACACGCGATTCAACGGATCGTCGTCGTGTTGCTTGCGCAAATGGTGTACGAGCAGAATCGTGATGCCGAGCTTGTCCGCGAGACTTTTCAGCGCACCGAGGTCGCGGTAGTCCGACGCGTATGCGTTGTCGTTTGTCACGCGACGCACTTTTTGCAGCGTGTCGATCACGACGAGGCCGGTGTTCGGGTGTGCTGCGACGAAATCCTCAATTTCAACTTCGAGCCTCCCACCGATTTGTCCGGCGGTGTTCTTGAGGTACGCGTTCGGCGAGCCGTCGTCCGTGATGTCGAACAGCCGACTTTGGATTCGGTTGTAGCTATCCTCCAAGCAGAGGTAGAGTGTCGTTTTCTTTTCTGTGGCGAAACGCCAGACGGGTTCGCCTTTCGCAATTTGCTGGCACAGCCACAGCGTGAGCCACGACTTTCCAATCTTCGGTGCGCCGCACAGAATGTGCAGCCCGGTCGGCAGCAGCGACTCGATGATGAACGGAATCGGGGTGAACGGCTGGCTCATGAGTGTTGCGCTGTCGATGGTGTCGAGGTGGGCGGTGCAGGGTTGATTTGTGTTTGGCATTGATTTCTCCTTTTTGATAAGTTTTTATAAAATGTCCCCTCACTACCTTTAGCCGTTGAGAATGGGGTTTGCACAACCGTTTTACAAAATATTCATAAACTTTCAGAGGGTTGCACAAATCCAAAGGCTCTCGCATAGCACTTCTGACGAAAAAGCACGTCGAATTTTCGGTTTTACAAAAGCGGCATAGACTTTTTACGCTTTTCGTGATAATATCTGAATGGGACTTCATATTAACAACAAAGGTGTGTGACAAAAATGAGCCTTGTCTACCATAAAAAGTGGCTGCGGCGCAGTAAGTATCGACTCCGGGAATACGAAAACGGGTTGTACATCTCACTAAAGCACTCGGCTTCGTTTGAGACGTACAACCCGTTTGAGGGTGACGCGGATATTCTGTTAGAGTTTTTGCGGATCGGTCGCGCGGCGGAGCGCGGCGAGGACACGACGGACGCGATTTTCGCGTTTGTTGCGGCGTATGGAATGCTCGGCTTTGCACAGTCCGTCATCGCGATTGAGTACGCGGACGGCGATGTTAAGCTGCACCGCAACAACTTCGTTTCACCGAAACGCGCGCTTATGCTCGACGAATATTTCGACCTGTTTATGCCGGAGCTCGGCTCGGATTTGAGATACCGCAAGCGTAGGTTGGACGGTATGCCGCTCACGATGCGCATGGCAGAGGTGCAAGAGGATGATGCGTGGTTGTGCATGAATGACGACGATTACGCCGAGGATTTGCAATGGATTTCGGACTTTGCACGGTACCTTTATGGTTTGCTTGCGAGCGTACAGCGCGGCGAAGCGTTTGAGTATCCGCTCGGCAATGTGCGCACGACGCTCGCGTCGGATGGCGACACAGTGCGCACCGAATACGAGTTCGACAGTTTGAAAAGTGCGTTGGATATTATGCTCGTGCGCGAGCTCACGGCAACGCGTCGGACGCTGAAGCTATGCAAGCATTGCGGCGGCGTGTTCCGCAGTGAGAGTTTGCGCGCGGAGTATTGCTCCGCGTCGTGCCGGAACGTGCGGAACGTGAAGTTGTCGAGAGCGAGGCGGGGGTAGAGGTATTTTGCCCCCCCTTGTAACATTGACAGATGGGTTTTCTTTTGGTAAACTAGGCATGCTATGAAATGTTCGCTTTCACAGTGTAATTGTGGTTTCGGAACGCCAATATAAAGAAAACGGGGTAACGATATGAAACATAAAACATCGCATATAGGCTTAATTACAAACCCAAAACGTTGTGTTGCGTTTTTCATTGTGCTAGCACTACTGTTCACGGCGGCTTGCTCACATGTCAAAGACACCGCAAGCAGTGTCGGCAATCGCGTCGGAGACGCGGCAAGTAACGCCGGAGAGTTCGCAGGGCAAACTATTGATACGGCTCAAGAGTTTATTTCAGATGCAATAACAAGGATTACTACTCCAAAAACTGCCGATGAATACGAAAAGTTGATCAAAGGTGTGACTGCTCAACACATAGCAGCGCTGGTAACTGCGCTAAAAGAAATCGACTTTGTTGATGTTATTAACAAAGTCGATGACGTCGCGCGTCAGTTCAATTTGCAGTACGTTGCCGTTTCAGAGATTGAAGATGCAATAAACGCCGAGCTCGCTATTTTGAAAGCCATCGATCCTTCTCACATACAAGGGAGTCCCATCCAAAAACACGGAGAAATCGCCGAAATATTTGATGTTGCCCTCCACAACATTGAGCAAATCAAGAGCGGACTTACCCCTGATGCGACTTTCGATACGCTCAGTAAGACCGCGCCGCAGGACTATATAATAAATGGAAAATACTATCAATCTAAGTTTTACAATGGTCCGAATGCGACACTGAATGCAATCCTGGAATCAATTGACGATTACGGAGACATGAACGATTTCTTTTGCATACCTAAAGACCAATATGATGTGCTTGTACAGGTAAAGGCTGACCCAAGACAAGTGACAGAAATTCTGTATAACGACAACCGCTTGACCTCCGGTACTATGAAAACATTGAGCGATAAAATCGCCGAGATCGAGGCGTCCACCGGCAAGGCATTTGATGAGGTAGTAACTCCATCAAAATTGTCATATAAAGAAGCTGTAGAAATCTCAAATAATCTTCAAGCTTCCAATTCATTAGCGTATACTGATGAACTGGAGAAAACGCTAAACAACGAGGTACAACAGCAACGCAACGTCATATCCGAGCTTGAGGCTGATGCCAAAAACACTATTTTCGCGGACACGGTTAAGGAATTATCGCAAAGCACATTAAAGGCGGCGGCGATAGGCGGCTCAATAGAGGCCTTGATATCTTGCGGCTTTTCAGTTTACGAGAAAGTAAATAGCGGCAAAACCATTGAAACTTTAACTGAGGAAGATTGGAAGGACATCGGCTTCGACACCTTGTTCGGGTTTGGCCATGGCGCGGTTGATGGCGCAGCGACGAATATTTTATTGTTTTGTGGTGTGCCGGCGCCACTCGCTGCCGCAGTTGTTTCTGCGATTATTCAAGCGGTTATGTTGAACCTTGATTTTCAAAAAGGTCTTTACGCAGAGGATGAATACATATCAAATGTGCTCACGATATTTACCGATTCCGCGTTTATAGCTATTGGTTCGCTCATAGGACAACTGATTATTCCGATTCCTGTTGTCGGTTTAATTGCCGGGAGTGTGGCTACTAATGCAATTTTATCCGTCGTTAAGGGTTTCGCAGTTTCACAAAAAATTAAGGACAGAGTTGACGCTTTTGCTGTGGAATTCGTTGAGAACTTCAACAGAGTTGTCAACACGGCTTCCTCTGCGGTTAAGGAAACGGGTGAAAATGTTGGCGCAAGCGTAGCTGATGCATATTCCGATGTTATAGGTTTCACAGCTCAAGCTCTAGAAAAGGTGAAGAGCGCAGCATAGCATTGGGATAGCGCCTCAACTTATATCGGAGTTGCGCTACTGAATCAACGCACGTATTCGGTCGACGGTGCACACTCTGCCGAGCGCGTTCTGCGCACCACTTGCATACAGCCACAACTATTACACGAACCGCTTTTTTCTTTGTCCGCAAGCATGACCCCCACGAACGGAGAAAGCGATCTATATAGCGGTGACATTAACAGATGGCGCAGGATAATTCTTGCGCCATCTGTTAATGTATTCTGTTTGTCACGCACCCCTCTATGTCAATTTCGGTGCCTTGTGCGTATGCTCCGTTTCCCCTACGCCGCCATTTCTGGATTAATATAAGAGCATGTATGCTTGGTTAAGTTGTTAGTGTGTTAGGTCGCAAGCCATTTTCCCACGGTGGATTGGATTCTGCACTTCCAATCGTCTTCATCTGCCGCTTCGTCAACTTGATCGATAGCCTCTTGAAGAAATAATCGCACATCTGATGATGTTGGCGTGCTGTGGTAATTGTATGAATTCTCCACCAAGAGCATAAACTGATCTAGTTCCAGTGGTACAATGCGCGGTTTTCCATTATACGCGCTAATGTTCTTTATTTGGTTGATGCCAAAAAAGTATGCCCAAGTTGCCGCGTGTATTCTCTCTGCAATAAAAAGGCAATATGTTTCCTTTTTCAACCGCCGTTGTAGTTGTGCATAATGGCGAGTTACCGGCTCTCCTTCCGCCTCGTACTGCCGCTGTCCTCGTTGAAGAGTTACTTCGACAGAGAGAGCATAATCCCCGTAATCACATTCAATATCCGGCATGTTGCCTTGGGCTGTTGCCATAGGTGTTCCGGAATCATCAATCTTGAAATTTCCTTTTATATCCCCACCATTAATCATCGTCATCGCTCGCCACGTATTATATTCTAGCATCAGCGGCGCATCGTAGTACTCTTTAGCGACAATCTGATTATATGTGTCAATAATCTCATTATAAAGAGCGTACGACTTTATTTCCTTAATCTCAGCGCGAACTACAGCACTCCTGTGCCGCCGAGTGATTTCATCGCGTAAATCTTTTAAATCCTCAATTTCTTTACCTATAAGCTCGCGTCTCGTAAACTCGCCGATACGCATAATCGTGTCCACTATATTGTTTTTGTTATCGGTGTATAAAATAGGGGCAGCCGCCGAAAATAGATGTTCTTTATACGCCGTTGTCGCAATGTCGAGTTGTCGCTTTCGCTCCTTTGTGTCTTCCGCATGTAAAAAATCAATGAAAACAGGCTTCCTGTCTGCTGTAAAGAGAATATAATCCAATTCCTCGACCTTGTCTTCTGCTACTTTCAACGAGTGGCCACTGAACACAAATAATCCCGTATACCGTAAATATCGGAAACAAGCATCTGCATAATCGCGCAAATTACCTCTTTGTGTTTCGACAAACTTTTTCAAGCTTTCATCATTGGATTCACGTGTCTTAATTCTACCGGCTTGTATCCTATCTTTGTGAATAGTCAATATCGCTTGTGTCCATTGTTCCATCACGAATTTCTTGTATTCACCCTTGCGAACAACTTTTTCGTCGCGAAATGCAAGTATAGCTACCTTAACGGATTCGAATTTCCGGTAGTCTGTTAGTTGCAACGCAAAAATCTTCAACTCATCAAATGTAAGATATTCTAATTCGCTCACGAGCCGCATCATTTCAAGGTATGGGCGAACATAAAATGTTCCGGTTATATCTTTATTTTCTATATGATATGGCGATGGAAGTTGGAATTTCAATAATTGACGTAAAAATATCTCCTGCGGACGATTTCCGTAAACAAAGGCTTGTCCAGCTTCGGTTAGCGTAATGCTTGGCTGTAAATCTATAAAACCCAATGCTTTAGGTGCGCGAGTAATTCTATCTCGTGCGCTTAGTTCGGACTCGTTGCTTGACGTTTTCCCTTCAAAAAAGTCTGCGTTTTTCAAGCAAACAGCGAACTCTCGTTGGGTTTCCTTCGCCCACTTGTCACCGCCGAATTGTTCATGCAACAAACGAATTTCCGGTATCATTTTGATTGGGGTTCGTGGCGAGGTTGTAAAGAACAATGCTTTGTTCTCAATACGCGCCATAATTATTCCTCCCCATCAATAGTTGTGTGTTACCACAATGTGCATTTTATCATTGTTAAACCTGTTCCTAATATTCACGGCATAATTCTTGTAGTACTCATCAACAAACTCGGGATATAATTCTTCGGTTAAAGGCGTTTTGCCTATTATCATCAGTGCTCGACACGGCAAATTGTGAAAATCCTCCGCTAATCGGCGGTGTTGATCCTCGTCAAACCCATTCATCATATCGATGTTGCCATAATCGTTGAAAACACAATCATACGGAGGGTCAAGGAAAATAAAATCATCTGGTTCGGCCATCGCAAATATTTCGTTATAATCCGAGTTGTGTAACTCAGCATTCTGCAACAGGTTACTGTGTTCTTGCGTCACCAATCTTGTATTAAGGTTAGGGTATCGGCCGAATGGTACATTGTACTCGCCATTGTTGTTATATCGTATCATTCCTGAATATGCCGTTTTATTTATAAAATAATAAAGAATTCCGTCCAAATAAGTATCGTCTGGAGCATTGAATAAGTCGCGTATTCTGTAATATAAATCTTCGTTAGCGTTTGGAACTCTGTCATTAGGGTTTGCATTTTTTAATGCTTTGTATGCAACCTGGTTGGTTTCGTATTCTTGCTGTAACTCGTCAAGCTGTGCTCGCATTTGTGGATATTGATTTCTTAACTGATTGTAGAATGTCATCAGCCTCGTGTTGACATCATTTAGGATTGCCCGCTCGGGTTCAAGATGAAAGAACACCGCACCGCCGCCTAAAAACGGCTCAATATATCGATCATAGTCATTTGGGATGTATTGCAAAAAGCGAGGAATTTCTCTTGACTTTCCTCCGCGATACTTTAACACCGGATTCATAAATCGCCACCCCTTCCACAACTTTAATTTTAAGTCCATTATCTCAAATGGCAATATTTTGTAAATATTATCACAAAAAGCATGAAAAAGCAAACCCAATTTTCCGTCCTTCATCGAATTCTTATAAATATTTTTACTAAATACTCATTTAAAAAAGCATCAAGTGCCTGCTAATTTCTTAGCAGGCACTTGTCTTTTTACCATGGTGGACCCAAAGAGGCTCGAACTCTCGACCTCCGCATTGCGAACGCGGCGCTCTCCCAACTGAGCTATGGGCCCTTATTCTATTATGTGTTTCTTGCTTGATACCATGCCGCCGTTTTTCTTCGGGCAGCATTCGCGGTTTTATTTAGAACCCGTGACCTCCGCATTGCGAACGCGGCGCTCTCCCAGCTGAGCTACGGGCCCTTATTCTATTATACGTATCACAAAGCGTCTCCTAAAGACGCTATATCATTATAGCAGTTATTTTTGATTTGTAAATAGGAAATTGCTATTTTCTTGCGAAAATTTGGCAAAGGAAAAAGTTTCGGCAATTTTTCGTCGAAAAAAGTATACATTTGGTATAGCTTGTTGCGACAGTAAAAGGGACTGCATATTTGCCCTCACGACGCACCCTTGTCAAGAGAAAATTTTTCGTCAATGTTACGGAATTTTTGCGCTAATTTTTGCGGAATTCACAAAATATACTTCTAAAATTTTATGTACCTACCTAATTATCTCGGTTGCCGCCGAAAACGTTAACAGATAGTTATACACATTATCCACAGAGTTATCCACAGCCCTGTTTTCAGGCATTTTTCGGTTGCGCTTCGCACGGGACTGTGTTAAAATTGAACATAAATTCAAGGAGGCGTATCAAAATGAAGTTTGCAAACATTACAGTCAGCAAGAACGGCAATCCTGCTCAACACCTTGCAGTGCAATGGTTTGGCGGCGTTGTCGATGTAACAGAGCTCGGATTCCCGGCATCGTTGTATGAACTTATCCGCCAGAGCGGAGACTCCTGCAACAGCGGCAACAGACCGAATTTGTGCGCACAAATTACCGCGCGACTGCGCGAGCTCGGTGATTCTTGTGCGTATATTGACGCTGACTCGTTCACTTTTGCAAATGTTACAACTCCGACGAAGCTCGTGTGCGAGGGGCTAAACTACGTCGACCACGCGGAGGAGACCGGCGGCACGGCTCCAGAGCACCCCGTATTCTTCAGCAAATTTAATGACGCGCTTGCACCCTCCGGCGCGAAGGTAAAGCTTCCGGAGTGGCAACGCTGTTTTGATTACGAGGCCGAGCTTGTAATCGTCGTCGGGCGGGAGGCGTACAACGTCCCGGAGGAAGCCGCCGATGACTACATCTTCGGCTACACGTGCGGCAACGATTTGTCGGCGCGCGACGCACAGTTTTTGTCAACGCAGTGGCTTACGGGCAAATCGTTCCCCAATTTTGCGCCGACAGGACCGTGGGTCGTCACGCACGACGAGCTCGACCCCGATACCGGCATCACAATCCGCTGCCGCGTCAATGGCGAGACGGTTCAAGACGGAAACACAGCAAATATGATTTTCAACTGCCGACGGACACTCGCGGCGGCGTCACGATTCTTTGCGTTGCAGCCGGGTGACCTGATTTATACCGGCACGCCAGCCGGCGTTATACTCGGCAAGCCGAAAGGCACACGCGTCTGGCTGAAAGCCGGCGACGTTGTAGAGGTCGATATTGACGGAATCGGAGTTCTGGAAACAACACTCATATAATGATGTATAAAAACAAAGCTCCACTGCGACAGTGGAGCTTTGTTTTTATATTCCCTAAAATTCGATTCCGCGCCGTGCCTGGACACCCGTGTCATACGGGTGTCGGCGCTTTACCATCTCGGTTATATAGTCCGCGCGTTCCATTATCCAGTCGACGGCTCCGTGACCCGTTATCGCAATCTCAAGCCCCGCCGGAGGCGCGTCAAGCAGTCCGCGCACAAGCGAATCGTCAATAAGCCCGAGCGAAACGGCATCAAGAAGCTCGTCAAGGACGAGCAGACCGCCCTTCGCGCAGAGCTCTATCGCTTTTTTGAGGTTTTCATTATGAATTGCGCGGGTTTTTGCGAGTTCTTCCTCCGTCATGTTAATCGAAAACGACGCTCCGTCCGCCTTGCCGCGCAAGACCGTTACGTTTTGCATTCCGCAGAGCGTCTCAAGTTCGCCGCATTTCCAGTCTTTTAGGAACTGTACCATCACGCACTCCATTCCGCAACCGCACGCGCGCACCAAAAGCCCCAGCGCCGCCGTCGTTTTACCCTTGCCGTCCCCAAAATACACATGTATCATCGCTAAATCTCCTTCGCGTTATATAAAATCGGGGTGTTGCCCCATGTCTCCTCGTCGAGCATCGCGCGGAATCCCCCGCAATGTGGCACATGCCACTCGTAATAGTCGCGCGGCGGACGCGCAAATTGCTCCATTATCGCCATTATCGTGCCGCCATGCGCCACAATCGCAACATATCTCTGCCGACGCGCCATCGCCTCGCCGATAATCTCCGCAAACGCGACGCACACGCGGCGCGTGAAGTCCGCGCGACCCTCACCGTTCGGAGTTTTGCCGAGACACCCTGCCTCTACCCACGCACGGTAATACGGGTCGTCCTCCATCTCGTCCGCTGTTTTCATCTCAAAATCGCCGAAATCCATCTCGCGCAGACGCGGATTCAAAATCACCCGTGCATTCGGGAACTTAATCGTCGCCGTCTGCACCGCGCGAATCAACGGCGACGCATGGACAAGCGGCACGGAGACAAAAATCCCCGACTTCGCCGCCGCCTTTATACCCTCACGGCACAGCGGCTCGTCCGTGCGTCCGACGTATCGGCGTTCCAGATTCACCGCCGTTTGTGCATGACGCAGTAAAATCACTTCCATTGCGTCACCCACTGCACAAGCGCAAGCGCCGCAAGCTGCCAAAGCTCGCACCGCTGTAAAAACCAGCCGGCAAGGTCGCCGGACATTCCCTCAAACTTGCGTTTTGCCGTGAATTGAAGATATAAATAGCACCAAAGGCTCGCGAGATAGGGCGCTACAAGATTCAGCTTATCCTCCGCAAGCACATACATCAACGCGACGACAATTACAACTATCGCGTAAGTCACATATCGCGCACCGCGGCTCGCGGAGTCGCGGAAGTAATTCGCCGTACCCTCCTGCGCGGTTTTGAGCGTCAGCACGGCATAAGCCGACATTGCCCGCGAGAGCACGAACCCAAGGCTCAGCAACCACGCGTTGTCCGCCGTCGGCTCCAACGCGAGGGCAATTCCGAAATATGCCACAAGGTGTACGACAACGCCGATGACTCCGAACGCGCCGGAGCGCGGATCTTTTAAAATCTCACGCCGCCGCTCCGGCGTTGTGTTCGCGCCGAGCGCGTCGCACGTGTCCGCAAGCCCGTCAAGGTGCAATCCGCCCGTGACGATTATCGGAATCAGCGTAATCCCGACGGCACGCAGTGCGTCATGCGCGACAAACCGACTGCAAATCCACAACCAACCGTACATCAGCGCGCCGATTAGCACTCCGACAAGCGGGAACACGACCATCATCCACCGCATTCCGTCCGCGTCCCAGTTTAGCGATTTTGTGCGCACGGGAAGCTTTGAAAACATCGCAAACGCCGCTAAAATCGAGTTCCAAACCCTTTTCAATCACTTCATCCTCTCTGCAAAGCCCGAGACAACCTCGTAAACCTCGTCAAATTTCGCCGCTAAAAGGCGATTCACACGACCGATAGTCGCAAGGTAATTCTCCATCTCCGTATCTCCCGGCTCCGCCGCGCGCAGCACGTCGTTCGAGACGACAATCAGCGTATCACACTGCGCCGCAACGTGCATAATTCCGTCCGCGACGCGCTCGGCGACACCGTCGCCGCCGACCGTGAAAATCTCGTTCGCGACGAGGTTTCCGATATCCTCTAAAAGCACCGTACCGCGCGACGGCATCGTCATCCCGGCAAGATTCGTAAAACGCTCAATCGTCGTAAATCCGCGCTCGCGCCGCATTTCGCGGTGGCGCGATATGCGTTTTGCGCCCTCGTCGCCAAACGGCTCCATTGTTGCGATGTAAAAACGCTCTCCGTTTTGCCGAACGCACAGTTCCTCTGCAAATTCGCTCTTGCCAGAGGCGGCTCCGCCTATTACAAGTACGGTCATTGCGGCGTATACTGCGCGACGCCGATATCCTCAAACGACGACGAGCCGTGATAGACCGCCAGAGCGAGGTCCAAAAGCGGCAGAGCCGCAACGGCTCCCGTACCCTCGCCGAGGCGCATTCCCGCCGTAATAATCGGCGCAAGCCCGAGCTCGTTTAGCACCGCCATTCCGGCGGGCTCGCCCGACACGTGACTTGAAAGCATTGCGATGACGCTCTCCGGCTCGATTCGCGCCGCGACGAGCGCCGCAACAGCACTTATAAATCCGTCAATCAGAATCGGGACGCGATACCGCGCGCCGCCGATGAAAATGCCCGCCATGCCTGCGATATCGAACCCGCCGACAGCGGCGAGCACACCGAGTGCGTCCTCGCGAAGCGAGAGCGCGTTTTTTTCAATATACCTCGCAACGGCGCGGTCAATCACGTTGATTTTACGTTGCAAACCCTCGTCACTCAGCCCGGAGCCGCGCCCCGTCACCGCCTCTGCCGGTAAGTCCAGCAACGCCGCGCACACCGCCGACGAGGTCGTCGTGTTTCCGATTCCCATCTCGCCCGTGGCAATTATATCGTACCCGCGCGACTTCATCTCGCGCACGAGGTCGATTCCGTTATCAATCGCCGTCTGCGCCATCTCGCGCGTCATGGCAGGCTCTTTGGCAAAATTCGCCGTGCCGTCGCCGACGCGCTTGTCAATCAAACCCGCAAAATCCGGGCGCGTGTTCATTCCCATATCAACCGGATACACATCACACCGCGCCGCCGCCGCCATTCGGCAAACGGACGTCTGGCGACGCACTAAATTCTGAGCAACACTCATCGTGACGCTCGAGTCCGTCTGCGTCACACCCTCGGCAACGATACCGTTATCGGCGCACAGCACAAGAACACACCGCTTGTCGAGCCGCACATCCGAAGCGCCCGTCAGCGCCGCGATACGGACAATCGAATCCTCTAAAAGCCCCAGCGAGCCGAGCGGCTTCGCAATCGAATCCCACTTTTTCTGAGCGGCATTAGCCGCATCTAATTGTTTTTTATCCAAAGGTCCCTCCACAGTTGACTATTTGCGCAAAAAGGTATAGAATAACAGAGTTTTCGCGCGTGCCTCATAGGTCGTTGCGAAACGGCTGTTACATTAACTGGCGTAATTAGTTTATTATACCGTAAACACAAAGGAAACACAATATGAAAATCGACATTAACCGCCTTTTCATCTCGACCATGGCGCAGGACGCGCGTGAGACGGCATTGCAATACGGGCTCGGGCTTGAAATTGCGGAGTTCTGCACCGCGATGAACATGGACGAAACGTTCCCGAAGTGGGACGTGATTGTCCGCGAGAAAATTGCGGACGCGCCCGCCGTCACGTTCCATGCTCCGTTTAACGAGCTTTGCCCCTCCGCGATTGAGCCGCGCATTCTTCAAGTCGCGCGTGACCGCTACCGCGAGGCGGCGGCGCTTGCACTCAGTTACGGGGCGCGTCGAATGGTTGTGCATTCGGGATACGTGCCGCTCATCTATTTTAAGAGCTATTTTCAAGAGCGCAGTATCGAATTCTGGCGCGAGCTCCTTGAGGACACACCGGCGGAGCTTACGCTTATGCTCGAAAACGTGATGGAGGACGAGCCGAATCTGCTGACCGATATCGTAAAGGCAATCGACAACCCGCGTTTTCGCCTGTGCTTTGACATCGGGCACGCGAACACAATTGTCTCCGACACGCCGATGGATATGTGGATTGAAACCGTTGCGCCGTACGTCGGGCATGTGCACCTGCACAACAATTTCCGCGAGTGGGACGACCATAATCCGCCCGATAACGGACTTATTGATATGCTTCCCGCGTTCACGAAATTGGTGTGCCTAATCCCAGCCGACGCTACAATCGCAATTGAGTCTATCGAGGCGGCTCCATCCACCAAGTGGTTGACCGACAACGGGTTTTTAGGATAATGGGACAAATGTTGTTCGAGAATCCTAATCCGCAGACTCCTCCGTATGGACAGCGAATGCTGTTCGAAGCGCACGGTCACCTAATGGCAAACGCCGTCACGTACGCCTCTGCCGCGGAAACTCATGGCTCAGAGCCGAACGTCGACGCAATTCGCTCCGCTCTGCAAACGCTGTGCGATTATAACGTCACCTTTTTCCGTGACGGCGGCGATAAATTCGGCGTTTCGCGCCTTGCAAAATCAATCGCGCCGGAGTACGGCATTGACTATCGCACTCCGCTGTATGTCCTACACCGCCAGGGTTTTTACGGGCATATGTACGGTCACGGCTATTCCGATATCACCGAGGCGCGCGCAATGGTCGCCGTCGCGAAAAACGACGGCGCGGATTTCATAAAAATCGCGCTGAGCGGAATGCTCGATTTTGACGGCGACGGCGGTATCCTCGGCGACGCTCTGCCACACAACGAGGTTGCGCCGATTGTCGACGCAGCGCGAACCTGCGGACTTGCCGTCATGGCACACTGCAACGGCGCGGACAACATCAAAAACGCCCTGACCTCAGGTGTTATGAGCATTGAGCACGGCTTTTACGCCGACGATGAGTGCATTGAGCTATTCGTGAAAACAGGCGCTGTGTGGGTTCCGACGTGCGTCACAGTCGCGAATAATCTTGACGGCTCGCGCTTCCCGAAGGCTACAATGCAGGCGATTTTAGACCAGCACACCGCAACGCTCAAACGCGCGGCAGCGCGCGGAGTTCTCATCGCAACGGGCTCCGATTCCGGCGCGTTCAACGTCCTGCACGGCAGGGGAACACTTGACGAGACAGAGCTTCTCACCTCGCTTGGAATTGATTTTCGCGCCGGGAATGCGCGCATTGCGGAGCTGTTTTAATATTGACTTTTCCACACGGTGGGATTATAATGTATCTTTGATTAATTGTATGAAATTTCAGCCGTTCTAATGCTCGGCTTTGATAAGGAGCTTTATATGAAAAACACGACAAAAACTATGGATAAAATCGTCGCGCTCTGTAAGGGGCGCGGTATCGTCTTTCCCGGAAGCGAGGTCTACGGAGGGCTTGCAAACACGTGGGATTACGGTCCGCTCGGTGTCGAGCTGAAGAACAATGTCAAGCGCGCATGGTGGCGCAAATTTGTGCAGGAAAATCCGTACAATGTTGGGCTTGATTCCGCGATTTTGATGAACCCGCAGGTTTGGGTTGCGTCCGGTCACGTCGCGACGTTTAACGACCCGCTGATTGACTGTAAGTCCTGCAAAATGCGGCATCGCGCCGATAAGCTCGTTGAGGAGTGGCATTTTGAAAACAAAATCACCGATGTCATCGTTGAGGCGATGGACAACGACACGCTCGTCGCGTATATCCGCGAGAAGCAGATTCCCTGCCCGCATTGCGGCAAGGTCGACTATACGGATATCCGCAAATTCAACCTCATGTTCAAGACATTCCAAGGCGTTAACGAGGACACAGCGGCTCAGATTTATCTGCGTCCGGAGACGGCGCAGGGTATCTTCGTAAACTTTAAGAACGTCCAGCGCACAACGCGCCGCAAGATTCCGTTCGGCGTTGCGCAGATTGGAAAATCGTTCCGCAACGAAATCACGCCCGGCAACTTCACGTTCCGCACACGTGAGTTTGAGCAGATGGAGCTTGAGTTCTTCTGCAAGCCCGGCACTGACCTTGAGTGGTTCGAGTACTGGCGCACATACTGCCACAACTGGCTGTTGTCGCTGAACATGAAGGCGGAAAATATCCGCCTTCGCGACCACGAAAAGGAAGAGTTGTCGCATTATTCAAACGCGACGACGGACTTCGAGTTCCTGTTCCCGTTCGGCTGGGGCGAGCTTTGGGGTGTCGCCGACCGCACAGACTTTGATCTGAAGGCGCACCAGACGACCTCCGGCGAGAATATGGAGTACTTCGATCAGGAGACTGGCGAAAAGTTCATTCCGTATGTTATCGAGCCGTCGCTCGGCGCAGATCGCGTTGTGCTTGCGTTCCTTATCGACGCTTATGACGAGGAGGTTGTCGACGCGGAAAAGGACGATGTTCGCACCGTTTTGCGTCTACATCCGGCTCTGGCTCCGTATAAGGCGGCGGTTTTGCCGCTTTCTAAGAAGCTCTCTGACGGCGCGAGTGAGATTTTCACTGCTCTGCAAAAGGACTTCATGGTCGACTTTGACGAGTCCGGCTCAATCGGTAAGCGTTACCGCCGTCAGGACGAGATTGGAACTCCGTTCTGTATCACCGTCGATTTTCAGACGTTCGGAACCGAAACTGACCCCGCAGACAACTGCGTAACCGTGCGCGAGCGCGATTCTATGGAGCAGGTTCGTATCCCGATTTCAGACCTAAAAGCGTATATTGAGGAGCGCATTTCATTTTGAGAAAATCAACCCCAGAAAGGCGGGGCGACGGTAAACTTACCGCCCGCCTTTCCGGATTGTTTCCGCCGATAACAAACCGACAGCGCTCCGCGGTGACGATTACGTCGCTTCTGTTGCTGTCTCTTGTGACGGGCTTGTACGCACTAAAGCTTGCCGACTCGGGTTACGGCGATGTTATGTATGACCACTATTTTGTGTCAGCGGGACTTATCGCGCTGAACTTAATTCCGCCGTTCCTGCTTATTTTTGCAATTTATTTTGCGACGGGGCGAGCGTGGCTCGGCTTCGGTATCGGCGCGGGATTTATCCTGCTTTTGGCATCCATAAATTACTATAAGCTTCAACTGCGCGGCGACCCGTTTATGGTCGTTGACTTTACATACGCCGTTGAGGCGGGACGCATGCTGTCACACTATAATATTGATTTCAAAACTCCGTTCACAAATGCGGTGACCTTTGTTATCCTCGGCACTGTTTGGACGGCAGTCGGCTGTCGCTACCGCTTTCGCGGAGCGCGGCGTAGGATTATTGCCTCGCTGGCTACCGCGGCGACGCTTTTCGGGCTGTCGTCTACGGTCTACATGAACAATGCCGTCTTTGCCGCAAACACCGGAAGCCTTGAAAATAAGTTCCCGACGGTTAACGAGGCATTCGTCGCACGCGGCTTCGTTTATCCGTTTATTTACAGCTTTAAGGGCGCGTTTCCGCCCTCGCCGGACGGTTATTCCGCGGCGGCGGCGAAGCGAATTTTAGCGCAACACCCGACAGAGCCGATTCCCGCGGAGGAGCGTATCAACGTAATAAGCGTTATGCTTGAGGCGTTTTGCGACATGTCCGAATACCTCGGCGACGCGGTGTCGCCTAAGGTTTACGATAAGTGGCATGCGTTGCAAAAGGAGTCGCTTTACGGAAATCTTGTCGTCAACACGTTCGGCGGCGGCACAATCAATACTGAGCGCCTGTTTTTGACCGGTAACACGCACCTGACCGATATCCGCGGCGCGACGGAGAGCTACGTCTACTATTTCCGCGACAACGGCTATTATGCGGAGGGGCTGCACGCCGGCACGTCGGAGTATTATAACCGCGTCACGGTTAACCGTGACCTCGGCTTTAACAACTACTATTTTATAGATAATTTCCCGGAGACAAGCCGTACGGACTGGTTTTTCGGGCAGTACCTCGACTGGAACCGTACGGACGAGTTCTTTTTCCCGAAACTTGCAGAGCTTTATGCAAAGCGGGACAAGTCCGTGCCGTACTTTAATCACTCGCTGTCGTTCCAGAATCACGGTGGTTACGACTGGCCCACGACGGAGCCGTATCTGCTCTCTCGCGAGGGATTTGAAGAGGGCACATTTGACTCAATCAACAACTATCTTATCGGTGTTGAGGATACCGTCGACCGCATTGGCGCGTTCATTGACACACTTCGTAACGACCCGGAGCCGGTTATCCTCCTGCTCTACGGCGACCACAAACCCGCGTTCGGTCTGCATTTCTCGTTCTCCGACCTCGACGACGACGATGATGAGGGCGGAACGCCCGTTATGTACTCCACACCGTACATTATCTGGGCAAACGATGCCGCACGCGCCGTTTTGACTCAAAATGACGGTGTCTCGCCCGACAGCTTCGTCGGTTATGGCGGCGACTTTTCGCCGACGTTTTTGATGACGCGGCTGTTCGACCTGACCGGCTGGCAAGGCGATTCATACATGCAGATGACACGCGCGGCGATGGCGGAAACGCCCGTCGTGAATCAAGCCGTTGAATCGACGGAGGCTCTGGCGGAGCTCCGTATCGTTGAATACTGGCGGCGCAAGAACTTTTTGCGCACTAAGAGTATAGATTAAAGGCGCTCTTTCTCAGCGCGCCTTAGGGAAAGGAATAGATATAATGGCGGATAAGGATTTGGTTAACTTAGCGGCGGAGATTCGCATTGGGGCTCTTGAAAGCCTTGCGGCGTTTGGCTCCGGACATATCGGCGGGTCAATGAGCATTGCGGACACGCTTGCCGTCCTCTACGGGAGCGAGCTTCGCCACGACCCGAAAAATTCCGATTGGGAGCTTCGCGACAGGCTCGTTATGAGCAAGGGACATGCCGGTCCAGCTCTGTATGCTGCACTTGCGATTCGCGGATTTTTTCCACGTGAAATGCTTTTAACGCTCAATCAGGGCGGCACAAAGCTCCCCAGTCACTGCGACCGAACGAAAACGCCCGGCGTAGACATGACAACAGGCTCGCTCGGTCAGGGGATGAGCACCGCTGTCGGGCTCGCGCTCGGCTCGCGCCTGAACGGCTGGGATTCGTATACATACCTCGTCCTCGGCGATGGCGAGTGCGACGAGGGGCAGGTCTGGGAGGGGGCGCAGTTTGCGTACCACAACAAGCTGTCGAACCTTATCGCCTTCATCGACTGGAACAAGCAACAGCTTGACGGCTTCACGCATGAGGTGCTCGACCACATCAGCCTTGAAGAGAAATTCCGCGCATTCGGCTGGCACTCTGTAACCGTCAACGGGCACGACGTGGACGCGGTTCGCGCCGCCGTCCGTGCGGCAAAGGCAGAGCCTGAAAAGCCGAGTGCGATTATTCTTGACACTATTAAAGGCTACGGCTGTACCTTTGCCGAGGGTAAGGCGGGCAACCACAGCATGTCCTGCGGCAAGGACGATGTCGCCGCGGCGATTGCGGCAATCCGCGCGAAGATGGAGGTTATATAATGAACATTAAAGTAACTAACGGCATTGCCGAAACCTACACCTTTGAGGCGCTCGCAAAATCCCCGACAATGATGCGCGACGCGTACTGCAACGCGCTTATCTCTGCCGCCGGCGCGAACGAAAACGTCGTCGCGCTCGACGCGGATTTGTCCAGCGCATTCGGAATGTCCCCGTTTTTCAAGGCTTTCCCCGACCGCGCAATCCAGTGCGGCATTGCAGAGGCTAATATGGTCGGTATCGCCGCCGGTATGTCCGCCGTCGGCAAGATTCCGTTCGCACACTCGTTTGGGTGCTTTACCTCGCGCCGCGCCTGCGACCAGATTATGATTTCATGCGCGTATGCGAAGCTGAATGTCCGCCTTATCGGCTCTGACCCCGGAGTTATGGCGGCGCACAATGGCGGCACTCACATGCCATTTGAGGATATGGGCGTTCTGCGCTCGATTCCGAAAATTACGCTTATCGACGTCACCGACCCCGTTATGCTCGACGATTTGATTGCGCAGTTATCCACAGACAAGTATTACGGTGTGTACTATCTGCGCTTCCAGCGCAAGTCCGCAAAGGCGATTTATGCCGAGGGCTCGACGTTTGAAATCGGACGCGGCGTAACTCTTCGCGACGGGTCGGACGTTACGATTATCTCGTCCGGAATTATGGTTGCGGAGGCTCTTGCGGCGGCGGAAACGCTCGCGGCGGAGGGGATTTCCGCGCGCGTCGTCGACCTTTTCACGTGGAAGCCGATGGACCACGAGCTCATCGCCAAATGCGCCGCTGAGACGGGCGCATTCGTAACGGCGGAAAATCACAATATTGTCGGCGGTCTGTTTGCCGCCGTTTCAGAGTCCGCAGCGCGGTCACACCCCGTCCCGATTGAGCCCGTCGGCGTGTTTGACGAGTTCGGACAGGTCGGGTCTGAGGACTTTTTGCAGGAGGCTTACGGCCTCACGGCGGCGAAGATTGTCGCGGCGGCGAAGACCGCCGTCTCACGCAAGAAATAGCTTAAAACCCCGCTAAGCCGGATTTGCGGTGCGAGAGGTTTAGGAGGGTCATTATGCAACATCAAAACTCAACAATTGCGGCAATTGCAACGGCTCATGGCGTGTCTGCAATCGGAATCGTGCGCCTTTCAGGCGCAGACGCAATCACTGTTGTCGACCGCATTTTCCGCTCACGCCGTGGGCATAAACTTGCAGATGTCACCTCCGGCACGATTCTGCGCGGCTACGTCGTGGGTGAGGATTCGGAGCCTCTTGACGAGTGCCTTGCAATCGCCCAGCGCGCCCCGCACAGCTACACGGGCGAGGACACGGTAGAGCTTCAGGGCCACGGTTCTCCGACGGCTCTGGCGGAGATTTTGCGGCTCGTCTACGCGAACGGCGCGCGCCCCGCGGCGGCGGGCGAGTTTACAAAACGCGCATTTCTCAACGGGCAGCTCGACTTAACTCAGGCGGAGGCGGTCATCGACGTCATCGAGGCAGAGACTGTCGGCGCCGTCAAAAATGCCGCGGCACAGCTCGGCGGAGCCATCGCGCGGCGCATTGACAGCGGCTATAGCGAGCTCTTGAATATCGCGGCGCACTTCCACGCCACGGTCGACTACCCGGACGAGGATATTGACGAGTTCCGCGCCGCCGAATACGTCGCAGTGCTAAATCAGCTTGAGGGTTCCCTGCGGGAACTTTCGGCGACGTTCGCACGCGGGCAGGTGCTTAAATCCGGTATCGCTGTCGCGATTGTCGGGCGACCGAACGCAGGAAAGTCGTCGCTTTTGAACGCACTTGTCGGCTTTGACCGCGCGATTGTCACGTCAACGCCCGGCACGACCCGCGACACGATTGAAGAGCGCGTCGTGCTCGGCGGGACGCTAACACGGCTCGTCGACACGGCGGGAATGCGCACAACGGATAACGAAGCGGAGGCGGAGGGTGTCCTCCGCGCCCGACGCGCGGCACAGGAGGCGGAGCTCGTGCTCGCCGTTTTTGACGGCTCACAGCCGCTGACTGCAGAGGATTTTGAGGTCGTTGAAAACATTAAAAACTCCGCGTCAATCGTTGGCGTTGTGACGAAAACCGACCTCGGAACGCTCATAGATACGGCAAAACTCGATTGCAATTTTTCAAGGCTTCTCCATGTCTCGTCCGAGACGGGCGACGGTCTTGCGGAGCTCTCAGCGGCGATTGCAGAGGCTCTGCCGAAGTTCCCGTCGGCTCAGACGGGTGAGATTATCACGAATGCGCGGCAGGCGGAGGCGGTCAACCGCGCCGCCGAATTCGTCCGCACCGCGGCGGAGGCTCTGAGGCTCGGTTTCACGCCGGACGCGGCTCTTGTGGAGCTTGAGGGCGCGCTTGAATCAATCGGTGAAATCGTCGGGCGCAACATGCGCGAGGATACAATTTCGCGTATTTTTGAGCGTTTTTGCGTCGGAAAATAAGTAAATTTACGCCCCCGTCCGCCACGAAAAAAGGTGACGGGGGTTCGTGTAATCAGAAAGGAATTGCCTATGTCTACTTACAAAATCGTTGTTCCTGAAAATGCCTCGCCGATGGATATGCCCCGAATTGAGGTTACGGGCGCGCGGATTACGCGCGATATCCGCTATTCCAACGCGCACGCGGTCTGCCTGCTCGACGTCTACCTGCCCGAGGCGGGCGACGGCCCGTTTCCGACGCTGATTTTTATGCATGGCGGCGCGTTTGTCGGCGGCGACAAGGGCGATATGCAGTCCGCGGTCGTCATGGACGGGCTGAATCGCGGGTACGCGATAGTGTCTGTCGAGCAGAGGCTTATCGCGCAGGGCGGCTATTTCCCGTACCCGATTTTCGACTTTAAGGCGGCGATTCGCTATCTGCGCACTCACGCCGCAGAGCTTCATCTTGACGAGACACGATTCGTCACGGCGGGCACTTCGGCGGGCGGTTATCACGCCGTTATGGCGGCGGCAACGCAGGACATTCCCGCTTTTGAGAATCTTTCGATGGGTTGCGCCGAGGCATCAAGTAATGTCGCGGCATGTATCGGATTTTTCGGAGTTTACGACTTGATTATGCAGTCGCAGTTTTCGCACGACCTGCCGATTGGCGGAATGATGCCCGACGGCTCGCCCGTGTTCGACTTTGCGGCGATGTTCCTTGGCGCGGACCCGCGCGAGCGTCCGGGTCTTGCGTATTTTGCCGACCCAACAAATTTCGTAACGTCAAAAATGCCGCCGACGCTTATCCAAGCCGGCACGGCGGACGAGGTTGTCCCCACCCCCGCAAGCGTTGCAATTGCAGAAAAAATTTCCGCAATCTGCGGAGCCGACCGCGTAAAGCTCACGCTTTTAGAGGGTGCGACGCACGGCGACCAGCGGTTCAACGAGCCGGAAAATCAGGACGTGATTTTCGCATGGCTCGACGCAACTCTCGCCTTAAAATAAAACTTTCAAATAGCGACGCGGAGTTTTCCGTGCCGCTATTTCTAAAGCATTTCGGCACAATTTCCCGTCGAAAAAAACACTTACAATGAATAACGCCCCGCGGTGAACGGCAAGTTCGCCGCGGGGCGTTATTCCCCACCATTTCCGCATACAAAATCGCATGTTTCGACACCATCGTTCGGCAGATTTTACGCAATATATAGTGTAATCTATCGACATATACCACTACATATGCGAAAGATGTGATTTTATGCTATTAGCAAAAAAACGTGGATTATACGAGGCGAGCCGCGTCATTTATGTCACGATTGATGACATTGCAACCTCTCCGTCGATACGGCGGGACGAGGCGGCAACAACGACCTCTGCGACGACATCACTGCGCGCGCTCTCGGCAAGTATCGCAAAATACGGAATTTTACAGCCGCTCTCGGTGCGCCGCGCTCCGCACGGGTTCGAGCTAATCTCGGGCGAGCGGCGGCTCCGCGCGGCGAAGCTCGCGGGATTGCGTGAGGCGCCGTGTATCGTGCTTGATGTCGGCGAGGAGGCATCGGCGGCGATTGTTCTCGTTGAGAATTTGCAGCGTCGCGACCTCGATTTCATCGACGAGGCACACGCGCTTGAGCGCCTTCGCACGCGATTCAGCTACACGCAGGAAGAGGTAGCGCGCCTTGTCGGGCGAAGCCAGCCGGCGGTGGCGAACAAGCTGCGCCTGCTGAAACTGCCCGAAGAGTTGCTGTACGCCGTGCGCGAGGCGGGGCTGACAGAGCGACATGCACGGGCTCTGCTGCGCCTTTCAGATGAGGCAGAGGCGGCT
>JGI994J12354_10000271_pt1 | contig 51075 bp, 45 predicted proteins | sample IntmicLarv3ML3BL_FD_12354 | JGI IMG/M metagenome (IMG submission 12354) | reverse complement strand
ATTGTGTGCAGAGCCTTTCTTTATTTTGCGGCGGAAAGATTTTTTGGGGGGGGGGTTCGCATGCGGCAGAAAAATTATGAGAAGTTTCTTCTCTTCGTTAATATAGGCATCGGAGAAGCAGGGCAGAAGCGGGTCAATCCACAGCGAATGCAAGCGAAAATTGGAAATATAACACAAAAATTACAGTTATGTTACAGATGGGGTGAAACGCTTGCAAAAAGCGGAGAGCGTCCGTATAATGAACATGCAAAGTAAATTTCTACTTTTATCCAAAACTTTCAGCAAATGGAAAGGGCGGCAAACGGAGGCGACCAAAGGCAAACTCCTGAATGGGTGTGAGGGCGGCGGCGGAGACCAAAGGGCGGCAAACGGACCAGGCGGTGGGGGCGGCGAATGAAGGTAGGGAGAGAAATGCATTCGTTGTATAATTATAAAACGAAACACAATTAACTTTAAATTATAAGGAGGAATGAAACAATGAAGAAATTTATTTCTTTCGTTATGGCTGCGGCTATGGTAGCTTCCATGGTTCCAGCAACAGCTTTCGCTAAAGATTATAGCATCTCTACTACAGCTAGAATCATCGATGCGAAAAAGCTGACACAGGATCAAGCTAAAGCTACAACTAATGCATTGCAAGGTGCTAATGCAACAGCATCTGCTGAGGTAGCTCCGGAGATCCATATCAGAGTTACAGCAGCAGACTACAAAGGTACACCAGCTGGATCAACTCCTGAAATGGATGTTAAGTTGATCCTCGACAATGCTGACTTATCTGCACAATGGGCTGCTTTTGCAGGTGCTCAGACATCTGTGAGTGGCGCTGTTCCTTTTGTTTCCTTTGAAGATGGAGACGGTGTTGTAATGACAGCAGCAAATGCTACTCATTTTGCTACTCGTGTTTCAAACAATGGCGCGATCCCTTATGTTTCTAACATCAAAGTGGACAAAGATGAAGTGACAATTACATTTACAGGCTACTTCTTCAGAAACGACGTTATCAAAGTTGACTTGGCGTCCGTTCTGACAACAACTTCTGTTGGTAGAACAGCAACTGTTTCTGTAGCTGGTGATGTAACAAAAGTTGACGATTTGGTTTTCGCAACAATCGTTAAAGACGATCTTACAGCATCCATCAGAGATACAGTAGAAGTTGCACAGGAAGAAGTTGTTACACTTAACTCCAGAGGCTTAGTTCTTGAAAAAACTATGAATGCTTTTGCAGGTCATACTGGAACACCTTTGACTTCAGACTATGTAGCTGGTGATGTTATTACTTTGAGATTAAGCAGAGGTTTTGAGTTCGGTAAAATTAGTGACATCAAAATCAACGGTGCAGCTCCAGGTGCTAACTTCAGCGTTACTGCAACAGAAGACAATGAACTTACAATCAAAATTTTGGACGGAGCAAATCCTGCAGACCTTTCCAAAAAATTGACAATCACAGGCATTGAAGTTGAAGCTACAACTGCTAAAGTTGGCACAACAGCAACAATTACAGCTAGAGTAGTTGGCGCAAGTGGTAATTACACAGATACAGTTGACGTTGCAGTAGTTGTTGATTACAAAGTAATCATGACAGTTGATGCAGACGAAGATGTTCCTGTAATGTACAGTGGTGTTAACGTAGATAACTACGGTATCACAGACGACAGCGATCACTGGTCTTTGGAAGTAACAGCAAAAGAAACATTCCCTGGTGCTTGGGGTATGAGACAGGGCTTTACAATGAGCTTACCTGAAGGCGTTTATGTAACAGATGTTAAAGTTCTTGAAACAGACAACTTCTGGTATAATCAAACAAGCGGTACCGCTGGCAGAGTGCAAGCTGACTCAAAAAAATGGGAAGACGCATTCGAAAAAGCTTACCAGGATGGCGGTCATGTTTCATTTGACTTCCCTAGAAGACTTTTTGATGACGTTGACAGTGATTTGTATGACAAACCTGCAAAAGTGACATTCCAATTGCAGTTGGTTGCTGACCCTGGATTTGAAGGCGACGTGGAATTGACATTAGAAGGCGCTTTGATTGACAAAAACGTAGTAACAATTGCTAAATTTGCTAAAACTTACAATGTATCTGCAGAGCAGAACGATGTAATCATTGACTACAGATTTACAACAGTTGATACACCTATCGTTATTGGTGAGACAGCAGATGGCTTATGGGCTAAAAATGAAGCTACTTTCAACTTCGCAGTTGAAACAGGTTTCATCTCATTCGAAAAGAATGCTGCAACATACACAGTTGACGATTCCGGTATGGAATTGAAAGACACAACAAAGACAAACAGCTCTACTTTAAGCTTTACAGTAAAAACTGAGTCCGAAGATGCTGCTACAGTAACAATCGAAGATTTAGAATTGTTCATGCAGAGAAGCATCCCTGCTGGCCCTTATGCATTAGAAATCGGCTCCAGCTTGGAAGATGCGTACTTGAAACAAGCATTATTTGCAGCAAAAGGCACTAAACTTATCGTTGATGACGTAGCTGATTACAGCCACGTTGTGAAAGAAAGCTTCTTGAACGTAATCACAGCTGGTAGAGACGTAGATGACGCTTCCTTCACAACAAAAGTTGTTGTTCCTGTAGGCGAATACTACTTAATCTCCGGTGAGAGACAGGTTGCTCTTGATGTACCTGCTTACATCACAGCATCCGGTTACACAATGTTACCTGTAAGAGCAGTTGCTTATGCTTTGGGTATCAGCGTAGATTCCGTATTGTGGAATGCTAGCGCAAGACAGGTTACAATCCTTTACGGACAGAGAATCATCACTATGACAGTTGGTCAGAAAGTTATCCACGTTAATGGTTCCGCTATTGCGTCTTCCGCAGAAGTAGAAATCACAAACGACAGAGCATTCTTACCAATGAGAGATCTTGCTACAGCTCTTGGCGTAACAGATATCACATGGGATGCAGCTTCCAGAACAGCTACATTGAATGGCAACAGATAATCATTCGACGTACTGAACGAAGTAAAGAATTTGAAGGAGCCCCAATTTTGGGGTTCCTTTTTTTGTTCAAAAGACCTTGAGACAGCGATTGGGTAGACTCCTTGTAAAAATCCCGCCCTTGAGCATTTTTGAAACTGCACAACTGTGTGATTTAGAAAAAGATTCCAGAAGAAAGTTTTAGGTCAAGCTTTTTTCAAAAAGATTGCGAAGGTTCGGAGGCAGAGCCTCCGAGGTCTGATGGTATGCCAAGATTCCGAGTTACCTTAACAAGATTTTTCGGTTTTTGGGAACTTTTGGGAAAGGATAACGTCTGATGAAAAGAAGAACAAAAGTGAAGAATAAAAGAAAAATAAAGGGAAAGGCTGTACAAAGAGAGAATATAATTATAAGTACAGTTTTATAGAACAAGGAGGAAACGATATGAAAAAAATATTATCATTTGTTATGGCGGCATCTATGGTTGTCTCTGCGCTGCCGATGACGGCATATGCGGCGGGAGAAATTAGTGCGACGGCAAAGATTATTGGAAAATTGGATTTAACCAGTACGCTGGTGAATGACTTGGCAAATCCGGATAAAGCGCCTGAGTTGCAGATTAAAATCAACACAGCGGATTATCCCGGAACGGGAACGGGTGTGACGCCGACGGTAGATATTCGGGTTACATTGGACAACGCGGAATTTACATCAGCACTTTTGACGGATTTCCAAAGTGGGGCACCTTCCTATGTTATTGTGATGGAAGAAGATTCTTCCAGAAACCCAATCGATTTGGTTGGTGTGTCTGTGAAAGCGAATGATGAAGTTGTATTCACATTTGAGGGTTATTTCGAAAAGAATGATGTGATTGCGATTAACCTTGCGTCGAATATGCTTAGAGCAAGCTCCGGCAGAGCGGCGACGGTTTCTGTTGAGTCAGATATGATTGATATTTCAAATGTTTCTTACGTAAACGTGGCGGCAAGAGGTGTGAGGGTTTCCATCGGCAAAGTGGTATCGATTGCACGAGAGGAAAGAGTGAAACTTTCTTCCGACGGCCTGAAGATTACATCGACGGCAGATGGTTCTTATGATGCGACCACAAAGTTTACACTGTCTTTGAACAATGGATTCAAATTTGTGGATGTACAACCGACAGGCGGTTCCGGCTGGCAGAACTGGACAGTTGAGGGGAACAGAGCGTATTTCTACCCTACCGGCGATGATGTGGACATTACGTTAAAGGACATTCAGATTGAAGCGACATCCGCCAGAGTTGGCGATACGGCGAGAATTACAGTGAAGGGCGATGGCATTTCATCTGTGACAATCACGACGGCAACCGTTGGCACGATCGTTACAGCGGTAGAGAATGATAAAGACAAAGAAGAAGGCAAAGACAAAGATGTGGCAGACGACAACGCGACAGTGAATAAAGCGGTCGAAGTCGTTGTGCCTATCGGCGCGGGCTATTTGGTAAGCGGAGGAGAAAGAATTGCACTTGATGCACCGGCTTACATCAATGCGGATAACTACACGATGATTCCTGTGAGAGCAGTTGCAAGAGCATTGGGCTTGAATAACAGCGATGTTGTTTGGGACGCGGCAGCAAGAAGCGTGACGATTAACAACGGCGACGACACAATCGTTATGGTGGCGGGGCAGAAAACCGTTTTCGTAAACGGCGAGAGATTCGATGCGTCTTCTGCGGTGGAGATTACAGACAGCAGAGCATTCTTACCGATGAGAGATTTGGCAAAGGCGCTGGGCATCACGGATATTACATGGGATTCGGAAAACAAAGTGGCAACATTTGTCGGCACCTTGAAATAACGAATGAACAAAAAGGCCTTGCGGTGCAAGGCTTTTTTGTTTGAGAGGAACGGATAAAATAAATAGAAACAGACGTCCGAAATCAATTGAAGAATTCATTAAGATTCATTAAGAAATCATTAATCTACTGGATTTTTCGAAAATTTATGCTATAATTTGTTTTATCATAAAATTAACGGAGGAATGGCTATGAAATTGAAAAGAATCATTGCGTTTGCGTTGGCCATGACGATGCTGACAACGACTGCGTACGCGGCGGAAGTACCGCAGGCAGAGCAAACATTGCCTATATTGACATTTGAAGATGCTTTGGAGAAAGTGAAAAAGCATGACGTAAGTTTGAGAAATTTATCCGATCAAAATGACCTTTTGAGAAAAACGAAAGGCGATGTATGGGATCAAGTTGGCGGATTTAGTTTGCCCGATTATAGTTATCAATATTGGGTGGATGATATGATGTATTCATATTATTCCATGGTGCAATCGGTAGAGAGTGGATTGGCGACAAGCAAGCATTCGGAAAAATTGTTGCATCTGACTGCGGAGTTGACAGTGATGAATTCACTTATGACAATCTGTATTTCTGAGGATGGCTATAAATTGATGCAGGACAGTTTTGCGGTTACACAATTACAGTATAATCAGGGCGTTGTGCGGCATAGACTCGGATTGATTAGTGCTTATGAGTTGAGCCAGTTGAAAATGACAATGGATAAGGCTCAGTTGGATTTGGACAAAATGGCACTTTCTATCGATGCACTGTACATTGGATTGAATAATTTGATGGGCGAAGCGGCAGATAAGCGCTATGAAATAGAATACGATGCGACATATGAAAAATATGAATTGAGCATGAACTTGGACCAGTACATTAACAACAGCTTGAGAAAAGATTATACCATTTTGATAAAAGAGCAGGCGGTTGAAGATACAAAATTTACGATGAATGTTTTGGCCGAGTCGGATACGAATACGCAGTCAAATAGCAGAGCGCTTTCTCATACGGTGGCAAAAAGAGAATTAAAGACGGCCAAGGAGAATAAAGAGTCGGCGATTCGTACAGCATTCTCTGCGATTCAGCAGGCGGATATTGATTATGCCAACGCACTGAAAGATTTGGAGTCAGCGAAGGAAGATTTGCGTGTGGTTGAATTGAATTATCGTGCGGGTAACATTACGAAGCTCACACTGGATAGTGCGGCGCTACAGGTGGCGGCAAGGGAGCAGGCGTTGGAACAATTGGCGTATACCTACGAATTGCAGGTATTTATGTTTGAGAACACAAGCTTACTAAATAACTGATATGCTTTCACAAAGTGAATAAAATAGAGGAAACACCCTCATATCTATAAGAGATTATGGATAGAGGGTGTTTTTTGTTTGCGAAAAAGGTATGCATTGCCGTGATTCTGGCAAAACTATGGGAAAAACAAGGTAGGTGATGGCATGCTGATTTCCCGAAGTGTTGTGGAGAATATCGCGCAGGTGAAAAGCGTTTTCCGGGATAGCGGAGACATTGTTATGCGTGATTTTAGCATAGGCAAGCATGGTGCGCGTATTTTCATGGTTTATATGGATAACCTTGTGAACGGTGCGAGTGTCGAGGATTCAATTATGACGAATTTGATGTGCCGTTATGATGCGGCAGTGCAGGCGGGCATGTTGGATATGATTATGACAGAAGCAATTGCCGTGGGTGAAACCGGGAAAATGGAGTCGCTCCAAGAGGCCTATGACGCCATTTTGACAGGCGATACGGTGCTGTTTATGGAGGGAAACGATTTCGCTTTGCGTATCGCGACGAAGGGGTTTCCTTCGCGGGGTGTCAATCAGGCGGAAACGGAGGTCGTCGTTCAAGGACCGAAAGATTCATTCAATGAAGTTATGGCGACAAACATTGTGCTGATTCGCCGCCGAATTCGAGATACGCATTTAAAGCTCAAACGAAAAAGGGCAGGAGAGAGAACGAAAACGGATATTGCATTGATGTATATGGAGGATTTGGTACAGCCACATTTATTGCAGGAGGTCGAGCGGCAATTGGATTGCATGAATGTGGACGCCATCTACGACAGTGGATATATGGAACAGCTGATGGAGGAAAGATGGATGTCGCCTTATCCGCAGCTGCAAATGACAGAACGGCCGGACAAGGCCTCAGCGGCGCTTTTGGAGGGGCGAATTGTTTTGGTAGTAGATAACACGCCTTTCGTCATTTTGTTGCCTGTGACGTTGAATGTGTTCTTTCAGGCGGCAGAGGATTACTATGATCGTTGGGGTATGATGAGTTTGGTTCGTGCGTTACGTTATCTAGCGGCTTTTGCCGCTGTCACATTACCGGGATTGTATATTGCTTTTTCTGTATACCATCCGCAGTTGCTGCCGACGGCATTGGCACTGAAAATTGCATCGACAAGGCAGGCGATTCCTTTTTCTGTTGTGGGAGAAGTGATATTGATGGAGATTGCTTTTGAGTTATTACGGGAGGCGGGAATCCGTTTGCCTTCCCCGGTCAGCTCAACCATCGGTATCGTTGGCGGTATCATCATCGGCTCGGCAGCGATTGAGGCCGGTTTGGTGAGTCCCTCGGTGGTCATCGTGTCGGCGCTGACGGGTATTTGTACGTTTGTGATTCCCAATGTGTCTTTCGTTTCAGGGTTGCGGTTGAGTAAATATGTTGTTATCTTGATGTCCTCCGTGCTGGGTTTATTCGGTTTTTGGCTGGCGATGCTTCTACTGATTACTCATCTGGCAGGATTGACGTCGTACGGCATACCGTTTCTATACCCGTTCTGTTCTTCTTCCGTAAATGATGATATGGATTGGGAGGATAGTATTTTTCGTCTGCCCTTGATTAAAATGAAGCGCAGGCCGATATTTTCCAGAGAGAGCAGCCGGAAAAGAAAGGGGGAGAAAAAATGATGTTTGCAGACAATCAACGAATATCTATGCGTCAGGTTCAAGCATTATTGCTGTTAAACTTGTTTAGCACGGCGATATTGTTTTTACCGGCAGAGTTGGCGGAAAGCGCCGGACATTCCGCATGGATACTGCTTGCTGTTGTCGGCGTGCTGATATCGCTCCTATTGACAGTACTGGCACATTTGGGCAGGCAGAATCCTGAATTTAGTGTTGTTGAATGGTCAAGATATGCTTTGGGAAACTTTTTTGGAACGTTGGTTTCTGTTGCGGTCGGGCTGAAGTTAATATTTGATGCAGCTATGGAGCTGCGTATATTCAGTGAAATATTGTGCCGTACCATGTACTTCGAGGCACCTACCTGGGTGCCGATGCTGGCGCTGACGTCAATTTGTACAGCGGCGGCGATTCAGGGGGTGGAGGCGAGAGGGCGCAGTGCGGAGATTTGTTTTTTTCTTGTGTTTTTACCGCTGATTGGATTTTTAGCCGCTGTCTCTTGCTCGACAGACTTTTGGCGTGTTTGGCCTGTTGTGCTGCCGGAAACGGCGCAGATAAAGAGCAGTCTGCCTGCGCTGTTGGTTCCATTGCAGGGTGTTACGTTCCTATGGATTATATTTCCGAATTTAAAGCGGCCGCAGCGCGCTGTGAAGGGTATATTTTATACCTGCATGGCCGCAAATATCTTATATGTCCTGCTGGTGTTTTTGTGTCTGGCGATATATGGGGCGGAAATGTTGGCGGTGAAGGTATATCCTGTGTTGCAGTTGTTGGGGCGGGTCAGTTTTTCGGGCATCTTGTTGAGCCGGCAAGACGTGTTGTTATTATGGTTTTGGGTGGTCTGTGCGTTCACGTTTGTTTCGTGTATGCTGTTTTCCTCGACGGTGGTATGTGTAAAAGTCATGCGCCAGCGGGCAGGGAAAAAGCGTAAATTTTGGGTTATTGGCTGCGCTGTACTTATGTATGCTTTGGCCGCATTTCCTGTAGATTTACCATCGGCATATAGGCTGAGGTTATACATTTCTCCCTGGACGAATGGCATCATTCTTTTTATAATGCCTATTATATTTTTGTTGATTGACTATGTGAAGCGGAGGTTGAAGGTGTGAGAGGGGTAAAAATAATTCTGATGACGATGCTTCCGTTGTTCCTGGGCGGCTGTTGGGATAGCCGTGACCCGGAAGACCGAGAGTATATCATAACGTTAGGTATCGATATGACCAGAGAAAATACATGTATATACTCATTTGTTCCGGCGAAAACAACGCCAAAAGAGTCGTCGGTATTCTCATTTGAGGCAGGCAGTCTGGCAGAGGCTCTCTCTGTTGCAGACCGTAAGCGATCAAGAGGAATTGACTTGGGACAGATGAAAATGGTGGTTTTGGGACAGTCGTTGCTGGAGAATAAAGAACAACTCAATCGTGTGTTAGAGGAGATGGCACGCTCTCAGCAGATTATGGACAAAATCATGGTTTTAGGAACGACATCAGAGGCCAAATTATGTTTGGATGCTGTTGTAGAAGCCGACGGCGAAACGGGATTGTTCCTTTGGGATTTTTATCGCAATACAGCAGAAGAAGTGGCGGTTATTAAGAGTTTGGATTTGGACACGCTGTTGACAAAAATGACGGAGCAAAAAGGTGCTGTTATTTTTCCGAGGATTGAGATCGTGGATGGGGGATTGCTGTTAGGCGGCGGAATTGCGGTGACAGGAGGGGCATTCTTTTCCGCTTTGTCGGAGGAAGAGGAAGAAAGTTATCTCTTTTTAACGAATGAAGAAGCGGGGATTCTTTTGGAAATAGAGGATGAAGGTGTTCCGGTTTCGCTTATGATTTTGCGAGGCAGGGCATCTTATGATTTTGAAATCGAAAATGGACAAGTACGATGCAGAATTAACATTAGTGTCGAAGGAGATATTCATGGGGGAAGAAGCGATGTCGGAGAGCGTGGAGAGCATAAGAAAAATCTTGAGAACGCATTTTCCGCAATCATAAAAGAGCAGATAGAAAATACAATAGTATTAATGAAAGAACGAGGAGCAGGAGATATTTATGGACTGGAGAGCCGGGTTTGGCGTAAATACCCCAATATAACGCAGGAAATGGTTGCGGATATGAAATGTGTTGTGGAGGTAAATTTAAATATTCGAGATACAGGGCGTATCCGATGATTAAAAAAGGAAAAATCGGGCAACCCTTGTTTTATATAAATAGGAAAAGGGGCGTCTGGATGAAAGATAAACAAATGCGAAAAAACTTATGGAACAGGGAGAAATGGTATTGGTGTGCAGCAGTGGTGTTGGGGATTGTGTTCAGCATTTTGCTGGGTGCGCATTGGACACGGGGATATTCCCAGATGATTCAAGATGGCATTTCTGCGAAAGTTGTGCGCTTTCATGTTGTCGCGAATAGTGATTCGGTGGAAGATCAGGGGTTGAAGTTATTGGTAAGAGATCATGTCTTGGAAGAATATGGTCATCTTTTGGCGTCTTGTGAAAGCAAAGAAGAAACCCTGACAGCGCTGAAAGAGGCAAGGGAGAAGATTGCGGAAGCGGCATCATTGGCCGTGCGGGAGGCCGGATATGACAGCATTATAAGCGTATCGGTTGTGCGGGAGTCGTTTCCATTCAAACAGTACGATGACTTGATTTTTCCGGCAGGAGTATATGATGCGCTGCGTATCGAAATTGGAGATGGGCAGGGACAGAACTGGTGGTGCGTGCTATATCCGCAGATGTGCTATGTGGATGCTGCATGGGGATACACGACGGATGAGAGCTATAGCAGATTGCAAAATACATTGACAGAAGAGGAATTCTTGATTGTTTCGGCGTTAGAGCAGGAGGAATTGACGCCGAAGTTCAAGATGAAGATTGTTGAGTGGTGGCAGGAGCGAGAATAGTGGGGTGAGGGTTTATGAGAAAAATATACAGGCGGGGTGTTCTCTGGAGTTGTTTCTTGGTGTGTGCACTTTTTATATCGGGGTACAGCATTCAAGATGCGGCCATACCGAAGACGCAACCGGTTGTTATTGTCCTTGCACAAGGGATGACGGGAGATGCGGTTACGATGCTTCAAGAGAGGCTGACTGAGCTCGGGTATTATCAAGGCACCATCGATGGGTATTTCGGGCCAGTCACGCGCGAGGCGGTTTTGCGATATCAGCAGGATCATAATATGATAGCGGACGGTGTTGCATGGGACACGACGCTGGCATCATTAGGCGTTTACATACCAAGAACATTGGAGGCGGCATATGAAGTACATTACGTTGGCTGGGGGAGTTCGGGAAACGTTGTACGAATTGTGCAAGAGCGCTTACAGGCGCTGGGATATTATACAGGGGCGGTAGATGGTGTATTTGGTCAGCAAACGTACAACGCGGTTGCGAGATTTCAGGAATCGCAAGGGTTGGTGGTGGATGGAATTGCGGGCAATCGTACCTTGGAGCAGCTTGGTATTTCCAGTTTAGCGGCTGAAAATTTAGAGACGTATGAATATAGTTTGTTTGATGATGAATTGGCGCTTCTTGCGGCGGTCATTCACGGCGAGGCAAGAGGAGAGCCTTATGAAGGGCAAGTTGCGGTCGGAGCGGTCGTTTTAAATCGTGTTCGCGATGCGGAATTTCCCGACACGTTGTCTGAGATTATATTGCAAAGCGGTGCATTTACGGCCGTGAGCGATCAGCAGATATTCATTGTGCCAAACAAAACTGCCGTGCAGGCGGCAAAAGAAGCCCTGCGTGGTTGGGATCCCGTAGATGGTGCATTGTATTATTGGAATCCGCAGACGGCAACTAGCCGCTGGATATGGTCTGTGCCGGTGACGGGTACAATCGGACGTCATGTATTTGGTGCATTTGAGACGAATAGCGCGAGTAGTTCGCGGGCGGGCAGTGCAGAGGGACAAAGAGAAGAGATAGAGGAGACGACAGAATCGGATGCAGGTGAATAGCTTGCATATAAAAAGAAGCAGGAGATACACGAGGTACTCTCACTGCTTCTTTTGAGTTCTAAATGATAACAAAGAGTTTAAACAGAGCATAGATTGCAAGAATATGCAAAATCGCCATGATAGAATAAACGAGTATAAAGCTGATATGCTTACTCTTGTGGCGCTTAATAATCATCGCAAAGAGACCCGCAAGCCCTCCGCCCAATACGGCGAGGAGGAACAGGTTTTTTTCGGGAATGCGCCGCTTGTTTTTGGTCGCAAAATACTTGTCCGCGCTCATAGAGATGTACATAATGAGATTGATAACGAGGTAGTATCCCGCGATGATAAAGAAGGCGGTGCTGTTAAAAGTAGGCATTTATCTCACCACATTTCTCCAGTCCAAGTCGCCGCGCTCAAGAGCCAAAAGGAGGACTTCAGCAGAGGCAAGATTGGTAGCCAATGGAATATTATGGATATCACAAAGGCGGAATATAGAACTTATTTCAGATTCATAATCTTGATTGGAAACAGGATCACGAAGGAAAATCATAACATCAATATCGTTATTTGTGATTTGGGCACCCATTTGCTGCTCTCCGCCCAAACGACTGGATAGATATTTGTGCACGTTCAAATTTGCCGCTTCTTCAACCAAGCGTCCGGTAGTAGCGGTTGCAAAGATTTCATGTTTGCTAAGTATATGCCGATAGGCAATACATAAATTTTCCATTAATTTTTTTTTGTTATCATGGGCAATTAATCCGATATTCATAGCAAACCTCCTTCAAAAATTGATTTTGTTTCTTTTTTTCTTATGTTTAAGACGAGACCGATCGCAACCATATTGGTCCACATGGAACTTCCTCCATAGCTGACAAATGGTAGTGACATCCCCGTATTCGGAACGATGCCCAATGCGACGCCTGCATTTATAAATGTTTGGAAAGCAAGCATTCCAACAATTCCTACGATAATGTATTGGCTGAATGTGTCTCTTGCCGATATTCCTATTACTATACAACGAAAAATAATAAAAAGCAAGACTCCCAGTGTAAATATGCAGCCGATAAATCCAAATTCTTCACCAATAACGGAAAAAATAAAATCATTGTGGGGCTCCGGCAAATAACTCAATTGGTTCAGTGTGCCATTAAAGAGACCTTGTCCGCTCAACTGTCCGGAGCCGATGGCGCTGATGGATTTTTCTGTCTGGTAATACAAACTTGCATCGCGCGTCGGGTCGACAAAAGAGAGAATACGGTTAAATTGGTGCGGCGCCAAGAGTTTGTCCATAATCAGCGGCGTCTCTTGCGAGACATCCAAAAGAACAAAGGCGACCAGCGGAACCACAACAATCAGCACATTGCGTATGAGCTTATAGCTGATGCCGGCGGTAAAGAGTTGTATGCAAAAAATGGAGATGATAACCAAGCTGGCGGAGAGTGCAGGCTGTCTTTGAATCAGGACAATGGGAATCAAAACCAGTATACACAACAACATCAAAAAGAGAAGGTTATTTATATGCTTTTGCTTCAGCGAAAGAAGTTTCGCAAGACAAAACAGCATCATGACCTTTGCAAATTCGGATGGCTGTATGGTTAAGGAACCGATAGCAATCCAGCGAACGGCACCCTTTGCACCGCTTCCCAACAACAATACCAATACCAGCAAGAGAATATTGAACAGGTATATAGGAACGTAGAATTGGGAGAAGTACTCATAATCCACATTGGCGGCAATCAGCATCAGAACAAGACCTATGAAGAAAAAGGCCATTTGTTTTGTGACAAATGTAGAGCTTTCTCCGAGGTTTACGCGGGTTGCGGAAGCAATTGCGATAAATCCGAATATGGACAGTATCGTAATTGCGCCGATGAGCCAATAGTCTAGGTTTTGAAACAGCTTTCTTCGTTGCATGATATTCCTCCCGCAGGTAGGTTGAATAATGAAAAGCCGAGGTAGAGGAGGTCTTTTGTAGACAACCAAATCCACGGCTTTTGTAGTTTATAAGGATTAATTAGTCTTGGTTTACCTTACGCATACTTTTAATCGGAATGTTTGCATAAAGCACAGGCACAGTGCCGTTGTTGTCTTCTGATTGTGTTTGGGTGATTTGGATATCCAATTCTTCCTCATCAATCTCCATGTAGTTTGATATTACTTTAATGATGTCCGTTTTTAACATTTCCAATACTTGGGAAGAACAATTCACACGGTCGTGAACCAAAACAAGTTTTAATCTATCTTTTGCAACACTGCCCGAGGCCGGTGCGCTTTTTTTCTTAAAGAAGCTAAAGAAATCCATCGGTACACATCCTTTCAAGTTTTATCGGGTCTCAGTTACGGAAAAGCCCTTTCAACTTCGTAAAGAAGCTGAGCGGTTCTTCTTCAAAGGACATAATTGGAACATCCTGGCCGATGAGACGCTGCACAATATTTCTGTAAGCTTGTCCTGCACGGGAGTCTGGATTTGTTACGGCAGGTTCGCCTTTGTTTGTGGCTACAACGATAGATTCGTCATCAGGCACAACACCTAAAATATCAATTGCCAAAATTTCTGTAACGTCTTCAATATTCATCATGTCGCCTCTTTGTACCAAATCGATACGCAGGCGGTTTAAGATTAATGTAGGGTTGTTTAGACCATGTGCTTCCAATAAACCGATGATGCGGTCTGCATCACGCACGGCAGAAACCTCCGGAGTTGTTACCACAATGCCTTTATCAGCACCGGCGATGGCATTTTTAAACCCTTGTTCAATGCCGGCAGGGCAGTCAAGAATTATAAAATCGAAGCCTTCCTCTTTCAAGTTATCACACAGTTTCTGCATTTGCTCAGGTGTGACTGCATCTTTGTCTCTTGTTTGAGCGGCAGGTAATAAAAATAGACCGTCAAAGCGCTTGTCTTTAATCAACGCTTGCTTGAGGCGGCAGTTGCCTTCAACAACATCTACCAAATCATAAACGATTCTATTCTCAAGCCCCATAACAACGTCAAGGTTTCGAAGGCCGATATCTGCATCTACCAGTGCCACTTTCTTGCCCAGTACAGCCAGCCCGCATCCAAGATTTGCACTTGTTGTGGTTTTGCCAACCCCACCTTTGCCGCTGGTAATTACGATTACTTCACTCATTGATGTTCCCCCTAATCCAGAAGTCAGTTTTCTTTTTTCCGCCGTGTCTTTCACACAAATCGGGAAAAAATCATATTAATACTACTATATTACCAAAAATATACGGTTTTTGCATCCATTTTTTTTGGTAAATATAGAAAAGTTTTCTTATTTTACGACAAGGCCATGACAAAAATCTGTCCATCCTGTATGAAAGCATATTCCGGCGGTTTGGTTCCTTTCTTGTTTTCTTCCGGAAAACGAGTGATAATATCTGCGATGCGAAGCTGTACAGGCGCCATATAAATAGCAGAAACGAAAGCATCTAACATCCCTTTGCATCCCGCGTGTGCCACGCCTTTGAGTTGTCCGAGGACAATGATATTACCGCTTGCTTTGATCTCTGCTCCGGGGTTGACGTCTCCCACGACAACGACACTACCATCAAACTCGATTTTTTGTCCGTTGCGTAATGAGCCTTTGTGGTACTTGGTCAGATTGTGCAGAGCCATTTCTTTTGCGAGCAAAGAGGAGAGCTGCTTTACTTCTTCATTATCCGTTTTTACGAAGGCAATGTCCATCGTTGTATTCTCTATGATGATTTTCAGCAATATATCTTCTTCCTCCTGAGAGAAGCTGCGTCCCTTAAAGGCGATGGAGGTCTTAACGTTATCAAAAAACTTCCCGGCCTCATCTACTTTTTTCTTTAGTTGTTCGCAAAGGGCGTCAAAGGGTGTATTCTCTTGGAAGAGAATCGTGATGCCGTCTTTTGTGCCTTTGAATAATACATAATTTTCTGTATTCATATAGTTCCTCCCATGTGTTATTGTGCCAAAGTGACTTCGAGATTTGTATTTTGTGCTGTTTCATCCAGTCCCAGATAAGCGGATATAATCGCTTTGGCGACTTCGGGTGCAGGAGAGCCGCTGCCCTCGCAAAAAGGAATCATAACAGTAATGGCAATTTGCGGATCGTCATACGGCGCAAAGCAAACGAGCCATGTGTGTGAACTTCTGTTTTTGTCTTCTTCCGCTGTACCTGTTTTTGCCGCAACTTCCACGGGAAAGTCGGAGAAAGAGTTTCGAAGTGTACCGCGTGCGCCTGTAATGACTTGACGCATACCCTGATAGACAGCTTTTAGATTTTCTTCTTGCAAATCAATTACGTTTTCGACTGTCTCTTCTACCTTGTAGAAAAGAGAGCCGTCGGCAGATTGTATCTTATCAACCATATGCATGCGGTAGAGTGTGCCGCCGTTTGCAAGGGTAGCGATATAGCGATTAATCTGTGCCGGTGTATAACTGTTTATCGATTGTCCGATGGCGGCACGGATGGTATCGCCATTCGTCCAGCGTGTTTGACTGACAGTAGCATCAGGATTGAACATTTTCACGGTGCGTTCTTTGTAATAGGGCGACGCCATGGTCGGATTATATTCATCCAGTTCAATGCCCGTTGGACTATTCAGGCCAAAAGCCGCCATATATTCGTTTAAGACGGTGATATTTTCTTGGCTGGTTGATTCAGTACCGGCGCCATCGCTGCTTCCTAAACGGTGCGCCACTTCGTAGAAGAAATAATTACAAGACACTTCCAGAGCCGTTGTCAGAGTGATTGCACCGTGCGTGCTGCCGGTGTTGCTGTAAATCAGGCATCGGGCATATGGTGTGCTGGCATCTTTATAGATACCATGATCGTGAATAAGCGTATTTGGTGTAATCACACCCGTTTCTAAACCTGCGATGGCCGTAACCATTTTGAAGGTGGAACCGGGCGCTTTTTTTTGTTTGAATGAACGATTTACCAAAGGTGTATTGGTGTCTTGCAGCAAATCGTTGTAATAGGCATTGTTAAATATGTTTACCAATTCATTATTATCATAAGACGGATAGCTGACGGAGACAAGCAACTCCCCTGAGTTAACGTGAGAAACAACAACAGAGCCTGTGCAGGGATCCAGTGCGGTTTCAGCAGGGGTCAGGTCGCCTGACTCCAATTTGTTCATAATGAAAGTCAATGTCGTCATGGTTCCATTTTCCAATGCGGAAAACTCTTCTTGGGTTGCCGAAATAATATTTTGCTCAATGGCTATAAACAATACATCAATCACTCGAATGGTTCCGCGGGATAAATTATCGATAATAAAATTTTGTGCAAGGACAGAGGCGTCTTCTTGTTGCGCGGAGAAGTCGGGATATGCCTCGTTTAATCTTGCAAAGAGTGTGTATTGCGCGCTTCCTTCCTCTGCTGTAAACATTTTTGTCACGGAAATATGGTTTGCCCGAATCATGGATGTGAATAAGTCCACAAGTGTAACGGCATCTTTGCCGGAACTGGTCAATTTGGTCAGAAGAACGTCTTTTAATGCACTCTCCAGACTGTCTTGAGCAATTCGCTGCAACTCACTGTCCAGTGTTAGGATGACATCTTTCCCCGGAACAGGGTCTGTGGAATCAATGACGCTTATCCGCCGGCCTTGACTGTCCACTTCGATGGATATTTTGCCGTCGACACCATTTAATTCTCGTTCGTATAGTTTTTCGATGCCTGTTTGACCGACAATATCTGTTTGAGCATAAACGAGGTTTCCGTCTGCATCCACGTCATCTTTATATAAAGCATAATCAGATGCCGTCATTTGGCGAATATATCCAAGGATATGAGAAAAATATTCTCCCTCGGGGTATTCTCTCAAGGAAATTGTGTCGATGACGACCGAAGAGAAAACATCTTGCTTTTCTTCGATATAGGCCAATGTTTTATCACTGATATTTGTGGATATGGTTACCGACTGATATTGCTGATAGCGCTGAAGAAACTGGGAGTAACGAATGCCCAGTGTGTTTCGCAGCAAATCCGTCGGCATACCCTCCGGTAATGCAAAATAATCTCGAAGATATTCCAGTGTGTCCAGTGAGTCGTAAGAAAGCGCATCACCTCTCATACCCATAGAGATTTTCCAACCTTCCTCACGGGCTTCGCTCCCGTTAAATTGGAATATATATGGATATGCGGTAGCCAGAGGCAGTTCATCTGTGAGTGTTTCTCCAAATTCTGTAAGCTTATATGCCAATGTCAAAGCCAGCAAATTACGGTTATTCAAACTTTGGCACATGGTAATATAAGCACGCTTTTGTTCTATGGTATAAGAAGCGGGCGCTTCGTAGCTTTCAAATAAATAATTCAGACAATCTTCAGGGGAGTACGTCAATTGCTCTTTTCCGAGCCCGATGCTTTCCTTCCATGCGGTTTCTTTTCTTGCCTGCTCTCTTTTTGTACCTTCAAATAAGAAAGTGTAAGGTTTTGATGAGGAAATAGGCAGATTATCTGTGGGTGTTGCATTGTTTTGCCATAGGTGCTGTGTAAAGTCTTTGATTAAAGGAATGCGGGACTCGCTCAAATCTAATGTAATGCTATCATCAATTTGCACTGCATAGGCCACATTGTTAATTGCTAACGGGCGGCCGTAGCGGTCGTAAATATTTCCTCTTGGGGCAGGGACATTTAAAGTTTTTGATACACTGGCGGTGATCGATTTTCCATATTCTTCGCCATGGACGATTTGCAGCGAAAACAAACGCACGGCCACAATGAAGAATAGCACGCAAATACCGCACAGCAAAATAAAAATTCGATTTTTCCAAAGTTCCAAGAATTGGTCGAAATACGTTCTCATATTTCCTCCTACTGCAAAACAAGCGATTCGGTCATTTTCTAAAACAACCGATGTTTATATTTTTCTTTCACTTCCAACCATTCATTGATGCCGAATAAAATACGGTAAATGGGAATTGTTACAATGGCTGTATAAACGATTTGGGGCAGCAGAATACGCCAAATGAAGTGAAAGGTATGCATTTCCCTGCTAGAGATGGCAACGCCCAGAAATAAAATGGTTTCATAAACGATGGCTCCGAGAATACAAAAGAAAACAGGGAGAATATAATTTTCCCGGTAAAAGTGTTTCTGATTTCTGCCAAAGAAATAACCGATGGCGCAAAAAATGATAGAGAAATATCCCATGATAGTGGAGAAGAAAACATCTTGCAGCAAGCCCGAGAATAGACCGACAATTGCACCTTCTTTGCTGCTTCGAAGCAAAGCGTAAGAAATAACGATGATCAATGCCGTATGAGGTACGATATTTCTGATAGCAACAAGCGGCAAAAGCGTTGTTTGCAATATGAAGTTGATCAAGAGCAAAGCTGCCGTAATGATGATTCTCAAGGTGTTTCCTCCGTTATATTTCTGTCGAAAACCAATAAAGTATCCAAGTGCTTCAAGTCAGCAAAAGGTTCAATAATCGCGTATTTTGTCAGGCCGTTGGCCTCTGTTTCGATGCTGATTATTCTGCCGATTGGCAGACCCGGCGGATAAATTTCCGAGAGAGAGGAGGTTACAATTTCATCCCCGACCATAATTTCTGCATCGCCGTCAATATATTCCATCTTGCAGTAACCGTCATTCATCAAAATATAATCGCCCTTTACGATACCCAAATCGCCGGTACGCAGGCTCATGGCGGGAATAGAAGAGCGGCTGTCTAAGATAGACTGCGCTTTCGAGTAGGTAGCGCCGCTTTCGATAATTTTCCCGACAACACCTTCGGCGCTCATCAAGACCATATCGGCATAGACGTTGTCTGTCGTACCCTTGTTGATTGTGAAAATATCGTGCCAAGGGCTTGGGTTTGACGCAATGATGGATGTGCCGATGGTCTCATAGGCCGGGTATTTTTGGGAGACCCTTAGCAGTGCGGCAAGACGTGCGTTTTCTTCTTCGTAAAGGGAAAGCCGGCGGTTTTCCTGCTGTAAGAGGGCATTTTCTTCCCGCAAACGTTGGTTCTCTTCGGCCAAATCCGAACGCTCCCGCAATGTAGAAAACGAGTTTTGCGTCCACGAATTAATTCCTGAAATAATGTCTTGAAAGGGCGTAACAACAACGCCTACTGTGGATTCAAGCATAGAGGCATTGACATTGAGCTCGCCTGTCACAAAGGCGAATGTTGCCGCAATTGTGATTAGCAGTGCAATAACTTTCTTTTTGTACTTTTCCCAAAATTGAAGCAAGCTGAACGCTCCTTTCGACAGTTATGAAGAATGGCAGAAATGTTTTGTATTTATCTGCCTTTTGAAGTGGCAATACCCCAATATAATCAAAATGAACAAAGCTGTTCCATAGCGCTGACAAAAAAGAATCCACGAGGGTCAATCCATGAAGGATTAACAGTGTATAAAAAAGCACAGGACGAAAAGCTCAGGATTCAGCTGTCAAAATGAAGTTATATAGGCTTGCCGCTCCCCTTAATACAGATTAAAAGAGTGCCTTTCTCGGAGAAATCAGCACGGACTTTAATATGTCAATCTGTTCCAGAACCAGACCCGTGCCGATGGCTACACAATCTAAGGGTTCATCGGCCACGTTAACAGGCATACCTGTTTCTGCCGTGATTCGCTGATTCAAGCCCCTCAAAAGCGCGCCGCCGCCTGTGAGTGTGATACCGTATTCCATAATATCTGATGCCAGCTCAGGTGGAGTTGCCTCCAGCGTTTGTTTAATGCTATCGATGATGGCGTCGACGGGCTCGTTTAATGCCTCACGTACATGGATGGAATTAATGTCCACTGTTTTAGGGAGGCCAGAGAGAAGGTCGCGCCCGCGGATTTCCATTTTTTCTTCCCGCTCCAAGGGGAAAGCAGAGCCGATGGTGATTTTGATTTCTTCGGAGGTACGATCACCAATGGCGAGGTTAAATTCTTTTTTGATATATCCAATAATTGCGGCATCCAAGGCGTCGCCGGCAACACGCAGGGAGGTGCTGGTTACGATACCGCCTAGGGAGATAACCGCAACTTCGCTTGTACCGCCGCCAATATCAACCACCATGCTTCCGGTCGGATCGGCAACAGGCAGACCTGCACCAATGGATGCGGCCATAGGTTCCTCGATTAAGTAGGTGTCTTTTTCTTTTGAACCTGCGGCAACTGCCGCCTCCAGAACGGCACGTTTTTCCACTTCCGTTACGCCGGAGGGAACACAAATTACAATGCGTGGTTTTGGTGAAAACAAGGTCCGAGGATATGCTTTATTGATAAAGTAGCGCAACATTGCTTGCGTTACATCAAAATCTGCAATGACGCCGTCTTTCATAGGACGGATTGCAACAATATTGCCGGGTGTACGGCCAATCATCTCTTTTGCTTCGTTTCCCACAGCAAGAACCTCACGGGTTTGCGTGTTAATCGCAACAACAGACGGCTCGTTTACAACAACGCCCTTTTCACGCATATATACCAGCGTATTGGCTGTGCCAAGATCGATACCCATGTCTTTCGTAAACATAATAATCTCCTTTCGAAACAAAAACCGTTGTATTTTACGCTTTGATAAATGTGTCTGAAAAAGTGATTTATCGCGTATTTATCTTCTGATTGAGTATGGTTAAATTCGGACTTTTCTATAAAAAGTCTCATATTTTATCATACCTCTTTTTTGGGATTATTTCAACAAATAATCGGCGTAAAATCCAAAAAATGAACATCCTTTTTTGTTAAAAGAGGACAGAAAAAAAGCCGTCATGCGGCTTTGAGGTTACATCTTATGATAAATAAAGAATGCCAGAACAATACCGATGATGCCAGCAATGGTGAAGCGAATCGTCAAACCAAATTGAAGTACTAAAACCCCGAGATCCAAAACCAGTGGCGAAGTAAGTCCGAAGTCGCTGCCATATGCGAGCCAACTCAAAGCCGGGATACCGCTGAAGATACTAGCGATAAAACCGCCTAAAACAACACCTGCCAACAGCAGAAGCAGTAGAACCCATATATTTTGTGAACGACCTTTCATATCGCAATCCCTCCAGATATTTTTATCAAGTATACCATATTTTGTGCTTGGGGTAAAGCGCAAGTGGCAGAGGTTGCGGGAGCATCCATCCGACCGGAAGAGTGGGAGAGAACTGTTTTTTGAGACGCGGCATATGGAATTGAAGGGCATTAAAAAAGGCATAGAGTTTATCTATGCCTTTTAAAATACCAGAAAATAGTGCTGTTGACTTCCGAAGGTTGATGTATATACCGACGAAAGCACGAGATGTTTCTGAAAATTACTGTTTTGCTTCAGTTTCAGCGGAATCTACCTTTGCGGCGGATTCAACGCCAACCGATTCTGCTGCCGGTACTGCCTGCGCCGCAGGAGCGGGCTCAGCCTTTGCTTCAGGCGCTACAGGTTTTGCCGCAGGAGCAGATGGTTTTTTGCCTGTGATAACATTCTTAGGGCACTTGTTCGCACAAATACCGCAAGCTTTACATTTTACATAGTCAATTACCGCGATATTATCAACAACATGGATTGCATCGAACGGGCAGTTCTTTTCACAAATCTTACATGCGATACAACCTGTTGTACAAACAGGCATAACATTTTTGCCAAGATCTTTGTTGAGACATGCAACCTTGACTTTGTTTTTTGCCGGTAACAACTCAATCAGATTTTTCGGGCAAGCGGACACACATTTTGTACATGCCACACACTTGTCTTTATTAATAACAGCGATGCCGTCCACGATTTCAACCGCATCAAAAGCACATGCTTTTTTGCAACTGCCAAGACCGATGCAGCCGAATGTACAGCTTTTGGAACCGCCGCCTGCCAACTGAACCGCCATATTACAGTCATCAATACCGAAGTATTCATATTTTTCTTTTGCTTTTTCGCAAGTACCGCCGCATTTTACGAACGCAGCAAATGGGTCAGCAGAGTTTGCTGCAACGCCCATGATTTCGCCGATTTTTGTAGCAACAGCGGCGCCGCCAACAGGACAAGCATTAACAGCTGCCTCGCCTGCGGCAATTGAAACAGCCAGGCCGGAACAGCCGGGGAAGCCGCAGCCGCCACAGTTTGCGCCAGGTAAGGCTTCTAAAATTTCGGTCACTTTCGGATCTTCTTCAACTTTGAATACTTCACCGGCGATGCCAAGGCTTGCGCCAAAAACAACACCAAGACCCCCGACACTCAGAACGGGATATAAAATACTCACTATGTCCATTTTTGTCACGCTCCTTGAATTAAATTAAACCGGAGAAGCCTAAGAATGCGATAGACATCAGGCCTGCTGTGAGCAGAGCCAATGGGAATCCATCGAAGGCTTTCGGAGTGTCATTATCTTCGATTCTTTCACGGATGCCGGCAAACAATACGATTGCCAAAGCAAAGCCCGCTGCACCACCAATACCGTTTAACACGGAGTTGATGAGACCATATCCTTCTTGCATGTTCAGCACGGCAACACCGAGTACGGCACAGTTTGTTGTAATCAATGGCAAGAAAACGCCCAGCGCCTGATATAAAGCGGGTGCGGATTTTTTCAAGAACATTTCAACGAACTGAACCAGAGCAGCGATAACCAGGATAAACGCAATATTATACAAGTATACGATGCCCAATGGTACCAAAACAAAATAATATACGACATACGTTACGGCAGAAGCCAGTGTAACAACAAAGATTACGGCCATACCCATACCGCTGGCTGTTTCTACTTTTTTAGAAACGCCAAGGAAGGGGCAGATACCTAAGAACTGGGATAAAACGTAGTTATTTACGAAGACCCCGGCCAAAACCAATAAGATTAAATCCATTTATCTTCCCCTCCTTATGAATTTTTTTTGTTATTTAAGTGATTTAATGCAGCCATCAAGCAAGCCAGTGTAAAGAAAGCACCGGGAGCCATGATGAAAATCAATGTTTCAGGCATGGATGGAATTGCAAGTTCAATTGGCGTACCGCCAAAGAGAATGCCGGTACCGATGAATTCACGAACAAGGCCTAAAACAGCCAAACCAAGCGTAAATCCAAGACCGTTGCCGATTCCGTCAAAGAAAGAGAAAACGGGACCGTTTTTACAAGCAAACGCTTCCGCTCTCGCCAAAATCAAGCAGTTAACAACAATCAATGGGATATAAAGACCCAAAGAGTCGTTTAATGCCGGCAAGAATGCTTTGAGTACGAATTCGATGATTGTTACGAATGTCGCGATTACAACTACGAAACAAGGAATTCTAACTGTATCAGGGATCACGTTTCTCAACAATGAAATGAACAAGTTAGAGAAAACCAAAACCGCAGTTGTGGAAAGTCCCATACCAATACCGTTCATCATAGAGCTTGTTACCGCAAGGGTAGGACACATACCGATAACCTGCACAAATACCGGGTTTTCATCGATAATACCATTTTTTATGATCTTTAATGGGTTAGTCATTAGTAGGCACCTCCATTCGCAGCAAACCATTCTAAGGCTTCGTTCGCGCCGTTTGCCACGGCTCTGGAAGTAATGGTTGAGCTTGTGATTGCAATAATTTCGCCACCGTCTTTTGTAACGGCAACAGAGCCGCTAAGACCGGTGAATTGTTCATAAAAATCAGGGTCGGTCGCTTTTGCGCCCAAACCGGGTGTTTCGGAATGGCCGGTGACACGTAAGCCGGTGATAACACCATTTTCGTCAAGACCTGTCATCGTGCTCACTGCACCGCTGAAACCGGATGGATTTGTCAAAACAACGAAGCCGCCGTTATCAGAAATATACACTGCAGAAATTGTGCCGGACATAGGTGCGTCTGTAAGTTCTTCAAATGCAGTTGCACTAGGCATAACGGCCTGCATTGCTTCATTTCTTGTTCTTTGTTCCTGCAAAGCAATGGGTCCTGCTGTAATTTCTGAAATATAACCGAGCAGGGCAGCCGCAGCTGCGGAAATAATAAATAAAACCAATGCGGGTTTAACTACTGCTTTTATATCCATGTTATTTCGCCTCCTTTACTTTGGGTAAAGCACCAAAGATTTTAGGCTCTGTGAATCTTTCAATCAAAGGTACGAACAAGTTCATAATCAAGATTGCGAAGGACACGCCTTCAGGATAACCGCCAAAAGTGCGAATCAATACGGTCATCAAACCACAGCCAACTGCATAAATAATCTGACCTGTTGTGGTGATTGGGCTGGATGCGTAGTCTGTTGCCATGAAGAATGCACCAAGCATCAAACCGCCCACAAGCAATTCATAAACAGCAACATTGCCTAATCCGTCTCTGCCAAGTAACATAGACAGGATGAAAACAACGCCGATATAAATAACAGGAATTCGCCAGCTGATTACATGTCTTACGATTAAGTAAATACCGCCTGCGATTAACGCAACAGCAGAAACTTCGCCGATACAACCGCTAACCTGGCCAATAAACAATTGGAACAAGGACTCGTCAGGAAGAACGCCGTCCTTTAAGTAGGATAATGGCGTTGCCATACTTACCGCATCCGCGCCAAAGCCAACCGGTGCAGACCATGTTGTCATAGCGGTGGGGTAAGAAATAAGCAAGAATGCTCTGCCGGCCAAAGCAGGGTTGATAAAGTTTTGACCCAAACCGCCGAAAAGCTGTTTTGCAATAATGATGGCGAATGCACTACCGGAAGTGGCCATCCATAGAGGTGTTGACGGCGGTAAGTTCATTGCCAATAACAAACCGGTCACAACAGCGCTCAGATCTGTAATGGTAACTGTTTTTTTCATTACCTTTTGGTAAGCCCATTCAAAAAATACAGCAGAAGCAATGGAAACCAAAACCAGTAACAATGAATTTAAACCAAAGAAGAAAATGCCCACCAAAGTTGCAGGAGTCAAAGCGATGATAACATCACGCATAATGCTCTGTACGGACTCCTTGGAGCGAACATGGGGGGTACCGGAAACTAAAAATTGATTCATATGTTTTTACCCCCTCTCAATTCTTTTCAGCATCGGCTTTTGCCTTCGCTTCTGCTTCAGCTCTTGCTTTTGCAGCAGCGGCAGCTTTTTTGCCGGCTTCAATTTTTTTAATTGCACGGATGGACTGTGCCAACTGGCGTTTTGCCGGACACTCATATGAACAGCTGCCGCATTCGATACAGTCTAAACCATGATGTTTTACAAAACCTTCACCGTCGCCTTTTAGTGCGCATGCGTTTAACAAGAAAGGCATCAATCCCATTGGACAGTGGTCAACACATTTGCCGCAACGAATACAGTTTTTTTCTTCCGGAATAAATGCTTCGTCTTTTGTAAAGCATAACAAGCCGGATGTTGTTTTTACAGAAGCTACATCTAGAGTATATAGAGAAGGACCCATCATCGGACCGCCGGCAATCAGTTTTACAGGAGGTGTATCCTCCTTGAAGCCGCCAATGGCATCAACCAAGTCGCGTAATGTCATACCGATACGAATCTTGTAGTTACCCGGGTTTTTGATGCCGTTACCGGATACGGTGACGATTCTTCTCATCAATGGTCTGCCTTTGCAAATCGCGCGTTCAACGGCCAGAATGGTGTCTACGTTATCCACGATACAGCCAGCACTTGCAGGCAGAGCACCTGAGTTCACTTCTCTTTTTGTGATTGCATAGATTAAGTGTTTTTCAGAACCCTGCGGGAATTTTGTCACGAGAGGCTGAACAACGATGTTGTCAATACCTTCGCAAGCCTTGGTCATAGCTTCAATGGCCTTTGGCTTATTCATCTCGATACCAATCACGCCTTTTGCATTGGGGTGCAGTTTCAATATAATTTGCAGACCTTTTACAATGCGTTCCGGTTCTTCCACCATTAAACGGTAGTCACACGTTAAATAGGGCTCACATTCAGCCGCATTGACCAAGATGTGATCGATAGGTGTGTCCTTTGGCGGATTCAATTTTACATGTGTGGGAAAGCCCGCACCGCCCAGACCAACAACACCTGCATTCTTAATTGCTGCAAGAATATCTTCGTTTGTCATGGTTGTGTAGTCTTTGCCTTGATTCAAGCCTTCGATTTCTTCCATTTTGCCATCGTTTTTTACGACGATAGAATTTACCATAGCACCACCGGGTACAAGCATCGGACGGATTGCCGTTACTTCGCCGGATACACTGGCAAAAATGGGAGAAGACATGAATGCTGGCGATTCTGCGATTTTCTGTCCCACTTTTACTTGATCGCCAACGGCTACCAATGGTTCACAAGGCGCGCCGATGTGCTGGCTCATGGGGTAGAACAATTCAGAATCTTCTTTTGGGAGTATTACCTGAATGGGTTGCTCTGCGGAGAGAGCTTTTCCATCAGGTGGATGAACTCCGCGTTTAAACGTTAAAGCTTGCATATTATCCCCCTCTGTCTATAATTTTTGCGCCAATATGACGCACACTATGAAGTTGCATATCGATAGGACTGCAACAAAGCATACAATAGAGCATTTTAATATAAAAATAATGATTTCACAAGAATTTTCATTGCAACAAAGCATACAATAGAGCATTTTAATATAAAAATAATGATTTCACAAGAATTTTCATAAAAAAAATACAGATTTTTCTCAAAAAAATACGGAATCTTTATGAGCGTTCCATTGGAGATTCCTTTTTTTGTGCATACAAAAAAGTACAATTTACTTGCATGCTAGTCAATCATTCTTCTTTAGTTTACTATTAATCGCTTAAATTGTAAAGGATAACATATTACCATAAATGAGGGGGGGGAGTTTGTATATTTTTAAGGCAAATTGCTAAAAAAATATCTTTCGACGAAATTTATACAAAAAAAAGATGGGAATTCTTGTAAAAACGATGAAAGGAAGGCGATTTTGGTTAGTTTCGCGTAACTGTTTTCGAGAAATCGGCTCGCTTTTTTTTGCCGGAAAAGTGTGTTAAAATAATAAATATAGCTAAATCAAGAAAACAAGTGAAAATGAAAGGGGGAGGGGCTATGGATTTATCATTAGAGTTGCTGCAAAAGCATGTTTTGGGCCAGCAGATGCAACAGTCACTGGAAATCTTGCAAATGAATGCCATAACCCTCTCGGAATATATACAGGAAATCATGGAAGAAAATCCTCTTTTGGAATATAAGGAAGTGCAGATAGAGGAGAAAGAGGACAAATTTCTTCGGAAGCTGGAGTGGTTGGAAGCGTCGGACGAACAAAATAGCGGATATTACAGGGTGGAACAAGAGGATGAACATGAGCGGGATGATGAACGCTTTGGAAAGAGGGCGGGGGAGACCCTCAGAGAATATCTACAGTTTCAAATCAATATAATGAAAGTGAATGAAGCATCAAAAGATGTAATGTGTTTTTTTGCAGATAATATAGAAGAAAGTGGTTACCTGAAGGAAGATATATTACTGGCTGCATATGAGCGGTATAACTTAGATCATGACAGATTGATGAAGATCAGGGATTGTTTTCAGACGTTGGATCCGCCGGGCATTGGTGCGGCGGATTTGCAGGAGTGTATTTTAATACAATTGGAGCAAAAGGGTGCATCTCTTTTGGCGATGCAGTTAACGAGAGACTACTTGGAGGCGTTAGCAAAGAATCGCCTCGCCTTTATTGCCAAGGAGTTGCGGATTTCTGTAGACGAGGTTGTGTATGCGTTTGACGAAATAAAAGACTGTGAACCGAAGCCCGGAGGTGGCTTCTATACGGCGGAACCGGTTGAATATATTGTTCCGGATGTGATGGTGGAAAAAGAGGCAGACGGTACGTCGCGGGTTCTGCTCAATAGCACGGCAATGCCGCGCGTGTTTATTAGCCGCAAGTATATAAACATGCTCAAAGAGCAAACAACAGAGGAAGAGGGCGATTATCTTGCCCAAAAATTGCAGCAGGCAGAATGGGTGGTGCAATGCATTGCCAGAAGAGAATCCACGTTATTGGAGACGGCAAAATGTATTGCAGTATGGCAGGATGCATTTTTCAGCCACTTGGGTGGCCAACTGAGGCCTTTGCGGATGGCGGATATCGCGAAAAAGATGGATGTGCATGAATCGACGGTCAGCCGTGCGGTAAAGGACAAATATTTGCAGTGCGGAAGAGGCGTATTTCCGTTGAGCTACTTTTTTTCCAGAGCTTTGGCGACGGAGATGCATGGAGAAGTTTCGGCGGAGAGTATGAGAGAGCGCATTCGTTATTATATCAAAAGCGAAAATAAGAAGAAGCCTTTTAGTGACCAGGAATTGACGGAATTATTGCAGGCAGAAGGCACGCAAATTTCCAGAAGAACGGTAGCAAAGTACCGTGAGAGTGCAGGGATTTGCCGTGCGTCGGCGAGGAAAACCTACTAGCAGATAAGGAGGATTTCATGTCAAAGAGTGTATTGGAATTATTTTTAGACAAAACGGGTGAAATCCCTTTATACCTTCAAATTTCAGATGAGTTGGAGAAACGAATTATATCGGGAGAACTTGCGGCGGACAGTAAGCTGCCGCCGATTCGTAAGCTGGCAATGCATCTGGAGGTTAATAGCGTCACGGTGGTGGGCGCGTATAAACACTTAGAGAGCAAGCGCATGGTATACGCTCGTGTGGGAAGCGGTACGTTTGTTTCTCCGCTGCCTATCGAAATCATACCCGAACCGCTGGCAAAGAGTCATATACCTCGTTTTGAGGAAGAAATCTCGTTTGAGCATGCGATAAATTTTGCCGATGCTTCTCTGCCGCATGAATTGTTTCCGGTAGAGATATTCAAACGTGTTTTCAACGAAGTGTTGGATCAAGAGAAAGGTGGCGCATTTCGCTATACGGATAGTATGGGTTTTAAACCGCTTCGAGAACGGCTGAGCCTGTATTTGAGGGAATACAGTATCAAAACGTCGGCGGAGCAGATACAAATCATTTCAGGGGCGCAGCAAGGATTGGATATCATCGCGAAGGCTATGATTCGCTATGGAGACGTGATCTTTGTAGAGAAGCCGACATTTTACGGTGCGGCAGGTGCATTCTTGTCCCGTGGGGCAAAGATTATTGAAATTCCGATGGAAGAAGATGGCATGCAGATGGATATGCTGGAGGATTACTTGAAGCTATACCATCCGCGTTTTATTTATATGATGGCGTATTACCAAACGCCGACGGGCATATCGTACTCGATGGAGAAGAAGCGGCGGTTGTTAGAGCTGGCGGAAAAGTATGATACATTTGTATTGGAAGAGGATGATTTTTATGATTTTCATTATGCGAGAGAGCGTTTGGTGCCGTTAAAGGCATTGGACTACAAAAATAGGGTGGTTTATATTAAGAGTTTTTCTAAAATTTTGATGCCCGGATTGCGAATGGGGTTAATGGTTTTGCCAAAGCGAATCCAGCAGGCTGTTGCGCAGGCAAAGTATACAACGGATATTTCCACGTCGGGATTCATACAAAAAGCGATGGCGCTGTATTTGCAGGAAAATGTTTGGAAAGAGCATGCGCAGGCTATGTGCCGTTATGGGAGGGAGAAATACAAACGGACATTATCTTTCGCCCGCATGTATCTGGATGGAAAGGTGCGCTATAACCGTCCCAATGGCGGAATCAGTTTATGGTTGGAGTTGCCGAAAGGATTTGACAGTGAGATTTTTTGCAGCCGAATGCTGGAACGGCAGGTCATTTTGACGCCGGGAAATCAGTTTTTATTATCCGCTTGGAAAAATCAGCATGTCCGCTTGAGTTTCACCAGTGTGAGCGATGACAAAATTGCAGTGGGATTAAAGCGTATGGCGGAAGTGATTGAGCAGATGGAAAGTGAAGCTTGACAAAGAACGCTGTCATTACTATAATCAAAATGAATTATGAAGAAAAGCAAGAAGAAGAAGGAGTAGACGTTGATATACCTGTTCAGAGAGAGGGTCGTTTGGTGAGAGACTTTCGGTGAGGCGACGTTGAAGCAGTCTTTTTAGAACTTCGGTTCGGCTTTGGGACGGAAGAAGAGTATGTCCTGACGTATCTCGGCGTTAACGATGAACGTGTTTTCTTCTTTGAAAGCATGTGAAAGAGCGACGGCGTTGCCGTAAGCAGGGTGGTACCACGGAGAACTTCGCCCCTGACCTTTGGGTCAGGGATTTTTTTTTGGACATAAGAAATGGAAACGGAGAAGGAGTGAAAGTATGAAAAATTTAGGTGTAAACGAAATTAGAGAACAGTTTTTGCAATTTTTTGAATCCAAGGATCATGTGCGTTTGCAGAGTTTTCCTTTGGTTCCCCATAATGACAATAGCTTGTTGTTAATCAATTCGGGCATGGCGCCGATGAAGGCTTTTTTTACCGGGCAGGAAACTCCGCCAAGCAAGCGTGTGGCAACCTGTCAGAAATGTATCCGCACAGGAGACATTGAAAATGTCGGGAAAACGGCTCGCCACGGTACATTTTTTGAGATGCTCGGTGATTTTTCTTTCGGCGATTATTTCAAGAATGAGATTATTCCTTGGTCATGGGAATTTGTGACAGAGGTTTTGGGTGTTCCGCAGGACAGGCTATATGTAACGATTTTCGAGGATGATGATGAGTCCGGAGACGTTTGGCATGAAAAAGTTGGCGTTCCGAGAGAGCGTATTAAGAAATTGGGACGGGAAGATAATTTTTGGCAGCACGGTTTGGGCCCTTGCGGTCCTTGTACGGAAATTTATTATGACCGTGGGGAAGCATACGGATGCGGCAGCCCAACGTGCGGTGTTGGCTGTGACTGTGACCGCTATATGGAATTTTGGAATCTGGTGTTAACGCAGTTTAATGCAGAAGAAGATGGCAGCTATACAGAGTTGGCGCAAAAAAATGTAGACACAGGCATGGGCTTGGAGCGCATGGCAACAATATTGCAGGGTGTGGATTCTATTTTTGATGTGGATACGGTGCGTTCTATTCGTGACGTTGTATGTCAAAAAGCAGGCATTGCGTATGGAAATGGCGGAAAGACGGATGTTTCCGTACGTGTTATCACGGATCATGTTCGTTCGGTTACGATGATGACGGCGGACGGTGTTCTTCCTTCAAACGAAGGGCGCGGTTATGTATTGCGCCGGTTGCTTCGCCGTGCGGCACGTCACGGAAAACTGTTGGGTATTAAAGGTGAATTTTTGGCCGAACTTTCCAGAGCGGTCATTGCTTGTAGTGGAGATGCATATCCGGAGTTGGTAGACAAACAGGAATATATCTATAAAATTCTTTCTGTCGAGGAAAATAGTTTTTATAAAACCATTGACAACGGCATGGAAATTTTAAGAGTGGATATGGACGAGATGAAGGCGGCAGGGCAAACGCTGATGAGCGGAGAGAAGTCATTCCGCTTGTACGACACGTATGGATTTCCGATTGATTTGACGAAAGAGATTCTGGAAGAGGCGGGCATGCAGGTGGACGAAGCTGCATTTGCTGCGGAAATGAAAGCACAGAAAGAACGTGCAAGAGCGGCCAGGGGCGAATCCAGCTATATGGGAGCGGAAGCGACGGTTTATCATGAATTGCCTGTGAGTCTGGAAACGGTATATGCGGGCTATGATGTAGGTGTGGTCTCGGAGGCAAAGGTGGCTGCACTGATTGCAGGTAATACAGTAGCAGATGCGGCAAGCGCGGGCGACACTGTTTCGGTGTTCCTTGACAACACGCCTTTTTATGCGGAAAGCGGCGGACAGATTGGCGATTGCGGAAGCATACAGACAGAAACAGGCTTGGTTCGAATTTCTGATTGTATTAAAGTTGTTGGTGGTAAAATTGCACATGTTGGTGAGGTTGTGGAAGGCAGTATCTCAGTTGGACAGCGTGCGGTGGCAAGCATTGATGCAGATTACCGTTTGGCAACGGCAAGAAACCACAGCACGACACATTTGCTGCAAAAAGCATTGAGGGCCGTTTTGGGTTCGCATGTGGAACAGGCAGGGTCTTATGTAAGTGCGGAACGCTTGCGTTTTGACTTCACCCATTTTACAGCAATGACGGACGAGGAAATACAACAGACAGAGAAGATGGTAAATGATGCGATTTTCACGAGTTATCCTATTGTTGCAGAAGAAATGAGTATTGATGCGGCAAGACAAAAGGGTGCTGTGGCGTTATTTGGCGAGAAATACGGCGATGTTGTGCGTGTGGTTGATATGGGTGGTTTTAGCATTGAGCTTTGCGGCGGTGCACATCTGGAGAATACCGCGCAGGCAGGGTCGTTCAAAATTGTTTCCGAGAGCGGTGTTGCGGCAGGTGTTCGTCGTATTGAGGCGCTGACAGGTATGGAAGCGCTCAAATACTACCGTGCGCAGGAGATGCAGATTAAGGAGCTGTGCCGAGTGATAAAATCTTCCCCGGATAAATTGATGAATCGTCTGGAGCAACTGGTTTTTGAGCAAAAAGAATTGACAAAAGAGCTGGAGAGTCTAAAGGCGAAAATGGCCGGAGGCACAGCAGATGAATTGCTGGCAAAAGCGGAAGAAATCAAGGGTGTTAAAATTCTGGTGGCAGAAGTTCAGGATATGGATGCAAATGCGATGAGAGTGCTCGGTGATCAGTTGAAGAATAAAATGGGCAGCGGTGTGGTAATTTTGGCAGGCGCGTTAGAGGGCAAGGTGAGTTTGCTGGCAATGGCGACGGATGATGCTGTGGCAAAGGGTGTCCATGCAGGAAATATCATTAAGCAGGCAGCGGCGGCGTGCGGCGGCGGCGGTGGCGGTCGTCCCAATATGGCGCAGGCAGGTGGTAAAGAAGCATCTAAAATTGCCGATGCATTGCAAATAGCAAAAGAGGTTGTGGATGGACAACTGTAAAAATAAATCCCTGAGCCGTATCCTTGATGCGGATTGTGTTTTCAATATGGAATTCTGAAGGCTAAGAAACAGCGTCCCTCGATTCTCCCGCTGAAGCGGCATCAAATGCGGATTCAAAACGGAAGGATTGGTCAAGCTTCTTCAAAAGCTTGTGGGTTTGGGTGAGGACTGCAGCCTTGGGGTTTGTTTGTTGAGTTAAGAGAGGAATCCAATTCATTTGGAGGTGCTTTGGAGTGGAGATAAAGAAGTATTATGATATTGCCATTATCGGCGGCGGAATTGGCGGAATCATGGCGGCATACCGCTTGATTGAGCAAGAACCGGAGTTAAAGATTGCAATTTTCGAGAAAGGCCATGCCATTGTGAAACGTCATTGTCCGATTGTGACGGGGCACACGAAGTCATGTATCAAATGCGAATCTTGTGCAATTATGGAAGGGATGGCGGGTGCGGGTGCTTTCTCTGACGGAAAATATGTGATTTCGACAGAATACGGTGGCTGGCTGACGGAGTTTCTGGAGTCCAAAACGGTTCTTGCCTATATTGAGCAGGCCGATGAAATATTGGTGAAGTTTGGCGCAACAACAGATCGCTTTATGCCGAATAACGAGTTGAAGCGTCTGTGTTTACAGCATGATTTGCACATGAGTCAGGCACAGTTGAAACATCTGGGTACGGACAGTAATTTTGACACGATGCGCAAGCTTATCGAATATCTGGAGGATAAAATCGATATTGTTGTGGATACGGATGTTACGGATGTGAATAAAGAAACAAAGGAATTGTATTTATCCCGAAGAGACGGGGAGATATGTGTTACGGCGGATAAAGTCATTTTTGCGGTAGGTCGTGCGGGAAGCCGTTTCTTTTCGGATTGGTGCGAGAAAAACGGCATTTCGTTGAAGAATAATCAGGTGGACATTGGCGTGCGTGTGGAACTGCCGGCGATTGTTTGGGAGCATTTCAGCAAGAAAATTTATGAGCCAAAAATTTGGTACCGTTCTGAGGGTTATGGCGATACAACAAGAATGTTTTGCTTCAACGAACGTGGGCAAGTAGTGACCGAAAATACCAGTGGTGTTTTGACGGTGAACGGTCATTCGTATCGTGATTTGAATAAAAAGACAGAGAATTCGAACTTTGCATTATTGTCCACGATTCGCTTTACAGAACCGTTTAAAAAGCCGATAGAGTACGCTAGGTATGTGGCCAGTTTGGCAAACCTTATCTGTGGCGGCGGTGTTATGGTTCAACGATTGGGCGATCTGGAATTGGGTCGACGTACGGACGAGAAGCGCGTTGCGAAATCTACGACGAGACCGACCTTGCATGCGGTTGCGGGAGACTTGAGCCTGTGTATGCCGAAGCGTCAGTTGGACAATATTATTGAAACATTGCATGCGCTGGATAAAATTGCGCCGGGAACGGCAAATTATGACACATTGCTGTATGGTATTGAATGTAAATATTATTCTGCAAGACCGAAATGTACGGAATTCGAAATAGATGGTTGTCCGGATGTATATGCGATTGGTGACGGAGCCGGCTTTACGCGCTCACTGTCCCAGGCCGCGGCAAATGGGCTATATGTCGCGGATCGGATTTTGACGAGATAAAGCCACATATATGGGCGTATAAGGTTTATCAATAGTCGGAGTCTACATGACACCGGCTATTGTTTGCTTAAATAAAGAGTTAAAGAGTCTGTAAGAGATGAGTTGGTTTGGCTACACTGTATTTTTCGGACAAGAATGATAGCCGAATATTCTTCTCTATAGGATAGTCCATGAGGCATTTTGTCGGATGGACTATTTTTTTATCCCTTTCGGAGGCGAAGCAAAAACAAATGGATATTTTTGCTGGAAGTGGTCTGATAAAAAATAAAAAAGCATCGTGTTATCAAGAGCGTTTCTGAACATTCAAATTTACGATTTGTCCTGTTTTATACAATTGTGTTCGTACAAAATAGAGGGTGATGCTTGTCAGAAAAGAAGTGCGCTTGGCGAAATTTTGTACCGCCAGCAGGTGATACAACGCGTCCGTCTACCTTGTGGGCATGGTCGATAGTTGCATTTTTTGCGGCTTTGCGTAAAAACGGAGCGCATGCCGCAAGATAATTGGTTTTATTCAAAAGGATATAGGGCCAGTTTGAATAAAGCGCGAATATTATGGATAATACCAGGCAGGCGCTGTAAGATGATATGCGGCGTCTGTTTTGTTATTCAAAGAAATCTGTTGATTGTACCGGATGTATGGAATGTGTTTTTTGCAGGTAAAAGAAATGAAAGTCCCCTCGATATAATAAAAGTGCGGATGGTGCGGGAGGTATACTGCACGCAGTCAGGTTGTATGGTAAAGGCACCGGTTTGGTGTTGATATTTTGGAAAAAACTGAAAAAACGATAAAATACAGAATTTATCTTGCAGTTTATATGGTTTTTTGATATCATCGGATAAGTTGCACTTTTTTGTCATAAAAATAACAGACAGGTAGAAAAAGGAGAATAGACATGCAGGAGACAAATGTAAAAATTACGACTGCCGATCCGTCGGCGTTGGGGTTATTCGGCTTGGCTATGGTGACCATTGTGGCATCCAGTCAAAAAATGGGTTGGACGGGACCCGGCGTATCACTCATAGTACCTTGGGCAATTTTCTTGGGTGGTATGGCACAATTGATTGCCGGTATGATTGATATGAAAAAGAACAATGTGTTCGGCGCAACGGCTTTTTGTGCATATGGTTTTTTTTGGATGGGCGTTGCCGCAACATGGCTGACCAATCTGGGCGTTTTTGGTGAATCGATGAAAGCAGCGGCGGATATGAATCAGTTGGGTGTTGCATATATAGGCTATCTTATTTTCTCAATGTATATGTTTGTGGCGTCTTTACGGACAAACAAAGTTTTGATGACTGCTTTCGGGTTGATTAATGTGCTGCTGATTGCATTGGCTTTGAGCACATTTGGTATTGCCCATGATTTGATGCATACAGTAGGCGCGGTGACTGAATTGCTGATTGCGTTTGTATCTTTCTATGGATCAGCAGGGTGTGTGTTAAATGCGACCTATGGCAAAGTGATATTGCCGATGGGAAAACCGTTAAACGTATTCCAGTAAGCGTACAGGATTAATTATCAAACCCCTATGGATGACGAAGATCCATGGGGGTTATTTTTTTGAGCAGGCAGAAGTTTTATGAATAGAGATTTTTGCTGTTTTGTGATATGATAAACAAAGAAGATTGGGGGTTGATGAAGAGTGGCTGTATTTCAGGGATTTTCTTCAGAATTGATTGATTTTTTATGGGAATTGAGAATGAATAATAGCAAAGAATGGATGGAAAAAAATAGAAATCGATATAAAGAGGTAATGAAAGAGCCGTTCGATGAATTTTCAAAAGAGTTGGCGGAAGCGTTTTTGGGCAGATGCAACCGCAACATGGACTGGTCCGTTTCCCGCGTCAATCGGGATATCCGATTCAGCAAGGACAAGAGTCCTTACCGCACGAACCGCTGGGTTGTGTTGAGGGAAAAAGAAATCAAAAATGCGGAGGCAGGAAAAGAACGGCCGGCATTTTATTTTGATATAAGTCCCGAAGGATATGAATTTGGGATGGGATTTTATGGGGCGTCGACGGGATTTTTGGAGCAGTACCGCAAGAAGATTGAGAGCAATCCGTCTGCTTTTTGGCGCGTGGCGAAAAAGATGGAGAAGCTTGCGGGTTACGAAATTCGTGGAGATGAGTACAAGCGCATGAAGGCTGATGGTTTGGATCAGAAAATTCTGCCATGGTATCGGAAGAAGAGCATTTCTGTCTCTCGGGCATTTGAATTGGATGATGTCGTATTTTCGGCGGGCTTAATCGAAAGCGTCGTGCAAGGATGGATGGAGACGATGCCGCTATATGAATATTTGATTTCTATCAAGGCGGAATAAAAAATAGCCTGCCGACTTTCTATGTCGGTAGGCTATTTTCTTATTTGCCAAATGTTTTTGCAAGCGTTTTTACGGCATTGCTTTCAATCAAGGGTTCTCCGTGTTCAACGAGATAGTATTTCGCTAAGGGTGTGGAGACATGCTTCTGTCCGTATTCGTCCAACAGGGTTGAGAGTGCTTCGGCATCGTTTTCCGCGTGGTATGTATCGGTCTGCAAAACGAGGAAGAAACGGTTATTATTTTTGTATAAGGAGCTTTCGCCTTGATGTTCATCAACGATACGCAAACTGGCGTGGATGGCATCATCCAGAGAATCCAGAGAGTAGATGAGTAGTTTATCCGTGTCTTTAGCGGATTCTTCTATATCCATCGGTTTGTTTTTTTGTTGGCGTAATTTTTTTGACTGTGTCAGGGCGTCAGCGACACTTTGTTTTTTATCTTTTGCATCAATCTTTGTAATGAAAATCATAATGCCTTCGATACCCACAGGGACAGCTTCTACCATGAGAGGGGTATTCTCTTCCAAAAAATCCTGTTCATCCAGGGTCTGTTCCATGATATCGCGAAAGAGTTTTTGCGTTTTTTCGGATGGGTTGATCAAATCTTCTAATTGAATATCCCGTTCTTTCAAATCGTCTCTGGTTAAAGTGAGTTTTAGCTGGCTCTCACTGATGCGTTCTATCTTCAAAGCTATCACTTCCTTTCTTGTAATGTTTGTGAAGAAAATGGCCGTGCGGATTCCACTATACTTTTTGGCTGAAATATAGTATAGTATAAAGAATACGTGGAAGATTGTAAAGAGGGTAATCCCTCCAATTTAGATTAAATTTCTCTTGTGAAAGGAGATGTTTCTTTGAAAAAGCAACGTCTGATTCCCATTGTTTTAACGCTACTCGCTTGGGCGGGTATGTATTACTATTTTCTGCCGCCGATGAACATTCACTCTCAGGAGACTTGGACATTTTTTGTTTTTATGGTGGTTGTTGGTCTGGTGATTAATTTATGGACGATCATCAAGGCAGTACTTACGGAAGCTTCTAAAGAAGAGCGAGATGTGCGGCTGGGGAAATTGAAAAAGGTTTTTTTGCTGCCGGCGGCATTGTGTGCGATTTTTCTTGTCGGGACAGTGCTGTCCTCTCCAATATTGCGGGCATCGGCGTATAATCAGCTGATGGAAGTGAAGACAAGCGATTTTGCCGAGGATATCCATGAAGTGGATTATACACAGATTCCTATTTTGGACAGTGCTTCTGCGGCGCGGCTTGCGGAGAGGGAGATGGGAAGCATGGTGGACATGGTTTCCCAATATGAAGTGAGTTCTTATTTTAACCAGATTAATTACCAAAACAAGCCTGTTCGTGTGACGCCTTTGCGTTATGGGGATGTCATAAAATGGATAACCAATAACGCCGATGGAATTCCTGCATATATGCGCATTGATATGACACAGCAAGCGGTTGAGCTGGTGCGGCTGGAGGAAGGTATCCGTTATTCGCCCTTTGAGCACTTCGGGCGGAATTTGCGGCGTTATGTACGTTTTCGCTATCCAACGGCGATGATTCGCAGTACCAATTTTGAAATTGACGATGATGGTGTTCCTTACTGGATTTGTGCGGTGGAAGATAAGACGATTGGTTTATTTGGTGGAACAGATATCAAAGGTGCCATTGTGGTAAATGCGATTACCGGCGAGCATATGTACTACGATGTGACAGAGACACCTCAATGGATTGATAAGGTATACGATGCAGGGTTGTTGATTGAACAATATGATTACCATGGTATGCTAAAGAGAGGATTCTTGAACAGCATTTTTGGACAGAGAGAGTGTTTACAGACGACAGATGGCTATAATTACATTGCGTTGGATGATGATGTTTGGGTTTATACCGGAATCACATCTATCGGCGGAGATGAATCCAACGTCGGTTTTGTGCTGATGAATTCCAGAACAAAAGAGACGAAGTATTATCAAATTTCCGGCGCTGAGGAGTATTCTGCAATGTCTTCTGCTGAAGGGCAGATACAACACTTGGGATATACAGCGACATTCCCTATTCTATTAAATATTGCCGATGAGCCTACGTATTTCCTTTCATTAAAGGATGCGGCGGGATTGGTTAAAAAATATGCGATGGTAAATATTCAGCGTTATTTCATTGTTGCGATTGGAGACTCTGTTTTGGAATGTGAAGCAGAGTACCGCAGGTTGATGGCAAACAGCGGAATTGAAGTGGTCAATACATCCAATGCGCAAGAGATACGCCAGGGCGAAATCGTCATGATAAAGGACATTGTCTTTGATGGGAACACCTATTATTATATGCAAATTAACGGATATGATAATTTGTTTGTGGCAGAGGCGGCAGGCAATTTGAAAGTTCTTAGCAAGCAGGTAGGGGATACGATCAGCTTTACGTATTTGCCTGATGAAAGAAGTGACGCATGGACGGTGATGGAGATTCATAACTAACACAGGAGGCGATCTTGATGCAGTTCGTTTGTTATCCAAAATGCTCTACTTGTCAAAAGGCAAAGAAGTGGCTGGAAGAGAATAAAGCGGTGTTTGAAGAGCGGCACATTGTCGAGAAAAATCCGACAAAAGAAGAACTGAGACAATGGTATCAGACGAGTGGATTGCCGTTAAAGCGTTTCTTTAACACCAGTGGGTTGAAGTATAAAGAGCTGGGGTTGAAAGAGCGGTTGCAGGATATGTCCGAAGAGGAGGCGCTATCGATTTTGGCAACAGACGGCATGTTGGTTAAGCGTCCTTTGGTAGTCGGAGATGATTTTGTACTCACGGGTTTCAAAGAGGAATTATGGAGAGAGAAACTGCTGTGAAAGCATGAAACAGGAAGGTATTGTTTTGGTAAGAAGGAATAAATAATCTTGAATTTTTATAAACAGCTTTGGGCAAAACAATCCAAAGCTGTTTTTTAAATGAAAACCTTTACAAATTTTTGAAAAAATAGGCGTGTTGTTGACATTGACAGAAGAAAAATGTAGAATAATCAGATAGAATAGGAATTCGTGTGTTAAATTTTGGATAAAATGCAAATGAAAAATCCTTCCGGAGGTATATGATATGAGTGAAGATAGATTTGGATCAACAAACCCAAACAGAAAAATGAATGATACGGATAAGGGCTATTACGAGGATTTATATAATGATTTGCCGAAAGAGGTTGTTGATATTTTGATGCAAACGCATCCGCTGATGGGCAAAAAAGAGGAAGATGCGGAAGCAACCGCGTACCGTTCCAGACGTCCGAAGCGTGAGGATGTGGATGAAATTCGTGAGGCGAGAATGCAGCAAGTAGGGACGGAAATCAACGAAATCAGGAAATCACCGCAACAAGAGGGAGACCCGACGCGCCATGTCGGCCGGCGTGCAAGAGCGGCGGAAGAAGGCGTTTCGGAGCAGGCGAATAGACGAACGGAAAAAGACGACTATGATGATGGTATTCAATACGTAAGCATGATGCCTGCAAAAAAGAAGTCTCGTATTGTGGAAGAAATTACATTGCAAACATCCGCTCCGGCAAAACGCAAGAAAGTGAAGCAGGAGGACGATTTATTTCAGGAATTTACGATGGGCTCGCGTCCGAGATATGAGGAAATTGATTTTGAGGACAAGGCGAAGCAAGAACATCTGGACGATTTATATGACGATGACTATGATGATGACGACGGCTTTGGCGGAAGAGGTAAGATTGCTATTATCTTGGGTGTCATTGGGTTGCTCTTGATTATATTTTTGATTTTTAGATGTGTAAGTTTAAGCAGCAAGATTGAGGAAGCGGAGCAGAAAGTGACGGCTTATGAGGAACTGTATCAAAAACATCAGACGCTTTCTATGGAAAACTTGCAGTTAAAGGAGCAATTGGACAGCTTGCAAAATGCGAATACAAACGCGGAGAACGATAATCAAGAGTCTGGTGAAAACAATAGTGGAGAAAACAGCACAGCCACGAATAATACGAATAATAACACGGGAACGAGCAATAGTGGACGTACGTATACAGTTCAGGCAGGGGATACGTTCTGGACGATTGCCGAAAGCGTGTATAGCAATGGCAGTAGATATATGGAGATAGTAGAGGCAAACAATATGCAGGAAAACAGTACGCTATCGATAGGCAAAGTGTTACAGATACCATAATTATGAGACAGGGGCAGAATATATGAGCGATCATCTGCAAGAGATGACATTGACACAATTGCGGGAAAAAGCGAAGGAAATGGGGATAAAAGCTGTTTCTGGATTGAAGAAAAGCGAACTGGTTGTATTATTGGAAAAAGAAGTGCTCAGATGCACAGGCGGAGCGGTTGCGGATGCACCCGCTTTTTCCAAGGAAACGGAAAGCCGGGAAGTGGATAGGCGAAGTGACAAAAGTGCGGTTATGGAGCAGAGTGAAATCAGCGAAGGCATTTTGGAAGTTATGCCGGACGGATTTGGATTTTTGCGTACGATGAATTATTTGCCCGGTGCGGGGGATATTTATGTCTCGCCATCCCAAATTCGGCGTTTTCGTTTGAAAACTGGTGATTGTGTGCGGGGGAATATTCGTATTGCAAGAGAAGGTGAAAAGTTCGGCGCGCTGTTGTTCGTTAAAAATGTGAACGGTGATTCTCCTGATATGGCGGTACGCCGTCCGAATTTTGAGGACTTGACACCGATTTATCCGCAGGAAAAATTGAGTTTGGAAACGACCAGGGAAGAGCTTGCAGGACGGATTATTGATCTTTGTTCTCCGATTGGGAAAGGACAAAGAGGAATGATTGTTGCACCACCAAAGGTGGGAAAGACGATTTTGCTTACTCAGATGGCAAATGCTATCACGGACAACCATAAAGACGTACATTTGATTATGCTGCTCATAGATGAGCGTCCGGAGGAAGTGACGGACATTCAACGATCCATCGTAGGGAAGAATGTGGAAATTGTTTATTCGACATTTGATGAACAGCCGGAGCATCATAAACGCGTGACGGAGATGGTGCTGGAGCGTGCAAAAAGGATGGTGGAGCAGGGGAAGGATTTGGTTATTTTGCTGGACAGCCTGACTCGTCTGGCACGTGCTTATAATCTGACTATTCCGCCAAGTGGCCGTACGCTTTCCGGTGGCCTTGATCCTGCGGCGTTGTATATGCCGAAACGGTTTTTTGGGGCGGCGAGAAATATTGAAAATGGCGGCAGCCTAACGATATTGGCGACGGCATTGGTCGATACGGGCAGCAAAATGGATGAAGTCGTATTTGAAGAGTTTAAGGGAACGGGAAATATGGAGTTGGTTTTGGATCGAAAGCTTTCCGAGCGCCGTATTTATCCTGCGATTGATATCATGAAATCCGGAACCCGAAGAGAAGAAAAGCTATTGAACGATGATGAACTGGAGTGCAATTATGCGTTGCGCCGATTGGCTGCAAGTTTGACTCCTTTTGAGGTGGCACAGGGATTTTATGATTTGATGAAGAAAAGTGAGGACAATAAAGCGTTTATTGAACGATTACCCGCTTGGGAAAAGATGTTGGGTTGTTTCGATAAATAAAAGTTTATTCTTGCAAAGGTTGGCGGAATATGTTATACTTGCGATGTTGTCTCTAAATAATGAATGTTATTGATCAACAAATTTTTAGAATGAGGTGAAAGATATGAGAGAAGGAATCCATCCGGAGTATAAACAGGTACCTGTAAGATGTAACTGTGGAAACGAATTTGTTACAGGTTCTACAAAGAATGAAATTAAAGTTGAGGTTTGCTCCAAATGCCATCCTTTTTACACAGGCAGCCAGAAGCTTCTGTTAGAAGCCGGCGGTAGAGTTGAAAAATTCAACAAAAAATACGGCAGAAAATAACTCGAATGCGAAAGAGCGATTATCATCGCTCTTTTTTTATTGTGAGTAGAGAAATAATCGGTTTTCTAATGGATTCCGCTTTTAGCCAAAGTGCATTTGTGCTATAATATAGGGTATGTCTGATGAATATATAAGAAAAGAGTTGATATAGATGGCGAATGCACCAGATTGGAAAAAAAGAAATCCCAACAACATCGGAGGACAAGCGGTCATTGAGGGTGTTATGATGCGCAATAAAAATATCTATGCGCTTGCCGTAAGAAATCCGGAGGGCGGTATTACGGTCGAGAAAAATGAATGGAAAGGCATCGGAAAAAGCACGCTGTTTCGATATCCGATTTTTCGGGGTATGGCAGCATTTATAGGTTCGCTGGTGACAGGAACGAAAATATTGATGCGCTCGGCCGAAATTGCAGGAGAAGATTGGGCCGAAGAAGAATTGTCTCCCTTCGAGAGATATTTGGAGGAGAAGTTTGGCGATAAAATTAATGATGTTTTGATTTACTTCAGTGTGTTTATTTCAGTGTTGCTGAGTGTATTTTTATTTTTTATGCTGCCGGTTTGGATTGGTAACTTTTTCAAATTCTATGTTCCGGTTTGGGCATTGGGTATTATCGAAGGGTTGATTCGCATTGTGATATTCTTGCTGTATATGTTTTTGATTTCCAGAATGAAGGAAATTAAGCGTGTGTTTCAATATCATGGTGCAGAACATAAAGCAATCAATTGCCTGGAGGCGGGCGAAGAATTGACGGTTGAAAATGTGGAAAAACACACACGGTTGCATAAACGCTGCGGCACGAGTTTTTTGGTATTTGTTATGCTGATTAGCATGGTGGTGTTCTTTTTTGTACGGACGGATGTATTCGTATTCCGATTGCTGACACGTATTGTACTGGTGCCCTTTATCGCAGGTGTTTCCTATGAAGTTATCAAATGGGCAGGGAATTCCGAAAGCAAACTCGTAGCTATCGTCAGTTATCCCGGTCTTTGCTTACAGAAGTTAACAACGGCGGAACCGGATGTAAGCCAAATAGAGACGGCCCTTGCGGCGCTGAAGGGAGTGCTGGATGAGGATGAGAACCATTGATGAGGTTTTGCAAGAGGGAAAGTTTCGGCTAAAGGCCGCCGGAAAAGAAAACCATGCACTGGAGGCAGAGTGGCTATTGGCGGAAGTGCTCGGGCTGGAGCGTGTTCAGTTGTTTTTGCAAGGCGAATTGCCAATGGAGCAGGAGGATTTTATAGAGCGGTATAGGGAATTGATTTCTCAGAGAGAGAAAAATCGTCCGCTGCAATATATTTTGGGTCACTGTGCGTTTATGGGGCTGCAATTTTTTGTGGGTGAGGGTGTATTGGTTCCTCGTGCAGACACAGAGGTGCTGGTTGAGACTGTTTTGGAGACCGCAAAGACGCACGGACTAAAGACTTTCGTGGATGTTGGCACAGGGAGCGGCTGTATTGCATTGAGCTTGGCACACCATGGCGTGCTTTCGGGTTTTGGTCTGGACATTAGCACAAAAGCATTATTTTATGCAAAAAAAAATAAGGAAGCATTGGGAATAGAGACAATCACTTTCTTTGAGAGTGATCTATTTTCTGCTTTGCCGCAGAATTTATGCGGACATATAGACATGATTGTTTCGAATCCGCCGTATATTGAAACCCAAGTAATTGATGGACTTATGCAGGAAGTGAAGGACTACGAACCATTATCGGCATTGGATGGCGGAGATGACGGATTGGATTTTTATCGGGAAATTATCTTCCGGGGACGGAATTGGCTAAAATATAAAGGCTGGTTGTTTTTTGAAATTGGATATAATCAGGGAGAGGCAGTCTGTGCGTTGATGGAGGAAAATGGGTTTTCTGAAATCATGCTGAAGCAGGATTTGGCAGGAAAAGACCGTGTGGTTTTTGGTAGGAAATTGGATGAAGAGGTGTAACCATGTTTAATCGATTGGACGAGATTGAGAGAAAGTATTTAGACATATCAGACCAAGTCAGCGATCCGGATGTGATTGCCAATCAGGAGCGGTGGAAAAAACTGATGAAGGAATATAGCGAAATGGGCGCGATTGTAGAGGCATACCGCGAATATAAGCNGCTNAATGAAGCGGTGGCAGAAGCGCTGGAGATGTTGGATGAAAAATTAGATGACGATTTTCGNGAGATGGTAAAGGAAGATCTGGCAGGAAANAAAGANCGTGTGGAGGAACTGAAAAAAGAAATGACGCTGTTGCTGCTTCCTAAAGATCCGAACGATGACAAAAACGTGATTGTGGAAATTCGCGGAGGCGCAGGCGGAGACGAGGCGGCTTTGTTTGCAGGAACGTTATTTCGCATGTATGGCAGGTATGCAGAGTGCAGGAGATGGAAAACAGAGATGATGGATGCCAGCGAAAATGATTTGGGAGGTTTTAAAGAAGTATCCTTTATGATTTCCGGACATGGCGCGTATTCCAGATTGAAATATGAAAGCGGCGTGCATCGGGTACAGCGCATTCCGACAACGGAAAGTGGCGGGCGTATCCACACGTCCACGGTCACGGTGGCAGTTTTGCCCGAGGCTGAGGAAGTGGATGTGCATATTGATATGAACGATGTCCGGGTAGATGTTTTTCGTGCGTCGGGCAATGGCGGACAATCCGTAAACACAACGGATTCTGCTGTTAGAATGACACATCTTCCTACGGGGATTGTGGTGTCGTGTCAAAATGAAAAATCACAAATTAAAAATAAAGAACAGGCATTAAAGGTACTATATGCACGTGTATTTGAGAAAGAGCAGCAGGCGCACGATGCGGCGATTTCTGCCGACCGCCGTTCTCAGGTGGGAACGGGGGATCGGAGCGAGCGTATTCGTACGTACAACTTTCCGCAAGGACGCGTGACGGATCACCGTATCAACTTAACACTGCACAAAATTGATACTATCATGGATGGCGAGTTGGATGAAATTATGGATGCCCTGATTACGATTGACCGCATGGAAAAGATGCAGGCGGGTGGGCTTTCCGACTAAGGAGAAGTGATTGCTGTGAAGGAAATATGGGAATTATTTTTGGCGTTTTGCAGAATTGGCATGTTCACATTCGGCGGTGGTTACGCCATGCTTCCATTGCTTCAAAAAGAAGTGGTCGAGAAGCATAATTGGGCAACACAGGACGAAGTTTTGGACTACTTCGCCATTGGGCAATGTACACCCGGCGTTATTTTTGTCAATACGGCGACGTTTGTCGGATATAAAAGAAAAGGCGTTTTCGGCGCTATCGCGGCAACGGTGGGGAGTGTATTGCCCTCCCTTGTGATTGTTACAACTATTGCTGCGGTGTTGACGAATTTCGCTGAATTTTCAGTGGTGCAGCATGCTTTTGCAGGGATTCGCGTTGTGGTCGGCGTGCTGATTATGAATGCGGTTATTGGTATGTGGAAAAAATCGGTTATGGACAAGGTTTGTGCCACAGTGGCGATTGCAGCGTTCCTGGTATCTGTCTTGTTTTCTGTTTCGCCTGTGTGGGTCGTTTTCGGGGCGGCTTTTCTGGGCATTGCAGTCTCTGTTTATAAGGAGGCGAGGAAAACATGAGCCAGTTGTGGGTATTGTTTGTCGAGTTCTTTAAAGTTGGATTGTTTTCTGTCGGCGGCGGACTGGCGACATTGCCGTTTTTATACCGTTTGGCGGATCAATATCCCTGGCTAACCATGGAAATGATTCCGAATATGATTGCTGTTTCGGAGTCTACGCCGGGGCCGCTTGGTGTTAATATGGCGACATATGCGGGGTTTCAGGCGTTTGGGGTTTGGGGTGGCATTGTAGCAACGACAGGTCTGGTTTTGCCATCTGTTATCATTATTATTTGGGTTTCTAATTTCTTGACGAAGTTTCGAGAAAACAAATATGTAACATATGTGTTTTATCTTCTTCGCCCGGCTGTGACGGGGCTGATTGCCGTGGCGGGATTTAGCATCATCAGGATATCTCTATTTTCGGCAGAGCAGTGGATGGGCGGATTCATCGCCAATGTGCGTTGGTTCGAATGTGGGATTTTTGCACTAATGCTTATCTTGACGAACAAGGTGGAGAAGCACCCGATTGTTTACATTGCGATGGGTGCGCTCATCGGAGTCGCATTTCGCTTGTAAGACAGGGGAAGGCGGTATGAAAGGCTTTTTCTTTCCATATGATAGAGTAGATGGATTATGGGAGGAAGAAATATGTATCATATAGGTGCTGTCTTATTGTATGGAGGATTTCTTTGGGCGGAGAATAGGCGAGGAAAAGCATATGTGTTGCCTTTTCGATTTTTAGAAGGGTATTTGTTGGCATATCTATGTTTTGATTTTTTGTTGGGCGTGTTCCAAACAGAAGGTTTTTTGTGTTCCGGGCTATTTGCGCTGGCAGGTATTTTCGTTGGTGCATGGGCCGAGTTACGGTTTTTGCATACACGGCTGCAATGGTATCTGGTAGCTACTTTTTTGGTTATTGCTATAATGGATCGATTGGATATGTGGACGGCTGTTCATGCTTTTACGGGTGGATTTGGGCTATATATAACCAGCAACGGACTGATGCCGGAAAATGCTGAGGGGCGAGGAATTGTCTGCTCTGCTGTGGGTGGATCGGCCGGATTTGTTTTGGGTGTAATATTGGGCATGATGTAGCACAAAGATGTGCATTTTGGACATCTTGGAGATAAATGTTTTCGGGAGGTATTTTTGTGGGAATCGAGATAGAGAAAGCGGAATTGAAGGCGTTGTTTCGTGAGAGTCTGCGGGTTCTCTACCGTAAGAATCTGGAGCAGGCAACGATGGAAGAAATTTACCAAACATTGGCGTTTTCCTTGCGGGATGCAATTACGGAGAAATGGATAAAGACGCATGAGACGTATTATACACAGGATGTAAAGATGGTGTACTATTTGTCGATGGAGTTTTTGATGGGACGTTTTCTAGGGAATACGTTGATTAATTTGGCCGCCGATAAGGTGGTCAAAGAGGTCTTGCAGGAGCTGGGGATTGATTATAATAGCGTAGAAGATGCGGAAGCCGACCCCGGCTTGGGAAATGGCGGTTTGGGGCGCCTTGCGGCATGCTTTCTGGATTCTTTGTCCACGCTGGGTTATCCTGCCTATGGTTGCGGTATTCGCTATCATTTCGGGATTTTTGAACAACGTATTGAGAATGGCTATCAAAGAGAATATCCGGATAGTTGGCTAAGAGGCGGCGATCCTTGGGGAATATGCCGCAGGGAGTATGCCGTAGAGGTGAAATTTGGCGGGCATGTAAAAGCGGTTGCAAAAGAAAATGGCGAATACCGCTTTATCCAAGAGGGGCATCACTCGGTCATGGCTGTGCCTTATGACTACCCTGTTTTGGGGTATGGAAACGATGTGGTAAACACATTGCGCCTATGGGATGCGGAGGCGAAGAGCCAAATAGATTTGCAGTATTTCAACGAAGGGAACTACCAGAAGGCGACGGAAGAGGAGATGCTGGCAAAAACATTGACGCATGTTCTCTATCCCGCAGATGAGCATATACAGGGGAAGGAATTGCGTTTGCGCCAGCAGTATTTTTTTATTTCGGCGACCATTCAGCAGGTGGTGGCGAAGTTCAAGGAGAAGCATGCAGATTTCAGCCTGTTGCCTAAAAAGGCGGCGTTTCAGTTAAACGATACGCATCCAAGTATGGCGATTGCAGAGTGGATGCGTGTATTGGTGGACGAAAACGACTTGCCATGGGATGAGGCATGGGGGATTACACAAAAAATTTGTGCATATACAAACCATACGATTATGTCTGAGGCGTTAGAAAAATGGCCATTGGATTTGTTTAGCCGTTTGTTGCCGCGTATTTACCAAATTGTAGAAGAAATAAATCGTCGTTTTTGCATAGAGTTGCAGGCACGTTATGGAGATGATTGGGAGAGGCTTCACCGCTTAGCAATTATTGCCAACGGTCAAATTCGCATGGCCTATTTGGCGATTGTAGGCAGTCATTCTGTCAATGGCGTTGCGGCGCTGCATACAGAAATTCTGAAGAATCAGGAGCTGAAGGATTTTTATGAAATGTATCCGGAGCGTTTTAATAATAAAACCAATGGGATTACGCAAAGGCGTTGGTTGTTGCACGCGAATCCTTCACTGGCCGAGCTTATTAGCGAAAAGATAGGTCGGGATTGGATAACGGATTTGTCCCAGTTGGAGCGATTGATTCCCTGTATAGGCGAAGAAAGTTTTTGTAAGGCGTTTCTCGATGTGAAGCGAGAAAATAAGGTGGCGTTAGCTGCATATATCAAAGAGACGAATGGGATTGAAATGAATCCTGACAGTATCTTCGACATTCAAATCAAACGACTGCACGAATACAAACGCCAGATGCTTAATGTGCTACACATCATATCTTTATACAATAAGCTGAAAATGAATCCCGCATTAGATATGGTGCCGCGAACATTTATATTTGGGGCGAAAGCCGCAGCGGGGTATCACCGTGCGAAACAAATCATCAAATTGATCAACAGTGTCGCTGATGTGATAAATCACGATTCGAGTATTGAGGGAAAAATAAAAGTTGTGTTTATGGAAAACTACCGCGTATCTTTAGCGGAGAAATTGATTCCTGCGGCAGATGTCAGTGAGCAAATTTCCACTGCGGGTAAAGAGGCATCCGGTACCGGAAACATGAAGTTTATGTTAAGTGGTGCGTTGACAGTAGGAACGATGGATGGCGCAAATGTAGAGATTTTCGAAGAAGTCGGCGATGAAAATATATTTATTTTCGGTATGCGTGCGGAAGAGGTACAAAGAAAATATCAAACGCATTACGATCCGTGGTGTATCTACAACTGGAATCAAGAAGTACGCATGGCATTGACGGCGCTGATTGACGGTACATTTGAGGCGGATACAGAAGCTTTTCGGGATATATATGATTCGTTGCTAAACGGTCATGGCGGACGAGCCGATGAATATTTTGTTTTGGAAGATTTTGCGGACTATGCACGTGCGCAATGGGATATTGATGCGGCATTCCGTGACGAGATGAAGTGGGCAAAGATGGCGTTGATGAATGTGGCGAAGAGCGGGAAGTTCTCCAGTGATCGTACGATTAAGGAGTATGCGCGCGAAATTTGGGATTTAGAGCCGGTTTATATTGAAAAAAGATAGTAAAAAGGAGCGCGAATGGAGTAAAGATTGGCAAATTCGGTATTTGACAGAATTGACGTTTCCATGTAAAATGATAGGTGCGTTTTAAGCACCTTTAGCTCAGGGGATAGAGCGTTCGGCTCCGGACCGAAAGGCCGCAGGTTCGAATCCTGTAGGGTGCATAAAAGAAATTCTCGGAAAGTCATATTTCCGGGAATTATTTTTTTGAAGAGAAGATGGATTTTCACGCCGGACGTTTGTCGAAGGTGCGATTTGTTTTTTATCTTTCGGAAAATTGTGTGGGTCAAAATGTTTGGCGATGTTATTGCGGTGAGGTATTGACCAATTGTACGGCGCGGACAGTCTGTCGGAAAAAAGTGTTTGTCGGCGGAAAGCGATCTCTCGTTGTGCATGCTTGTGAAGAGAGGAGCACAGTTTTGGGTCGCGGATGTACAGTCTATAGGAGAGAAAAAACGACAAGGTGGATGAAAGCAATCGGTGAGTGACTGTTCTATTTCCGAGAAGCAGAAGTGGTTTTGAAAAGGATGAAACAGTGGAAAACGGTTGAAATTATGTCAACAGCGAAGAGGGCTGTTCAAAACTCGGCGAATCATTGGTAGAACTCAAGATAGGACACATAATCGGATAGAATGTCGATATATATTGCTGATGGGCGTAAAATAGGCGGATAAATACATTTTTATATATGAAAAAGTAATTAGAACATGGAATATAGCGTTTCAGACATTGACATCCCTTATATTGCGTGGTAAGATGCCTTTGAAATCAAGTACTTGGGGTTTTTCTCATAAAAAAGATATACG